>Ga0209727_1000721_pt1 | contig 33731 bp, 25 predicted proteins | sample RifGroC1_FD_183995 | JGI IMG/M metagenome (GOLD analysis project Ga0209727, IMG submission 183995) | Groundwater microbial communities from Rifle, Colorado, USA - Groundwater C1 (SPAdes) (version 2) | ecosystem: Environmental > Aquatic > Deep subsurface > Groundwater | place: Rifle, Colorado...
ATCAACTCGCGATTATTGGTTTGCCGTGCAAAACCCATCGTCATGTCCATGAAGACAAACCGCTTATTTGCCAGGAAACTCTTCCGGAGCGCCGGGGAGAAGACCACCATTGTCTCATACGGTTCGATATCCTGATTCGCCCGCGGCCGGTCGATCCTTCGCACGGTGACGGTCCCTTCCTTTTTCTGCTCTACCCGGATCACCTGGCCGACCATAGAAGGGAAGCTGCAGCCAAGCTCCCGGAAAAGGGAGCCGGCATACTTCGTCCCCTCGATCTCGATTGTGTCGGTAATCTGGTCGTACTGCTTTACGTTCAGCTCGTTCATTCTCCCCTCTCGATTAATGTTATTCCTCTACCAGTTCACCAAGCCGGCGGCATGTTTCCTCATGCAGACAGCGGTCGTCCCCGTACTTTTCCTTGAATTCCTTCGCGCCCTGGCCATGCCGTGAAATAGGGCCGTGCTGATGGTGATCTCCGCACAATCCGGCAATATGATCATGCCGTCTCTGGGACATACCACACGCATGCCTGCAATGATGGATCGCGGCAGGGCGGCCACAAATTATGCAGCCGAGGTCGACAACTCTGGCCATCCTGCGCTTCTGTTCCGCTGTCGGAGCCTTGGCCATGTCAAATGCTCTCTATGTTTAGTTCGGCCCTCGGATTCTCCTTGTCCACCCCGCCGAACCGATAGACAACCTCTTTCACGATCTTCATATTGTCGTCCTTGATGACCCCGAGTTCGATCAAAGCATCATCAGTGAACTTCTGGACGATTGCCCCCACATTCCCCAGGTCGAACGACCTGCCTGTTGGAGGGAATATCGTGTAGGTAAACCGGAACGGAGGGGCCGGGATATCGCCGCAAGGAAGCAGCGCCTGTCGAACGTGCTCCAGCATCTCTTTTTTCGCTGCATTGAGCGTGAAATGATGCGCGTTCCTGTAGATGTTGAGGTTGAGGATGATCTTCTTGTCCTCCCTCGTTTTCCGGGGGATCATCACCTCAAGCGGAAGGATTAATTTCATGATTTTACCCTCGGCTCCCTGAGCTTGAGATAGTTCACAACCGACTCTTCCAATGTCGGCCCGACCAGCAGTCCGAGATCCTCTATTTCGGCCAAGACCCAGGCTGATATTCTGATCGAAACCGACATCTTCCGCTTGTGGTCCGGAAGCCTTGGCCGGTGAGCTGGCTTTGCCATAATGCTTTTCCTCGGTTAGTTATTGTCGTCCTTTATTCTATGCTTATAGTAGCGCAATAAGGGCTGCAAGTCAAGGGTGTTTTGGCAAAAAAAAGACCTGCAACGGATGGGGCCGCTGCAGGTCACACGGAGCGAAACACGGAGGGGAGCGTTTCGTTACTTAATAATACACCTTGCCGGGAAGGCTGGTCAAGGAGATTTTATTTCATGCCCTTTACTCTGTCGCCCTCAGCCGTTGAATCCGGTGTACGCAAGGGCCAGGTAGATTGTTGATCTTCTTGACGAAGGTAAATACACCAGAATCGTGTGATTGCGGAGAGTCGCATTTCCCGGCCCTCTGTTGCCCTGGGTGTGATTGTGGATCGTACGAGAGAGAGCACGCGTGCCCATCCCGCAACGCCAATTACAAAAGCGCCCCGCTACCGGGGAGGGAGGTCCGGCGCGGGGCCACCGCCAGGAGAGGAATTGCCTGACGGAATCTAGGAGTTCATTGATTTCAGCGCCTTGAAAAACCTCTTTCGCTCTTGCTCCAACTTCCGTCGCAACGCCGGTAGGAATGGAATAACCTTCGCCGGTTTCTTATCGCCTTTTCGCTTCAATCCAGAAATCCTCTTCGCACTGAACGCACCTCTGGCAACCTTGATATGCCTGCCGCCTCGCCTCCGGTATCGGATCGTCGCAGTCTATGCAATACCTGGCGGATTGTCCCCCAGGGCGAGGAACCCTGGAAATTGCATCAGCAACAGCTTTATCATGCCGTGGTCCGGCAATATCTGCGTCGTCAGGCATGGTCAGTTCTCATTGTTGGGCCATTCGTAGTGGTTGCCATCATTAAACCGGCCTCCCCATATACCGCCTACCGTTTCCCACCACTCTCCCAGCGGTCGATGGTCTTCAGTGCCGGTCAGATATCTGCCATGCTGGAAAAGGTTCAAATCAATGGCCAGCCGCAACTTGTGCTTGCTCATAGTAGCGCTGTAGCCAATTTTCTCCCCGTACTGACCGTGTACCCTTGGATCACGGAACAAATCGCCACAGGTGATCTCGTAGCCCATGTCAAGGGCCTTGTTGATGAGCGCCGGGAGCATTGAGGCGAATTTCTTTTGAGAGTCGGAAAGGCTCATAGAAAATCAGTCCTCCGTCGTCTAAACGGTGCGTGAAGTTCCTGGATATGGGCGCCGCGATAGTACCACATGGTCCATGGAAACTCGGGATCAGGACAACGCAGCACGACAACAGGAAAATCCCATGTGCAGACCACGCAGACCCGGCAAAGCCCGAACTTACCGTTCATCCCCATATCCACGCCGCGATTGCTCCACACAGAAAAACGAATATACACCCTAGGATCAGGTAATCTTTCTCGTAATCTCTCATTCGCGCACTCGCTCCCTGGTATGTCGCGGGCAACACTCGTTTTGGCAATCCCTCATTGCGCCCCAGATTAGGTCGTGGTCATTTTTGTTTGCCACCTTCAATTCTGCGATATCTTTCTCGTTTGCGCCCTTGTATTCCCGGAGGTCTGTCATTGCCGCAGTGCGATGGTCGCTCAACTTCGCTCGGAGATCGGCCCACATAACACCAATCGCACCCATTAATATTGTCCCAATCACAAGGAGCATTGGCCAATCGGCTGCGCCGGAAATTGTATACTGCTTTTCCAACAGCTGTTTTAAGATTGAAAGCAGTTGCGCAAATTGCTCTGATGTCATCCAGCCACTCCTTACCGCCCGGCCTGCTGAGGCTCACGGGCTGCCTGTGAATATTGTAGGCGTATCGCCCGTTGCTTCCTGCGCGTCCATCACGTCAACGGTTAACGGCGGCGGCAGGCTCTCCGGGCAAGTATCCTCGTATGGTAAGGAGTATTCTCGCCAGTGCCTCGCCTCGTCAACCAGCAAATCAGGAGTTGACCCCATATAATACTTGTGTCGAACCCCGATCAAAAACCGCTGGAACCCTTGCAGCTCAGAACAGACCGGGATACCGGAAAGACTGATGTCCCTGGCCAGAGCCGGGGAAAGTATGTGCAAGACGATACGCCACCATGGATAGACCCGCCCTTTGAACTTCTCTTCGAGTTGCGCTATGGCTCCGGCAAGGGTCTCCTGCGGGACGTTCGGGCGCATGATGATAATTTTGCGGCCCGCATACATCTTAAATAAGTTGTAGTTGTCGATTCGGCGGCGGGACTCAAAGGTATCGCCTGCGGCATTTTTGATTATCCCACAGTGGTTGTAGGTGGCTTCGCGGTCTGCCGCCTGGAGACGTTGCCGGATGTTGATCAGCCTGCCGAAGAAGCGATCAGTGCAAACGGCGAACTCATCACCGCAGCGAAGTTCTGGGAACTGCTGACTCATTTCACTTCCCCTTTTTCAATCTTCCTGCCGATACCGATAAGCCCACCAGCCGCAGTCAATTTCTCGACCGCTTTCTGGTACTCGCCGTTGAAGATATCAACCACTGCCAGCAGTACAAAACCGGCCACCGCTGCCCATGTTACCCATCCGCCCATTATTGCGGTCATATCTCCCCTCATTTTGTTATGGCACCATCGGAATGGTCGGAGAAACATCGGTTGCGTTCGAGGCCCTTTCATCCGTGTTGGACTTCATAACCTCCGGGGATATGGTAGAGCCGCAGATCATCAGCGTTGCGCTGTCGTGCAGGTGTACTGTCAGGTTCCGGCTACTGTTCGCGCAGCCGGCCAGCATCAGTGCCAGTCCCAAAGCAATAAATAGTCTCATCACCAGCAGTCCCCCTTTTGCATTTCATTTCCGCCTTTGACCTCAAATTTGGTCCCGTCACAGATGATTATGCCGCCCTTTCCTTTGTTTTTCGAATACTGCGCCCACACCCAGCGGCCCTTGTCTTTCGCGCCGTGCAGGGTCATAGCCTCGCCGTTGAAAGTGCAGGAGTTGTATTTGGGTGAGTCAGGGCATAGTACAAGCCCGACCCCGTTCCAGACCGCCGCAGGGTTCCAGTGGTGGAAGTGCTGGCTTAGTCCCGGCTGTGGCTCCGGAGTCGGCGTAGCTTCCGGCTTGGTCAGTGGGTCTTTCGAGGGGTAGGCGACCGACGCGCCCTTGGTGGCGTATGCAGGGCCGGCGATGATAACGAGTTTTTTGGTCGTCTGCGAGTTGCGGACCTCGATATTACCGTCCTTGTAACCATCAGCACCGATCGTGTACTTCTTGCCACCGGTATTCAAATTAAATTTGGAGCCGTATTCGCTGATCGGTTTGCTAAAATGAAAGTTCACCTCGTTGGTGAAGACATTTCGTGTTCCGTATTCAATTGTGATTGTCTGTACCGGGTCCGGGGGCGGCGGCTGAACAGGCGGTACATCTTCCGGAGGTGTTACCGGCTTACCGTCAAACCACCCGTCAGGGAGAGAGCCGAAAGCGTAGGCAGTGCCCGAGCAAAAGATCATGGCCGCAAGCATGAGGAAGGTTATTTTTTTCATGGTGCTATCTCCCGCTATGCCACGGTTCCAGGGCATAGGCCAGTCGTGTTAGTTTATCAGCAAAACATAAGGCCAGCGCAATAACAAATCTTCTCATCGTCCCTTCCTTTTTCTATTTTCGATTTGACAGCAAAGCGCATAGACGGCGGCGATAAAAACAATTACCCCGTATCCGAGCAGTATCCAGTATGTCACAGCATATCCTCCCACCCTTGGCAATGTTTTAGTTCATGGCCGAGTACGCTCTCAGCCCATATCCTTACCCGGCAAGTGCACATCTTATCTGTTTCCCACATTTTGTTTTCAGCACAGCTTAATTTTGCACATCCAAGTGCAGGGAACTTCCATATAGCAGCAAGTGGAACATCAGCAACACACCCGGCCTGAGTTGTCCAAAAGCCGTTTCGCTCGATCCTGATATCTACCTCAGCGTCTGCAAGCTCTTGTCCACCGTGGTGCTCGGCCAGTAAAGGATGCAGCCGTTGAGTACAGCCTGAGAGCAGCATGGTGCAGGCCCATATCGCTAGCGCCCACAGCAGGAACCCAGCTACTATGTCAGCATGGAATTTCATTTTGCCCAGATCCTCCCGTCATCAACGTGCCGTTCCAGGGACGGGGGAAGCCAGTCGTAACACTGCGCCAGGGTCAATTCGTCCTGCAGCGAGTAGCGTACCATCGGCTGCTTGTTGTCCATCCTGGCCTTAACGAGCTGTAGCAGCCCGCTTTTTGCAAAGAACGAAGTAATCAGCCCTTGAGTCGGCGTAATCTGTGTCAGCGTAATCTGCTTCGGCTGCTCCGGCAGTGGGTGCATCCAGTCCGGTACGCAGACAAATGTCTCGCCGTCGATCTCGCCTAGGTCGATCATCCCCGGCTGATCCTCGGCCGGTTCAGGCAGCTGCAGCTGGTAAACTGTGTACTGATCTGAGGCTTTGCGGTACTTGTAAAAAGAGGGCACGGTTAACCTCCATGATAAGGTTGAGCATATAGCGCAGGGACTGCGTCCGCTTGGCGTGGCCGAGCAGCGAGATTACTGCCTGCAGGTCGCTGCTGCGCACCCGCCGCCGAAACTTATACAGGCTGTATTTGCGGATCACCCTGCATGTGCGCCAGGTCCGATAGCCGACGAAATTGATGCCGCGGCGGATCTTCTGGATCGTTGTTTTTGACAGCTCCAGGCGCAGCTCATTTCTCAAAAACTCGATTATCCGCAGCCTGCAGGACAGGCACTGCTCTCGAGTCAGCCCGATTAGAACAAAATCGTCAACGTAGCGAACATACTGCCTGATCTTCAGCACCCGCTTGACGTAATGGTCCAGGCTGTTCAGATAGATCAGCGCATAGATCTGGCTGAGCAGGTTGCCGATGGGGATCCCAATTGGTTCCTCGTACTCGGCGAAAAGCATCATCACCTCGACCAGGCGCCTATCCTTGATCTTGCGCTCGATCTGCCCCTGAAGCACCGCCCGATCGATAGAATAAAAGAACTTGCGAACGTCCAACTGCAGGAAATACTCTTCGCCGCTGCACCGGCGCATGGCCTGCTGGGTGTAGTCGCTGGCCCGATGCGTTCCGTAGCCCTTGCGACAGGCAAAGGAGGTGGCGATGAACGTCCGATCGAACAGCGGGTAAATCACCCGGTAGATGGCGTGCTGCACCACCACGTCGGCAAAGGCCGGCGCATAGATCTCTCGCTCTTTCGGTTCCATGACCGTGAACTTATGATACGGTTGTGGCCGGTAGGTGCCAGCCAGCAATGCCTTGTGCAGGCACATGATCCGCGCTCCCAGGTGCCGCTCGAATTCAAAACAGGCGCGCTTGTTTCGCTTGCCCTTCCTGGCGTCCTCGTAGGCAGCCAGAAGGTTGTCGATGCTGAACACTTTGTCAAACAGGTTGCCGATTCGCTTCATTGCTCAAAACCTGCCGGGCTGGCCGTCGGATTGCTCCTACCAGAAAGCCGGGCAAAAAAGATTTCGCCGTTATGCAGGACTGCGCATCCCTGTGGCTCCACTATGCACTCATCGCGCTTTGAGGGGAACCGTAGTCGAGCCGAAAGCCCACGTTGTTGTTCGAGTTCGCCCGATTGTTATTCCAATTGGCCGCCCAAACCCCGGCATTCGTGCTGTTGTTCCAATTCGCGCCGGACAACAGGCACAGCATGTTAATACGCAGCCCCTACTGCCATTTGTTTTCATCCTTCATTTTCTTGATCCAGCCGCCGATCATCGCGCCCAGTTCGTCCACCATGGCGCTGATTGCCAGATAACGGTGCCGCGCGGTCTCGGTGGCATCGTCCTCATCATCCCGGCCGTCCTTGTAGCGGAAATAGCCGAGTTCATTGGCCAGGTGCAGCTGCATGCGCAGCTTCTCGTGGGCGATGTCCAGGTTGCTCAGGGTGGTTTTCTTGTGATACCGCTTCTGCCCCTCGGTGATGGCATCGTAAATTTCATAGGCCGTGGTCCTGATCAGGTTCGCCAGGGCGAACTTTTCGTGTTTGGGAAAGTGGTTGAGGTAGATATTGAGCAGCTTCGCGAATTCCACGAATTTTCTATTCAGTCCTGCCTCAGAATTTGCGCCCATAGCCACTCGCTATCGCTCGATTATACAGGGTAACAGGCGAGCCGAAAGCCCACGTTGCTGCCCGAGCTCGCCCGAGCGCCACCCCAACGGGCCGCCCAAACCCCGGCACCCGTGCCGTCGCCCCAACCCGCGCCGGACAACAGGCACAGCAGGTTAGCAAAATACTGATAATAGTAGTCTGCGCCGAACAAGTTGGAACCCGCCGGCGAAACTCCTGACAAGGAAACAGGGAAACCGAGGCCAGCGGCCAGCCATCCCGCGCCGCTGGTTCCATCGGACAGCACCTGCCCGGCTCCGTCACCGAACCGCTGCGTGAAACCATTGTTCGGGTAGGCCGTCTCAAATGCCGGGGCAAATGCGGCCATCATCGCCGCAACGCCGGTTGCGCCCCAGTGATCGGTTGCGCCGGTCGCGCCGCTGGAGAAGGCCGACATCGCCACCGACTCCTTGGCCGTGTAGAACGCGGCCTTGGTGATGGTCCCCGGATCTGCCACCGGGTCATAGTCCGCGGCGAATCCGCTGGAGTCTACGCCGTCCAGCGAGAAATGATCGTCATCGATCCTGGTGATGGCGAACAGCTTATCTTTCAGCCCGATCCATCCGTCTTGGGTGATGGCCAGCAGCATCACCACTGCGCCGGTGGCCTGGCCGTGCGCTGTCCAGGTGACAACGCAGGGATTGGCCCTGGTCATCCCGGCAATTGCTACCCCCGAGACAATATTCGTGATTCCGGTGCTGATCTCCCACATCAGGCCGTTGAGGTCCGCGACGCCGCAGTTTTGCCCGTTGTGCGTGCTCTTGGCGAAGATATTGCCCGCGCCACCGCCGTATCCAGCGCTGCCGGTTTTGCCACAGTTGCTGTATCCGTCCGACTCCCATTTGACTGCCGTGTCGTTGGCATCGGCCAGGGCGTTATTGTTGCAGCCCTTGGGGAAGCTGATAACCCCGGCGGCATCGTACCAGGCGCACGAGTCAGCCGCCGTAGCCGCCTGGCCGTGGGCCAACGAGAGCAGCGCCATGGCGCCGGTTATAAACCTGGAGTTGCAGAAAAATATTGAAGATGGATTTATCGCCCCGTCCACGCCGTCCCGGGCATGGGCCGCATCGATGGCAAAATAATGGGCATTGCCGGAGCAGGCGGTGAGATCGGCAATCGGGTTATGGTCTGCGTGCGTCGATATCGGCAGCCCGTTTTTGACCGAGCTGGCAATCCACCCCGTGCCGGTGGCCGCCTTGGAGCACATATATTTATCGACCATAAACCCGCGCTTCTGCGACCCTGAGTCGATAAACGCCCGGTGTAAGGCGTAGCCGGCAGAGTTTGCTGCTGCGGGGCTGGCGAATGCCGACTCTGGCTTGACATCAACAGAGTTGACGCCATGCGCCGCATAGGTCGGGTTATCGGCGTGGCCGACCCGGTAATAAAACGCCGGCACCCAGCACATGATTGATCCGTCCCGGTACTGATAATTGCCATAGTTATCATGGCCAGGCGTCGTGGTCCCGGCCAACGCTGAAAACCCAGCAGGCGTTGACGGGCAGACGCCAACCCCGAACCCGGCGCCGCCAGGAGTGCCAATGTCGTTGGTTATACCACTATTACTAGCAGCTCGTCGCGCCCAATGCCCGCCTAGGGCAAGAGCATCACAGCTAACCAATACCGCCGTGCCAGCAATAATAACCTTGAGAACGTCTCTACGATAAATTTTGCTCATCTGGTCAACCTCACTGCATATCTAGGCCAGCGTCGAAACAATACCATATCGTCCCGCCATCCACCGTCATGCAGTCAATTACATCTACCCCGGCAGCGGTTAATGACGGAGCCGTCCCGCCAGCCCAGTCAACAGATGCGGGCCAGTTATATGTCTGGCTCCCGCCGTTGGTCAGGACCAGGGTCAAGTTTCCCATTTTTCCGGAGGCAGGCGGGTTGCTGAATGTGGCCGTAGTCTCCCCGGTATCAATCGTATCGGTGTAGCAATTCGATGTCGCCAGGCTGTACTCCGGGGTTGTGTCGCTCCCCATCGCCGTGCAGGTTTCAGAATAATTTGCAATCTCCGGAGCTGCGAACCAATCCCGCACCGCCCCAGCCGGAGCGTAGCAGGTACTATCATCCCAGGTAGTTGCATCGTAGGGGATGGGGGCGCGGCAGGGGGGAGGGATGGGCAGGATATAGTCCTCAACACGCAGGTACTTCTCTGCGGCGAAGGCCGGGACTGAAATCAGCAGGGCGGCCAGCAGAATAAAGAATTTCTTTTTCATCGCACGTTCCTCTCGCCGGAAAGGGTCAATCGGAGGTAGCCGATGCTGTTGTTGACCGTGTTCCCGGTGATCGTGAAAGTCAGGGCTTTCCCGGCAGCGACTAAGGGAAATCCATCGCTTCCGTTTGGATCTTCAAAATAAAACCTGTTATCTCCGTTCCAAATGTTCGCCCCGTTTCCGGCCGCGGTAAGAAACGGCGCTCCGTCGCTGTCCGAAACGGCAAGGTCAGAGGCAATATCAAAGTCTGTTCCGGTCCCATCGTAAGCGTATGCCTCAAGGATTCGCCGCGCGTCCAGCAGGGTCATTATTTTGGGGCCGTTCGGTACGGTTGTAACATCTCCGAGGTTCGCAACCATTGTCCCCGGAGTGGTGTCGGCCGTGAACTTCAGAAGCATCTGGCCCTGGTAGACATAATTTCCGCCGACCTCGACCAGTTCACAGGTCATCGCGGCAAGGGAGATTGAGGGGAGAATAAGCAGGGTCAGGGTCAGGAGTAAGGCTGTTCTTTTCATCGGGTTCCTCCGCAATGTTTTCATTGAGTTCATTTTATAGGTTTGAAAGGCATATATCAAATTAATTTTCCATTGATTCCTTGAATTTTCGGTTGAAGTCCCGGTACACTTTGTTGAGCGCCGTCTTGCCGTAGGCGATCTGCTCCTTCCCGGCGCCCATTATTTCTTGATCTCTGATGATTTGCGATATCTTTCTTACCTGGGAACTGAAGGTCTTGGTCATGAACATCATCTTGTATTCTGGACTCGATTTCATGGCCAGTCGCCTTTCCGGGGGTGCTGCTTTGTATTCCTGCTGAAAGTATTCGACCCGTTCCGAGTTTTTCCGGTAGAGTGCCGCGTCCATATTCTCCTGGATCCCGCCGGCCACCTTCCGGACGAACGGGACATCGTCCACCCCATAATCCCCAGAAGCAACCTTGATCGGGAGGAATAGGGTGTCCTTGACCAGCCGGCCGACGCCGCCGGTGTAGGTTTCGATCACCATCTCCATCGTTGCCGGGGAGACATCGAAGGCAGGAATCTTCGCCGGAGTGATTGGTGTCCCGCCTCCGAGAGAGTTAAGCGCCTGGGCCGCACTCTTGAGCAGCGGGTTGACGTTCTTGAAGTATCGTTCCGAGTCCGGCTTGTCGAGGCCGAAGGGGTTCTTTTCCGGCATAAGGTTCCCGCCGTGCCAACCTTTATTTTCGTAGGCCTGGACGACCGGGTCAAAAACTGTCGGGGAAATCGTCTGCAGGATGGTGGCCCCGGCCAGCGGATTCATTGAGTTGACAAAGGCGTTGATCACCCGGGCCGCGCCGTCGATATGGTCATAAGCCTGGTTCCCGCGCATCGCCGCATACATGGACGCCGCCATCTCCACACCGATATTGTAGACCGCATTGTACCCATAGGGTAGGGGAATTTTGAACGTCTTTCCCCCGGAGTCGGGGACGATGAAGACCATGTTCCGCTCAAACAGGTTCGGCTTCGTCGCCTTCAACTTCTCGTAGAACGAGTACCCGTCGTCGTCATCTCCGCCAAGGAGGACGCCGGCAAGGAAGTTCGCCACGCCAAGCCCGATAATCCCGCCAACGATTCTTTGGACACTGCGGCTGTTCTTGACCGCACTCAACATCCTGACCGTTCCCTGAATTCCGGCGTTGGCAAAGAGATAAAGAGCATTGATCGCCGGACCAGCTTTCCCACGGCGGGTGAAATCGACGGTAAGGTTGGAAACAATCTCCGCCGCCTTGGCCCGGGTCATCCCGGCCGGTCCGTTCGTGCCCACGAGTTCGGCATAAAGGGCGAGGCGGATCCCGTTCTCTACCGCGGTGTTCGCGCCGCCGATCAGCTTCATCAACCGCTTCCTTCCTTTCTTCAGGGCATGCCCTTCGCGGAACTGGTCCATATCGCTTTCGAGATTTGCGGCCAGGTCTGTTACCGTGTCGTAGCCCTGCATCCACGAAATCTTGGCGCCGATCTCCTTGAAATCCTCGTAGGTCTTTTCAAACTTGGATCCGGCCTTCTTGCCCATCTCGATATTGTAGATTGCGGCGATCGCTTTCGGCAGGTTCTTGAACGCCCGCAGTTGGAGGCCCCGGGCCGCCGTGTCCTGCATGTGGATTCCCGCGGTCTGGGCGTCCTTCATGAAGTTGGTGACGATGAATTCCGGGTTGAACATGGTGTTCAGGCCGGCTAGGAACCGGTTCAAGGAATAGAACCCGCGCAGGATGGGGCCGATATTCACGTCCGTCTCCTTGACCATGGCGACGAACCGGAGCATATTCTTGTTGTCCTCGTTCACGGTCAAGAGGTGCTTCTTCCCGTCCACCGTCAAGAACATCTCGTTTGGTTCATTGTCCCTCGGGTCTGGGTACATGGCGATATTCCCCCGCTTGTCCATGTGCGGGACTTTCGGAATCTTGGTTATCTGCCACCGGGACGGGTCCGGATTCTCCTTGACCATGTCGAACAGTCGTTTCTCTCCGGCCCTCTTGTGCTTGAGCGAAATCGCGGCCAGGTAATTGTCAACCGTATGGGCGAAGATATCCGTCACTTTTCGGATCGACCCGACCCGACCCTTTACCGGCGATGACAGCGGGCCGCGGATACCGGCGCCGACCGATCCCCGTTTGTCCTCTTTTCCTTCCCGGTAGAGCGGGACGTAATGTTCGTAGGCCTCGGCCATCGCGTCAACCTCTTCCGGGGGGTGACCCGATTCACGGAGAAGATCGAGCCGGCCCTTGTTGATCTTGGCCAGCATGTTGACGGCCTTGTAAACCGCTTCTTTCCTTGGTTCGGCGTTCCACTTCTCGACGATGGAGGCTGCTTCTTCGTCCGTAATTCCGGAAAGGCGCGGGCTCGAATAATCCCAGTATTCTTTCTGCTCCTTGAGCGCGGTGATCCGTGCTTCTTCTCTATCGACCTTGGCCTGGAGTCTTTCGGGAGTCCCCTTCTCCTCCTCTTCCCTGGTGAAAACCCTCTCTTCAAGCTCGGCCCGCATCTGCTCCAAGGCCTTTTCTTTTTCCGGAATTGCGGAAAAAATATCATCGAGCAGCAGGAGCATCTTGTCGCGCCGTTCGTTCCGGGTGACCTTGTCCTTCACGTCTCCGGCCGGGGCGCCGGCAAGTTCTTCCTCGGTGGCCAGCTCAATACCGTAGTCGTTCTCGATATCGAAAAGCCGGTCCTCGAATTCACGCCACTGCGCTCCGGTAAAGGACTTCTTTGCCTCCAGGATATTCCGCTTTGCATTCACCCGGCGGGCCTGAAGATTTGCTTCCGGGGCATGGAGGGCGTATCCCAGTTCTTCCATGTCTCCGATTTCAAGTTTGTTCTTGGCCAGATGCTTCATGAGCGGATCTACCATGGCTTGCACAAACTTTTCGGCCTCGTTGGCTACTATCTTTCCACGAAGTCGCTCGAACAGCATGAAGTCGTGTTTCTCTTTCTGCGGGCCAAGTTCGCGCTGCAGCCGTTCGCCGGAGAACTTGCTATCAATCGCCCACGCCCTGAATCCGTCGAGGATCTCCTGGGCCTGGGGCGCCAGTTCAGGCTTGCCGAACAGGGTGGCGATGAACTTGGTGGCGGAGCGGCGCTCAGGGGTTGCAACCGCTGACGCCTTGATATCCATCTCCCCCTGCGAAGGGGCGGCCGGAGCCTGGCCGGCGCTTTCCTTCAAAGCGAACTTGCCGATGATCCTGGCCGCGTTGTCGATCGTGCCCTCGATATCCTTGAAATACCGGTAGGCTTCATAATTCTTTACCTCCATACCGAAGGCCTTCCGGACTTTGGCCGCGAGCTGGGTCAGGGCGTACTGCAGCAGGTTGACCATCCTGGACATGAGGCCTGGGTTCTTTTTCTGGAACGCCTGCCAGAAATCTTCCCGGGTGAAGCTGTCGCCCATGAAGTTGGCCATCAATTCTTCCCACGCTTCTTCCCGGGTCATCTTCGCTTCATCGTACCAGGCCGATCCGGACAGGGCCTTGAAGAACTTGTTGAACTCGCCGCCGGTCTTGTCCTTCACGGCCAGCTTCAACATGTCGGAGAATTCCTTGTAGAGCGCCGGGTCTTTCTTCTTCATGATGTGAAGGAGTTCGTGGCCGAAGACCGTTGCCGGGTGGAAGCCCTTGTCAATATTGACATAGAGCACGTTCGGGTCGTTCCGATCGACCATGCCCTCTGGCAGGTTCGCGCCCTCGTGCGGCCGGAAGAGAATGATCTTCTTGTTGAACGCCTCGCCCATGGCATTGACGACCATCTGGTCAGCCAGCTTGACGATCTCCACGTCGTCGTATTGCAGAGCCCGCCGACCGACCTCTTTTGTCATGAGCATGCTTTTCAGCTTCGACTTGTAGAGGCGGGCCGTGACTGAATTATCTACCGTGGCGCCCAGGGCGGGGATAGACTTGCCGGCTGTGTACCGACCTTTTGAGGATTCGTCGAAGACGGAGAAGGCGATGTCGGTGTCTGGAGCGACCTCCACAGGAACCGCCTGCTGGTCCGCCCGCTGCGCTTCGCTGAGAACGAGAAGCCTATTGACCTCTTCGAGCCGAATGGACTTGGTCGCGACATCTTCAGCCTTCGGGAACGGCTTGTCGATGAGCTTCTCAATTTCGGAACGACGGGAGGTGAGTTCTGCGATCTTTTTCTCTTTCTCTTCGATCTTCCCGTCGAGGCTGTTGGTAAAAGTGGTCACCGCCCTGGAAAGGCCGCCATCGTAGGAGTAAGTTTCCTTGAGACCGCCTGGTCCGGAAATCTGGAAGACCAGGCCCTGCTTGTCCCAAACCGTCTTCTGGACAGCGATACGGAACCCGCTGATCGTCTCGATCTCTTTTATCTTGGTCGGCTTCGGCGAATCCTTCTTCTCTTTTGCCGCCTTGTCGATTGCCTCCTGGGTGGGAGGAATCTCCTTTTCGGTCACCACGCCAAGCCCACCGATGACGAAGCTGTTGAATTTCTTGATATCTGCCGCGATACGCGGGTCCGCGATCTCTTTGGCAATGGCAGCCGCGATCGCTTTCCCGTCCCCCTTGAAAAGGAAGACATCATTGTTGATCGTGACCCCGGTTACAGGGTCGATAACCTTTTTGGCAAGCTGGTATTCTTCCAGCAGTTTCTCGTTGGTGCTGACCTGGGTCGGGATCTCGGCGTTGTATTCGGTGCGAAGTTTGCGCTGGTCCTCATTGAATACATTCTGCAGCCGGCGGAGGCGCTGAAGGTCCTTCTCCAGGGTGAACTTTTCCTCGATCAGCGGATCGTTCGCGGCGATAGACATCATGGCCGAGGCGGTCATGGTCTCTTCGCTGACGACTTCCAGGGTCCTCATGGAGACATCGCCTTGCATGAACTGGCCGACGAACTTTGCCTTCTTCGCGACCTTGCCCCACATGAAAGCGTCGATGGTTTTTTCGGTCATGTAGTTGTAAATGTATATTTCTTCATACATATTCAACTGCCGATGGCCGCGGCCGTTCCGCTGCTCGTAGTTGGCATAGTTCCAATCTACGTCGAGATGGTGCATGGCCACGACCCGGTCCTGGACGTTGACGCCAGTCCCCATCTTCCCGGTGGAGCCGATGAGGAAGCGGACATCACCGTTCCGGACCTTCTGGAAGAGGCGCCGGTAATCGGTCTGCTTGTAGTCGGTGATCAGGGCGATCTCTTTTTCCTGGACCCCCTCCCTGATCAGCTTCATCCTGATATCGTTGTAGACATCGAATACCTTTTCCCTCCCGGGGACTCCGCGGTCGAGAAATATCAACTGCACCCCGCGGTTGTCCTTTGTCTCCTTGTAGTGCTTCATCAGGATAGGGAGGGCGGAATTGACTTTCGTATCCTGGTGGTCTTCGGCCCCTGGCTCCTGCAGCCTGACATCGATCGCCGCGTTCCGGCCGTCGTTCACCAAGTTGAGGACGATGTCGAATCCAGGCGTCCCATCCTTCTTGATCACCTCAACCCGCTTCTGCGGTGAGGCGTTGATTCGCGCTGCCCTTCTTCGGATCTCTTCCTGGTATTCCTGCAGGGCCGGACTTTGGGGGACCATGATCCCTTCCGGCTTGCCGCCGGCAATCTTCGGCCGCTTGATCCCGGTGCTGTCGGCGCTGACCACGTCCATGACCTGATAGGACATATAGACAAGCTCGGGAAGATTGACAAACCCGGTGACAAATTCCGATATCTGATACCCGCCGCCCTGGGGCAGGTATTCCATCTCACTTGCGATGTTGGCAAAGTTGTTCAGCCACTGGTCGAAATGGTGGATTCCCGCTTCTTTGAGGGCGTTCGGCTGCAGATATCTTTGAATGGAAAAGAGTTCCGAAACCGAATTTGAAACCGGCGTCCCGGATGCAAAAATGATATTCCGGCCCGGGTTGATCTGGTTCAGGTACGAGGTCTTGGTGAACATATCAAGGGACCGTTCCGCGCCGTCGGCGTTGCCGAGACCCTTTACGTTCCTTTTCGAGGAGGCGAACATCAGGTTCTTGAAATAATGTGCCTCATCCACCACCAGCATGTCGAGGCCCATTTCCTCGAAGGTCAGGAGGTTGTCTTTGTCCTTGCTGATCAGGGAGTCGATCTTTGCCTGCAGGGCCTTCTTCCTGGTCTCCAGACCTTTGATCTGCTTCTTTGACGCCCTGCCTTCCGTGGCCGCTTCGAGCGCCGCCTCCAGGGAGTCGAGTTCCCCCTGAATGAATGAGGCCTGCCGCTCGCCACTGAGCGGAATCTTCTCGAACATTTCATGAGTGACGATGACCGCGTCCCAGTCGTTGTTTGCGATCCTGGAGAATATTTCTTTCCGGGCTTCGACCTTGTCCGGAATATGAGCTACGAGCACATTCGCGCCAGGATACAATTTGACGAAATCACTCTCGATATCCTGCAGGGTCGCCTTCTTGACGACCATGATCGGCTTCTTCGCCAGGCCAAGGCGCCGGTGCTCCATGATGGAGGCAATCATGGAATAGGTCTTGCCGGTTCCTACTTCGTGCGCGAAATAGGTACTTCCCTGCAGGGATCTCCATACTGCATCCTTCTGATGCTTCCGAAGTTCAATGATCGCGTCGTTGACCTTTCCCGGAAGAACAAGGTGGCTTCCGTCATGCTTCGCGATCGCGTAGGAATTGAACAGTTTGTTGTACCGCTTCAGAAGTGCTTCGGCCCGTTCGTCCTGCTCCCATATCCAGGCCGCAAACTTCTGTTTTACCTCTTCCGCTTTTGACTTCGCCTGCTCTGTATAGCCCGGGTGAACGACTCGGATTGTTTTCCCGGTCCCATCTTCCGCCTGAACCCGAACCTCTATTTTCGTTCCGTTCAGAACCGCTTCCAGGATCTCATAAAAATTGAACTGCCTGGTTCCCCAGGTCGAGGTAGCCGATACCGATTCTTTCGCAGTATCGCCACCGCGCTTCGCTTCGGTCTTAGCTCCGCGGTAATCGTAATCTGCCGCGAAGAACACGCGCCATTTACCCGTAATCTCGTTGTATTCTACCTGCGCGCTGCCTGATCCGTAGCTCCTGATTATATCCCTGGCGAAGGCTCTGACGTATTTGGCCGGTATCCATGCGCTGCCGAGGTTGACGGTAATCTCGCTCGCCTTGATGTCGGGAGGGATAGCCGCTTCGAGCCCGGCGACGTTCACTTCATATTTGCGGTTTATCTTGGCTACCTGCCGTGCAACTTCGAGCTTGTCCCTGACATTGCCAGAAAGATAATTCGCCGCGGTGACATATCCCTTTTCCGGGTCGTCGTAGACATCCTGGCCCAGGTCCACCAGGACCTGCTCGACGCTTTTGTCCGAAATTTTCGCGATGAAGTTGATGTCGACCCGGCCGAGAAAGGCCATGGAAACATTGAGCCCTTCCTTCGCATTGCCGACTTTGTCCGGCATCTTCGAGACACTGACCGTATCTTTCGTGAAGATATCGGACATGCCGAGGAATTCGCCCTTCTCGTAATCGTACTTCTCCAGGCCGAACCAGATGGAAGGGTTGGCATCCTGGCCGAGGACCCGGACGTTCGCCTTGTCGTTCAGCCGGCCGAATTTCTTGTTGAACTTCTCGTAAGCCGCTTTCAGCTTCTTACGGGCGTCGGTGGTCTTTATGGATTCATCGCCGAGCAGTGCTTTGATCAGGTTACGGTACGCGCCGCGGATCGGCAGGGCCAGGCGGACGATCTCGATCGCCTTCTTCTGGGCCGGAGTTTTATCCGGCATGGGGATAAGATTCCCGCCTGAACTGAAAAAGATATTCCCGTCAATCTCGCCGTAGCTCCCGTCCTGAATCGTATTCTCGGAGGGGATTGCGTCGGCAGGGCTGAGGCCGGTGGTGCTTTTCACGTCATGGGTATAAACGCCGGCCGGCAGACGGTTGATCGCCGCCTCCAACCTTGCCGGAAGTTCTTCTGCAGGGAGGGCGACTTCAAGAGACTGGTACCCCCTTGAGAGTGTGCCGAGGATCATTTCCTGATGGTCAACAAAATACTTGTTCACTCTGAGTTGAACGGTGACCGGCCCGTAATGCCCTTCCTTGACCACATCAATCGTCCCGGTCTCGACAAAATCAGTCTCGAGCAGTTTTTCCTGGCCGTCCTTCTTCTTTCGGAAAATCAGAATATCGGTTGCCACCTGGGTATTGGCATTGCCGCTGAACGTCCCAGAGGGGAGACGGATCGCTCCGACCAATTCCGCCTTCTGGCTCATCTCCCGGCGGGCACGTTTCGTCTCTTTGTCCATGGTCCCGGTCGAGGTGATCATTGCGACCAATCCGCCAGGGCGGGCCATGTCGATGGATTTGTTGAAATAATAATCGTGGATCAGGTGTCGCCCCTTATTGAACTTCGAGTCCGCCGGCCTGACGCTCCCGCTGAATGGCGCGTTGGAGATGACAAGGTCGAAGTGATCCTGGGGGAGCTTTATTTTCTCGTAGGGGGAATGGAAGATTGCCGCATCCGGATAGAGCTTTTGCGCCAGCCTGGCGGTGATCCCGTCAAGATCAAGGCCCATCAAGGAAGACTGGCCGGCCATCTCCATCGGCATGGCGCCGAAGAAGTTCCCTGTCCCGACCGCGGGCTCCAGAACTTTTCCTCCGGTGAAGCCGATCCGCTCAAGGGCTGAATACATCTGCTTGACGACATGGACCGGAGTGTAAAAGGAATCGGTGACGGTGGACTGTGCCTCCTTGTATTCCTCCTCGGATAGGACAGACTTCAGCATCAAGTTACGCTCTGACCAGCTTCCATACCGCTGGAACGCTTCGGCCAATCCGCCCCACCCGACATAGCGGGCCATGATCGACTGTTCTTCTACCGTCGCGCTCCGGCCTCGCTCTTCAATCCCCTTCAGGACTTTTATCGCGGCGATGTTCTGCGCGAACTTCTGGCCAGGGGTCGATTCGGTGATTGCCTGGACATCGGCATCGGTCAGGCGGTAGTTTCCTGCAAGTACGGCATCTGGTCCGGACTCAACTTCGGTACTTCCTTCTCCTCCGGCAGATTGATCCAGGCCTCCTCCACTACCTCCTTCGCCTGGTCGAAAGGAACCCCCATCGATAATAGACTCTCCAGGTGATTTCCCGCCTTGAGTGCCGCCAGTTCCAGTGCCGCCCTCAGTGTCCCCGCCAGCTTCAGTTTTAGCACCATCCTTGGCCTTGCCGCCTTCCACTTCATCAGAGCTTTCATCTCCCACGGGCTCAAATCCATAGGATTCTGTGAAACCTTCTGATCCGAAACGGATAGTTGTTTCGCTGTCTGCATGATCTATGGCCTCCAGATAAAAGCCTTGGATATTATCTACCGTCAGCGCCTCGGTGTATCCGATCGCGCCCTTGCCGTCGCCTTCTTCCGAAGTAAATTCATCGTCATAGGCCGCATATCCTCCGGGCTGCATCATGGCGCCCCTGGCGGTCTGCTTGTACCGGTACCAGTAAAGCCCGTCATCTGAGGGGTCGCCCTGGTTCAGTTCCTGGTACATCTGCTCAAGACGGGCTTCGAGTTCGGCCAGCTTGGCCTCGACTTCAAGGCGGATCTGAGCGGAAACCGGGACGAAATCAGTTTTCATCGAGGGGATTCCTTCCTTGCTCCACTCCATCCCGGCGAAGAACCGCTTGAACAGGTCATTGAAGACTTGGCGTTCATCGGCTTCCGGGTACGGGCTGCCCTTGTACCCGGTTTCGGCAGAAATCACCCCGGGCTCGACGAACATCTTGCTGACAAGATAGGGATTATCCCCCTGCAGCTCGTCGGCGATATAGGTCTCGAAGGCCCTGGCGAACATCTCCTCGCCCTTTGACCAGTAATCGCGCCCCTTGCTGTCGAGAGCCTTGGCCGCCTCGAAGAACTTCGTCTCGACGATGACCCCTGAATCTTTATCCTCCCACTTTTTCTTGAGATATTCCCGGGCCGTCTCAATATCCATTCCCGGTTGGCGGTACTTCGCGTCCCAATCCTTGCGGGTGAGGATCTTCGCGATATGCCGTTCAGCCTGCTCCAGGTTGTAGGCCTTCTTCAGCGATTCGTAAATATCGTGGACCGGGTTTATCTCGCGGTACTTTTCATCGACATTATCCTGCAGGGAAAGCAGAGATGAGAAGTCGAGGGCATGCCCCCATTCGTGCGCAAGCGACCCATCGCCCTTGGTTTTCGTCAGGTTGATCAGGTGGCCGGCCGGATCGTAGTGGGCGGCGGCCCAGGAAATCTTGTCGCCGAATGCGCCGAAGTACAGACCAAGCCCCTTCCCGCCCGACTTGACAAGGGACATTCCTTTGTCCGGGGCGCCGAGTGTCTTAGCCAGGTCCTTGAGGGCGTCATGCGCCAGGTTGACGGAATACTGCCGGTGCGCACTTTCGGCCCAGTTCCCAAAATCAACATCGGGGAGGCCGAAGGTTTTCGCCAACTGCTCGGCGTTGATATCCTTCCCTTTCCGCCAGTTGTTTGGGCTCTGCTTCACCTGCATCAGGGGAACGCTGAACCGACGGATCTGCTTGTTCTTCCCTCCGCCAGTTTCCTCCTGGGTTTCGATGAACCCGTCCGCCTCGGCGATCAGGTCTTTCATCCGGATCACGGCTTGGAACTGCCTGTTCTCGGTATTCAGTTCGGTTCGGCTGTGGAACTCTCCCTTCGCCTCGCCTTCCGGGGCGACGTTGTAGATTCTTTCATCAACATAAGCCTTTTCCCAAAGGCCATAGGCCAGGGCGTCCCGGGCCTCCTGAACAGTGGAGGCGTTGCTGATCAGTTGCTCAAGCTGCTCAACATAGTGAATGTACTGCGAGGCCTGGGTCATGAGGTCGTCCGCACCCTCATTTTGCACCCGCTTCAGGATCGCCTCTTTGAAGGAGTCGGCCCACTTCTGCCGGCCGCCTCCGGCCCAGTGCCCATAATATTCAGTGAACCCGGTAATATACTTGCGCCGGAAATACTCCAGATACCGCCTTGTCCCGGGGGTCGCGGCCTCCGGAATCTTGATCGGCATCAAAAGAGCCTTGGAGGTCTTGGTCAGGATGTTGTTGACCAGCTTTTTGTGGTTGCCGGTATCGGTATTCTTGATCTCCTTTTTGATTTCCTCGACCCGATTCTTGTGGTAGCCCTCCATCTTCTTGGTGCGCTTCCGGCCGGGCTCTTCGACTGGCTGAGTCTCGACTTCGGGCTCTTTTACTTCCTCTTGCTCCTTGACCTCCAGGTTCCCCTCTTTGACATCCTTCAGGAACGCCTTGACGTAGGGCTTGATCACGTCGCCGAAGGTGGTGACGATATGCTGCACAAGTTCTTTCAGGGAGTGGCCGGCGTCCTTCGCATTGTTCCAGGCGGCGACGAAATGCGGCTTGGCCTTGGCATAGGTCTCTTCATCGAATACTGGACCAGACCCGAGCGTGTTCTTCGGCCCGAACAATTCCGCTAATCCGGAAAGTGCCTCCTGCACCCCTTTGACCGCGGAGACCCCGCCTTCCTTCGCGATCTGGCCGGTGGTCTTCCGCGGGCCGCGTGGTCCGGTTGGGGGCGGAGTCTTCGGCTGCTTTGTTGGGGTAGAGGTTGTTTCGTCGATCAGGGCATCCAGGTCGTCGTCAGACATGGCGGCCAGTTCCGCCTCGATGTCAGGGGCTTCAACTTCAACGACTTCAGCCTCGCCCGTCTTGGGCTCCTCAGAAAATACCCAGTCCTTGAAGCCTTCTTGGGAGAACCTGACCACACTCTTCCCGCCGGTCCAGCCATCCTCGTAGTTGGAATTGTAGAGGGCCATGGCCTCTTCTTCGGTCGCTGTGCCAAAAATCGCTTTGTGCTCGTCGAATTTCCCAGACTTGTTCACCTGGTTGACAACGAACACGGGGAGGGTGGCTTCCGGATCGAACCCGGGGGCAATGAAGACGTCAACATGATCCTTGTCGAATCCGACCGAACCTTTGATATACCCGTAATCAGCATGCAGGACCTGGCGCCATTCTCGCCCATCCTTATTCTTTCCTGACCGTTCTGTTCCAAGTGGGCTTTCAATGGCGATATCGAGTCCGTAGGCCTGGACGTGCGCCTTCTTGTAATTCCCCGCTTCCTTCTGGGCCTCGGTCGGTTCGGTCGTGACCTCCTGGCCGTCGGCGATCGAATCTGGATTCTCAATAGTCTCGACCTTCGGCTGCACAATGGCCGTCTCCTGGCCAGTGGCCCGGGCACGGATAATGGTATCGTCCGGTGAAGGTTGCGTTTCGGCCGTGGCCTTCCCGATTGCCGTGGTCCTGAGTACTTGATCAGGTTGAGCCGCTGTTTCTGCTGCCTTCTGGCCAATCGCCTTCTGGCGGATAAGGAAATCTTCGGCTGATTCTTTTTGAGTCGGTACGGCCGCCCCGGTTTTTCCTGGAGCAAAATCTGTTTCGGTGATGATCCGGTCGATACGAGGCCGCAGTTTGGCGATGCGCTCCCTTACCTTGGCCCGTTCGCTCTTCGGAGTTTCCCCAACCTCGACCATCTCCTGATTCCGAATGGCATGCTGCATCAGATCGGGGCCGTGCCTCTTCACCCCTTCCCGAATATGGGCCAGAACATCCTCATCCCCGGCGGCCAGCATATCGCCGGCCATGTCCCGGGTGATCCCGTTGATCAGGTCGCCCCGGGCGATGTCGGGGAGGGCCATCGGCTTCTCTTCTTTCGCCGGCCAGGATCCGCGCTCACGAACTTTTTCCGCCGCCGAAGCAATCGAGTTGCCGCCGTAAATCGTGGACTGCTTCTTCCCGTCGCTCGATACGACTTTAATCAGGTACGCCCCGCCGTCAGGCTGCCGGGTGATGGTGAAGGAGGTCCCTTCGGAATCGACATGAGGAACGCCTTCTTTCTCGAAGTCTACATATCCGGCATCTGGTTGCGGCCCCGCTTCCTGATCTGCTCCTTCAGGTTGTACGGGCTGTCCTTGAAGTCGTCCTTCGTCATCTGCTGTTTCGGTGCTTGCGGTTTCGGATTCCCCGCCGCCGGGGCCGGCAACCTGTTCAGGTCCAACTTCTCCCCCCGGGCCAACGACGCCGGTCTGATCGACGCCACTTCCTTCTCCAGGGCCGCCAGCTCCGCCCGGGACTTCGCCCTGGCCTCCGCCTCCGCCTTCTCCTTCTTCGACTGGTACAGCCCGAACATCGCCATTTTCAATACCTCCGGTGGTTGGTGTTTCAAAAGCAGGCACAGCCGGCAAAGGAGGAACCGGCTGGCCTGCGCCCTGCTCGCCATTCGGTGCAGGGATCTCTCCGCCGGTGGGCGGGGTTACTGGTGGGGCAGGCGGCGTCCCGGTAGTCGGTCCGGGCTCGCCGCCCTCCTTTTTCTCTGCCTCGGGAAGCTGCGGCAACTGGCCGTTGTTCCGGGCAAGTACTCTTTGCAGGGACGCGCCGATCGGGCCGGAAATTGCCCCGGGCGCCGGGCCGTTGTCGGCATACTCGAATTCTTCTGAAGCAAGGTTCGCTTGCTCTTCGGCGTTGAGCGGCTTACCCATGGCCCTTTTGTTCCTGGCCCGGGCCGTGACCTCCATCTTCTTGATTTCTTCGTCGGCGAATCCGTACCCCCCTACCGGCTGGATAGTGCCGGCGACGGTCTCCACTGTTCCTGGAGGTTCGGCGGTCGGGATATCGGCATCGCTTACCCCGTTGGCCGATTCCTTGGCTGCGACAAAATTGATCAAGTCCTGGTCGAGCGGGATTGGCTGGCCGGCCTTGACGTAGGTCATCGCCTTAGCGGCCCACTCCTTGCCGACCTGTTCGTCGCCGACCGATTCGGAAAGGGTGGCTGCGACATTATAGACAGCCTGCGCCCGCTCCCGGGGGAAACCGGTATTCAACCCGTCATACGCCTTTTTCCTCTGGTATGCCGCATGACCGCCGACCACGGTACCCATGCCGACGGAAAGAAACATGGCAGGGAGGATTGCTTCGGCCATCGCTTCGCCGGAAGTTCCCCGGGGAAGACCAGCCTCGACATCGGCCTTGTGCTGGAAATACGAGGTTCCTACTTCGGACCCAACCTCAAACGGGACATCCTTCAATACTCCTTTCGCGATCGCCTTCAGGGCCCCGGGCTTAACCAGCTCTTTCAGGATGACCTTTCCACCATTGTAGAGGGCCTTCCCACCCGGGACCATCCTGAAAATGATCGCCGCGGCCAGGTCGCCCGCACCTTCACCAACCGTTTCCGCATATGCGTGGGTCATGGCGTTTGCGTGGGCGACATCATCGCGCTCTTCGTCGGTGAGTTCCGGGCGCTGGGCCTTGAGTTCTTCCGTGACGCGGTCCTTCTGTTTTCCGTAAGTACCCGGGCCGAACAGGGTAACCATCGCGGCCGTGCCAAGACCTATGGCCCCGGCGGTCCCGGCGACCATCCCGCCGGCAACCGCTGCCGGGAAGACTGCAAGTGAGGTGGGGAGCGACTCGAGCGCGGTATTCAGGCCTCGCTTGACCGCGCCCTCCTGCCCGGTGACCTCTGAGACATCTGGCTTGAGGATCTCTGTTCTTTCGGGAAGTTCGCGCCAGTAATCCTTTGCGGTTTTGGTTATCTCAGTGCCGCCGGTCAAAACATCGGCGGCCTGTGCCGTGGTCTCCATGAGATCGATGACGCCGCGGACGGCATGGGACGCGACATCGCCGAGGAACCCGCGCTCAGGGGCGGCGCCTTCCGGTACCGGCCCTTCGTTCTCTATTTCATCGAGAATAAAGTCGGCGACGGACGGCTGCTTCGGTTCAGGGGACAACCCGAACCCGGCTTTCGGCGCCTCCGGTGCAGATGGTTCGGCTTCTATTTCGTTGAGCAGATCGTCAGCAAGTCCCATGATATCCCCAGATTAATTGATGCCGTTTGCAACCAGGATCGCCTTTGCCTTCGCCCTATCTTCGGGGGACTTCGATGTCTTAAACTGCGTAATCGCTGCTTGAACAGCCGCCAGCTTATCAGGGGGAAGGTGAGAAAGCCGCGGGTCTACAGTCGCCTGCTCCCCGCCGACATTGATCGGGAAAACCTCTTTCGTGTCCTTGTCAACAATGACACTGGTCTCCTGCATGGCCGAGTAGGGATTCCCAGGCTCGACCGGTACTTTTTGCGTGACGACCTCAAAGTTCCCCTTGTCCGGATCCTTGCCGGCGGAGAGGACAAGGTAATCGGAAAGCTGTTTCTTCCGGGCCGGGTCTTCGGTGGTCAGGTATTCATCCTGAGCCGCCTTAACTCCTCTTGCACTTTCCAGCTCAAAACGATTTTTATCAGCGGTGACGGCGTTCGCTTCGGCCTCTGACTGAGCGCCAATTCTTGATGTATCCGCCTGGTCAGCAAGGATACCAGTTCTCTCGGTTTCGTTCGCAATGTCGTTCTCCTGTTTCTGGGTTTTCAGGGCGGCCTTGTAGCGCATGACATCGCCGAAGGTGTTGAGCGGCATTCCGGCCGCGCCTCCTTGCGGCCTGGCACCGAACCCACTTTTCCCGCGTTCTGCAAAGGTCGCCCCGCGGCCAACCGGTTTCATAAACCGTTCGCGCATTGCCGTTGCTGCTGAAGAACCTGAAGACGGATTTTTCACAGGTTCGCGAGATATCTTTTCAGCACCGCCCTTGACGGTTACCGCCCCGCCTGGCATGGAATAGACCCACTCACCTTGCGCGTTCTGAGTTTTCTGGACCCCCGGCCTGCCCGCCTGGTCAACGACCTGTTCCGCTGCAGGTAGTGCAGGTGTTGCGGGGGCCGGCTCGGCCGCGGGCGGCTTCACCGGTTGCTCGTTCTCGGCGGAGACTCCTGGCGGTTTCGGTTCTGTGACGGAAACCTTGTCAGGTTCCTGCGCAGGAACAACAGGTTTCCCCGGCTCGGCCCCGGCCGCCACCATGCCGGCCTTGATATTCCTTCCGGTCTGCTGCCATCCGGGAATGACCACGTCTTTGACGTTTCTCACGGCAGGGTCAACCACATTCTCTTTCACGTCGGAGATTGCCCCGCCGAGGGTGTTCCTGAATCCCTGGATTGCCGCGCCTACCCCCTGGCCGACCTCGCCCTGCGCTACTTTCTCCCGCGCCAGCTTGCTTCCGGCTCTGGCCTCTTCACCTCCAGGGAATGAGAAGGCGGCTGCGGCCGGGTCCGGGATCGCGCCGGCAACTGTCTTCTTCACCCCGGAAGCGGCATTCACAATATCCTTGTCGGTTGGGACCGCCCAGGCCATCTTCTTGATCGCCGCACCAACCCCGGAGGCGGCCGAATCGAGTTTCTTTTCCGCGCTCTGCTGGATCGCCTGGCCTTTCCTGGTGATGGCGTTTCCTTTATCCATCATGAGCCCGTACCCTTTCTTGACTGGGGCGACGGCCGCGGCTGCGCCCTGCCCAGTATTGTAAACAGCTCCGGCTACTGAATCAGGCTTAACCCCTCCAGGATACGTCATCCCGGTGCTCTTGCCGACATTCGGCTCTTCCGGAATGAGTACATAATTGCCGTTCTCGTCTTTCGTGTATCGTGCCATGGGCGCCCTCTTATGAGAAAGCAGAAGTTGAAGTGGAAATGATTCCGTTCAGTGAGGACAATGCAGCGGAAGCTGTCCGCGCATACGTCTCGGCCGCATTGGTAGACGCCTTGATCTTTGTATCAAGATCGGTGAAGTGCTGTTGGTCCCTCGCCTCGAAGTACCGCTCGTTCTGGCCGCGGGCTGCGACATGGGTCTGATGCAGGATCTCGTCCCGGGTCAGCCTGGCCCGATACAGGGAGGCGGTCGCATTGATCAGAGAGGCCTTGGCCGAAGACTTCAAATCGAGTATCCCGGGAATCAGACCCATCGCCCCGGTGAGCGCCCGGATATAATCACCGGCTGCTTCCATGGCCATCTTCCTAGAGTTGATCGCCTGCTCAACCGCGAACCGGATCGTTTCGATCTCGATCTCAGCCTGCTTCACGGAGATGTTGGTGTTGAGCTTCCCTGTTTCCTCCAGGCGTTTCAACTGGACGGCCCTGGTCGCTCCGGTCACCGCCCCGTCAATCATGGGAATTCCGCGGGCCGCTCCGCTGGAAAGTATTTGCGCCTCGGCGGTGCGGGCGTCGGTTATTCCCCGGTCCCGGCCGCGCTGCCATATCGCATCCTCTACTGCGGCCGGGATGCCTGTGCCGCCATTCTGGATTACATCCTTGAGCCAAGCTATGGCCTCGTCAAAGGCGTCGTTTTCGAGCGGGTAATATGTTGCGAAATACTCGGCGAGCTTGTCAGACAGGAGAGCGATCATCGCGTCCCGCTGCGAGTCAAACAGAATCAGCGCATCGTCAACTTCCGGAACCGCGGGCTCAACAGCATCCACCCCTGGCGTGCTGCCAGGGTGCCAGGTATGGTAATAACTCCCATCTACCACGTCCTCGATATTACCGGCCGAAGTTGCGGTAGCCGTGGTGTAGGTGTTGGCGAGGGTGATCGCGTTATTGATGATCGCGTCGATAAAATCCTGGGGATCTACTGGCATTATATTTTCCTCGTCATTGGTATGATGTCGAACTCAATCCCTTCCATGTCGAAATCGTCGCCGTTCTGGTTGACAAGGACAGGGTGCCAATAATTTCCGATCAGGCCGCGGCCAAGGTCAATGCGATGGTTTTTCATATCGGCCGAACTGCTTCGCATCTCATAGGTATATTCAGTTCCGCCATCGACAACCACCTTGAGAAGAAGTTTACCGGACGATGCAATTCCCACATATAGATTCTCTATCATTTTTTGATGAGGAATTCCATAGTTGGACTTGCCAAAATCGATAATAGTTGAAATATCTCCCCCGTCGTTCGTGGTCCCGGTCAGCTTGTAAATTCCATCGTCGGCGATACCGTAAGTGTACCCGTCCCGTTTGAAGAACCCGGTGAACCCGAATTGTTCGTATTGCCCGGACGCGCCGACTGGTTGACCGTCAGAATCAACATTGAGGTTGACGCACCAGACCCGGAGACCGGTCTCCCCTTCCTCAGCGCCGCTTCTGGTCCCGACAAGTGCCCGGCCCCTGGTTAATGCTGATGCCGTGGAGAGGGAAGTGACGTTGAAGTCGCCGGTGACGGTGAACGCCCCGGACGCGGTCCCTTCCGATATTATCTCCTGCAGCATCTCAACCGTACCGGTCAACACGCTTGAGATTGTTCCGGAACTGGTGAACTCTATGAGCAGGGCGCCTATTCCATAAATATCGTCGTAGACGACTATCGGCTCGATCATCAGCAGGTAAGGAGATGCGGCATCTGTGGCGATATTGGTCAGCGGCTGGATTTGCTGATCACGCGCTTCTCCATAGAGGAAATCGCCGCCGAGGGAAACAACAGCCCCAATGTCCGCAGAACCGGTCATCATGTGCGTCGTCACCATGTGTGCCGCGCTGACCACGGCGTTCATGATCACATAGCCGATGACCGGATCGGCCGGGACGAACATCCCGCCGTAGGCCGAAGAGTACAGTGGTTCCATATAGGACAAGGAGGCCCCGTAGCCCGGGATCTTCTCGCCTCCCTTTCCGTCGAGCGCCCCTATGTTCGCGCTTCCAGAACATATCGGCTTCGCGTAGAAGTACCCATCGCTCGTCCCCTCCATTCGGGAAGCGCCTGGCATATTCGGGACGGATAATGTCCCGGTGCCGAGCATGGAAATTCCCCAGGTAACGAGGGATCCTGTGCCCTCCATTGTTACTGTCTGTCCTGCGTAACCGGACATGGAGGATGTCCCATCCATCCTGGATGCTCCGTCTACGATCTCCCCGGAAACGATGTCCATGGTAAGAACCTTGTCGCCTCCGGTGTAAAGCCAGGCATAGGCGTAAAGCCGTCCATATTTCCAGGTGATGGGGGCCGCGCTTCGCACAATCACGTCATCGCCGTCAGCCTGGATGACGTGATAGATTATCTCGAACCAATCTCGCCGATATATCCTGACCTCTGAAAGGGAACTCTGCACAGCTTCAAGGGTCTGTTTGAGAACGCCATTTTCATAGACCTTGATCCCGGAAACATCGACCGCTATGCCGTGCGAGAACTGCGAAGGCATCTCTGAATCACGATGATCTTTCCCGAGAACGACAAGCGCCCCGGTCGTCCCTGTCCCGAAGGTGAGGACGATATAATTTTCGGTCTCGATATCTTCAATAGACCTGGAATGCGAGTTCCATCCTATGTTGAGGTTCCTGATTCTAATTTCAGGGGTTGGAGGGGTAGGAGGGATTGAAGGAACCTCCGGCTGTTCTGGGTAGCAGACGACACTGCTTTCTTCCCAACACTCCCACTGGAAAAAACCACCTGAGGGATGGCCGCCATACCCTCCGCCCATATCTGGGATAACCAGACCACTCCCGTCATCTCCAGCATACCAAACCATACCGCATACCGTGCCTGTTACTTCCGCACAGTAGGCCGGGATATAGGGACTACCAGGGGATCCAGGATCACCGGGACTTGCTGGAGCGTAATATATCTCTTCAATCGTTTTCGTTAATGTCGTCATGGCTGATCATAGTCCGCGTAGAGGTCTGGTCCTGCGGGCATCTGTGGCAGAACTGGGGGCGGGTGCAGAAATTCCTGCAGGGCGTTGACAAGCGTGCCTTCCCCGAAGAATCCGGCCGACCAGGTATAATAATCGCCCGCAGTAACGGGGAGCCGCCCGAGGCTTTCCCACTCCCCGACGCCCGCCACATAATCAAGAAATGCAAAATTATACCCTGGTGTTATTTCGTCCTCAAGCACCCCGATCATTATGACCTCAAGCGCGGCCGCTCCATTCAGCCCAACCTTTACCGGCCTGGCATAGACAAGGTGCGTGTCGGCCGGGGGCGCCGGAAGTTCTGTCCAGCCAGCGCCTCCGGGGAGAGGTGACCCGTAATGCGCGGAGACAACCCGGGCCGGGGCCTGAATGTTTTCGCTGATGCAGACGAACATTTGTGATCCGGAAACAATCCCGCAATAGGAAATTGTTGGGCGGACGAATTCCGTTCCAGCAGCAGCGGCCGGGATATTTAGCGCGACCGAACTCATGCCGGTGGTCGCGAACTTGACTGCTCCGTAAGTCCTTGTCCATGTGTAGACATTCCCGTCGCCATCGTGGAACATGACCGAATCGACCGGGGCGAAATAGTTATGGTTTGGGTAGGGGAAGAACTGATACATCATAAGCCTTGCCAGGTCCCAGTCAATAACTCCGACCCCGTCAATTATATCCCCGCCCTGCAGAGTGTCCAGGAGGGTGATGAAGTTGCTGGCATTTACGGTAAAGACATTTGCCGCCCCCGTTTCTGGCCATGTGTTGAAAATGTAGAAGAGCCGCCAGTTCTCGTCGCCGCCGCCGAAATAAACCTCTTCGTCAAACCCGCCGTCATGCCATGGGAAGGTGTTGGTCAGATCCACGCAATGAAGAATCGTTGGATGATTATCCTTGGCCAGGGCGAACGAATACGATCCGATCGGCTTCACCGAGGTATTGGCGCCGTTGATATCGACTTGTAGGTCCGCCGGAATATCCACATCCATATCCTCAAGGAGCCAGTTCCGCCAGCCGCCGAGTGGAGGGTTCAAGGTGGTCTCCGTCCCGATCTGGTAATAATCGGCGATCTTCCTTTTCCCCCCTGACGTGAAGTAGTTGAGGAACTTCTGGAAGGAGACGAACGAGACCCCGCTGGCCGGTATCATCTGGAAGCAGTGCATTGACGCATCCGACCAGTTGACCGCCTGGAAAAGCGAGACCCTGCCGCCGAGTTGCGCCCCGTTGCCGGCGTAATAGTTGAGGACCGCCTCGAACTTGTGGTTCGTTTCTGAATTGTCCGGATAATCGTCAAGATTGACATCGTTCCAGAACATACCACAGTGGCAGGCCCAGTATGCCTCTCCGCCCTTGAACGGCATGACGACGGGGAACGGCATGGTCTCCCGGTAGGTATCGACCAGAACTGTCGGCGGGTAATAGTCGGCGAGGGTGTAAAATTCAGCGGGAACTATTGAAACGCCGGCGTCGATCATGTCTTGGTCAGTCCAATCCTTGAAGAATACGGTTGCGACGCCGGCTGATTGGTACTCTGCAACATTGAGATACCCATTCAGGATAAACGCCCCTTCCCAGTTATCGGCGGTCATCAACCTTGTTTTCTGATCGAAAAGACCATCAACAGACCCGGTGCATAAAATAACGGCGCCCATCGGCGCCTGAACCCTCCCCCCGTCGATTCCGTCAAGGTCTTTCACGGAAATGGTGAACCCATTGTATTTTATGGACTTCGACTGAAGACCGAGCGCGCGGCACTGCGCAAGTTTCTTCCGCGCCAGCCAGAGCCATTTCTTGCTTCGGTCTCCATCAGGAGTGATTCCCATGTCATGGCTCAATCAGCTTGATCTTGGTGAACTCCAGCATCTTGGCGAACTCCCCGTTGTGCGCAGTGATCAGGTCAAGAGAGTCAGCGGCCCCGGTCAACCCCTGCACCTGCCGCTTGAGCCGGATCTCAAAGTGCTGCTGTTCGGCGGACTCGAACTGCTCGCGGGTGAACTCCGGAAACTTCTGCGCCTCGGTCCACAAGGTGTCCACCTCCACCAGGGCGTCGTTGACCATCTTGGCGGTGTAGTTGGCGTTGGACTGCTTCTCGGCAAGATCGATCTCCAGTCGACGGCGCTCGAACTTATCGAGCACATGATCAGCAAGTTTCTCCTGCAGTTCCTCAATGTCCACTTCTCGGCGCTGAAGACTGAACCTGGCCTCGTTAAGGGCTTGCAGCCTGTCGGCCAGCCGGAGTCCAAGGGCGCGATACGCCCGCTCCGGAGTGTACTGCGCTTCCATGACGAACTTGCGGTTCTGAAAATCAGAGTTGCCGAAGGGGATGGCGAAGAACCGCCTGTCAAACTCAGAGAGAATTTCTGTTGCTTTTACATTACTCATAGCCTATGACGTAAAACACGCCGCTCCACGAGAGGTAGCACTCAGCACAGCAGACGGATTGATGGATGTTCCGGTAACGAAATCAATTCCGTCAATCTCGCTTTTCAGCGCCCCATCGTAACCCCCTATGCTGTACCCTTTCAGTTTAGAGGACAGCGTCGAGTCGTAAACTCCCCGCGTGTCATTGAGCGTCGCTGCACTTGTCGCCACCGCTTCCGAAGAGAATGAGTAAGTCTCTACGGTTGAAATATATACCGAGGTCTGCCCGCCCATTATATAGCCTGAAGGGCCAGACTCTGTTCCTCCAGCGTATGCTTTCGCAATACTTAACGTACTCGCAGACGTACTCGCTACTTCTGTAGAATGCGATAATTTCTGGATCACATCAATATTACCAGAAGCAGCCCCGCCAGCAAAAACTCCGTCTGCTGCCGAGTTCATTGATGCAAAGCTATTTGCTGCAGTATCAGCAACAGCGGCTACAGCAGAATTTGTTTCCGTAGCAAATATGATCGCCTCTATTACATCGTCGGCACCAGTACGAGATCCGCAAAATGCGTAGCCCTTCGTTGAAGATTCAGACCCACCAGCAGATTGCACACTCGCTGAAGTAGTTATTGCCGTTGTAAATACAGTGGACGTAACAAAACTCCACCCGTCAATAGAGTTAAGATATACTGGAGCATATATATCATACCCGCCAAGGCTGTACCCTTTCTGCTCTTCCCGAGCATTCACCGCAGTATGCAGTGTTCTCGGATTAGGAACTGACTGTGCAATAGTTGCTCGTACTTCCGTAGAAAATGTAAACTGATTTACATCGTCACCGACCGAGCTAACTCCATACACAATCCCTATAGAATACGGATCTGCTTCAAATATGCACGCACTTTCATCCTGCAGCACGTGATTATTCCAGAAACAGTAAGGCATCTTACGCTGCCGCCGGCAGGCCTACAGCATAGTAATCGATCCGCTGTTCTTCGGTGATGATCAGCGAGGCGTCAGCAACCAGAAGGTCGGCCAGGAGTATCCCGACCGAACCTTGCAGGCGGACATCAGTCGTGCTCTCTGCCCCGCCGTCAGTAGGCGAAACGAATCGATACCAGGATGCCGTCCCGCTGGCAATGTTGGTCCCGAGCCATGCCTCTGCTGCTGCTTTTGTCATGAGTCCCGACGCCGGAGCATCGAAGGTCAGACCAGTTACCCCGTCGCCAGACTCGGTGATCTCGACCAGGGCAACGCTCGCGCCAGGGACTGCGGCGCTCGCACTCGCTGGCTCCGCAGCCGTGTCGTCGTAGATGGTGATCGTCCCCCCATCCAGCGCAGTCTTGAGCGCGGCGAGCATCGCATTTCGTGAGCCGGTGCTTATTTTGAAAGCCATGATTTCCTCCTTAATCGAGAGCGCAGACGATATCGCCAGCGGCAAATGTAAGCGGCTTCGCCTGGCTGAACTGACGGGGCACGGTCATCTCCCCACTGAACAGGCAGTTTCCGGCCGGAGTCCCGTCATCATCCCAGATCGTCACATAGTTGATCGTAATCTCCCCTACATCGGTTGTCGTGAACGCCTGGGAATCAGTGCTGATCGAAGCCCCGGAAGCAGCGGCGCCCATGGCGATTGCCTGACGGGCATAGGCGGTTGCGGCGATCTCGTTCGCTCCGGTCTCGCCCGGGTCACCGGTATGCAGGGCGAGAAACCAGGTTGTCGGCCTGGTCGCCGCCCCTGCGGTGAGAAGCCAGTCGAGAAGAAGGTTCTCTGAAAAGTTGGACAAGGACATGATGACCCCCTATGCGGAAATAAGTTGGATCCCGGCAATGACCCGGAGGACATCCGTAGTCACGACCGATCTCGGTGACGGGAACTGAACGGCCGATACCAGCAGGCCGGTGGTAT
>Ga0209727_1000723_pt1 | contig 33712 bp, 36 predicted proteins | sample RifGroC1_FD_183995 | JGI IMG/M metagenome (GOLD analysis project Ga0209727, IMG submission 183995) | Groundwater microbial communities from Rifle, Colorado, USA - Groundwater C1 (SPAdes) (version 2) | ecosystem: Environmental > Aquatic > Deep subsurface > Groundwater | place: Rifle, Colorado...
TAATTTACTTTGACGCTCTTAATTTGGATGAAAACCAAGATTCTGCTTATGGCTTGACTTACAGATTAAACGAAAGAGCAGAGTTTGGAAAAAATATAATTGATGCTCCTGAACTAACAAGTGATTCCATGTTCAAGACAATTGACGAAAGAGGAATTCCTGTTCAAGATTCTAAAGGAAATAGACAACTTTACACAAGAAGAGACGGTTTGTCTAGGTTCAGTCTGTACTGGTACAGATACTCCAACGTGAATTCCTACGACAGGGACTTGGCGGATTCCTACGACAATGGTCAGGTGGTGGTTTTGGACGCCGAAGGCGTCGCGTTGAAAAATGCGCTGAACAGATATTCTGCTAGAAGAAAATAAAGTTTAAACAATATTTTATAAACAATATTTATTTTTTTGATTTATGTTAGAGGTGGTTTTTTTGTCTGCTTTGGCTTTGATATGGTTGCTTTTTGCGAGTGTTCAGGATTTGAAAAGCAGGATTGTTGCAAATTGGCTTAGTTTTTCTTTGATAACCTTTGTGTTAGGATTTAGATTTTTTTACTCCATTTTCTTAGGACAGGGCTTTTCTTTTTTTTACGAAGGGATTATTGGACTGGGAATTTTCTTCATTTTGGGAAATGTTCTTTATCACGGGAGATTTTTCGCTGGCGGAGATGCAAAGCTTTTCATTGCCTTAGGTCCGGTATTGGGATTTTCGGAGAATTTCTTTTCCAACATCGATACTTTCTCGCTGTTTTTTGTTCTCTTTCTTTTTTCAGGGGCTTTTTATGGACTTGTATGGGGTGCGATTCTTCCATTAAGAAATTTTAATTTATTCAAAACAGAATTTAAATCACAGATGAATAAGAACAAAAAAATTATGGTCTCAATGGAAATTTTTGCACTTGTTGTTCTTGTTGCGGGATTTTTTAACGAATTGTTTTTTTACCTAGGAATTTTGCTTTTTATTCTCCCACATTTGTATGTTTACACAAAATCCATAGACGAGTCCGTAATGATTAAAAATGTTAAAGTGGAAAATCTTGAAGAAGGAGATTTGCTCTACAAAAACTTGAAATTTTCCAATGGAAAAATCATTAAAAAAAATTGGAAAGGGCTCAACGCTTTGCAGATTAAAGAAATCAGGAAAAAGTTGAAACACGTTAAGATAAAAGAAGGAATCCCATTCGTTCCCGTTTTTCTAATAAGCTTTATCTTACTATTGATTTTTTATTTCAACGGAATTGAATTCGGCGAAATTTTAAGATTGTTTTATTAGGGAAACCTTTTAGGAAGCCATAAATCCGCACTTTTGATTTTTGTTTTTTCTTTCTTTGGCTTTGCAGGCATTGGTTTTTCTTCCGCTTTAGTCAGGGCTTTTTGATTCTGCTCCAATTCCTCTTTAGTGGCTCGGCGTCTTTCCGAATTGAAAGTTTCGTTTTCATATACGGGGATCAAATTCAAAACACCATGATTGAAAAGAGAAGTTTTTCTCTCAATAATTTTCTTCGGAGAGAATTCTTTTTTAATTTTTTTTGAAATATCTGAAACCAATGACGAGATCTCGGTCGGAATTTTTTTTAATGTTCCGTGATTTTTAGGTATTATGATGGAATTGCCGATTGATATGGGATTTATGTCCAAGACAGCCAAAGCTGAACTTATTTCAGATATAGGGTAAGAGGGAATTTTTCTGGACACAATTGAACAGAAAATGCATTGTTCTTTTGAATTTCCGCCATCTAAATTTTCAAGCATGCCATTTTTTCTTAAGAATCCTTCCAATTCCTCGGGATTCATTGTCTCTATGTTTCTCCTTGCAATATCCTTTGTTTCCTCGGGAAAAGTTGATTCAACATGCTGAATGAGCTGTTTCTTTATCGATTCAATTTGTTCTTCCGGTAGCATTTATCCATGAGGAAAAAAGTATTTTTATCTTTTCCTGTGCCAAGATTGCTGAGCAGAAAACTGCGCATCTCAAGAATGCTGACAATTGCATTCTTGATGATCATCAAGAACTGGTAAGTTCTTGAGACTTTAGTGCGAAGATGAATGCAATCTTGGCTGCGAGGATTTGCTTGGGTTTTGCAAATCCTTGTTCAGGAAAATCACAAGATTTTCCTGCATCCTAAAAACGAGCGCCAATCAGCATCGTTTTTCTGATTATAGTGTTTTTCTTATGTCAATCAATTCCACAGAACTTACTTCCGGAATTTTTTCGAGTTCTCTTTCGATAGGTTCAACCTCAATGTCCTCCTCGAGAAAAAATTTTGCAATCAGAGATTTTAATCCAAAGGCGATTGGCTCTTCCTCAAATGCGAGGTTTTTTCCTTTGTTTTTTTTGATTATTTGTTCGCATTTTTTCTTTATTTTTTCAAAATCCACATCAGGAGATGAGGGCATGAGTTTGATTTTTAGCACAGCTGTCATAAAAATTCCTAACAAAAAGAATTTATAAATATTCATGTTTGCATGACAATTTTTAAAAACACTTCTTATTTTGATTTCCCATGGGTGACGCCAATTACTACAGTCTTGTTGATAGAATTTCCCGTGCCTCGGGGTTGTCAAAAGAGGAAATAGAAGGCAAGGTTCATCAGAAAAGAGAAAAGATTTCCGGATTGATAAGCAAGGAAGGAGCTGCACAAATAATTGCTGCCGAATTGGGAATAAGGCTGGACGGTGAAAGAGTCAAAATAAAAGAGATTCTCTCAGGGATGAAACGTGTTAATGTCGTCGGAAAAGTAGTGAACATTTTCCCGGTAAGAAATTTCACGCGAAACAGTCAAGAGTCAAAAGTCGCCAATCTTGTGATTGCCGATGAAACATCAAACATAAAAGTTGTCCTTTGGGATTTGAACCACATAGGCTTGATTGAAACAGGGCAGGTAAGCGAAGGAAGCATAATCGAGATAACAAATGCAAGCACACGGGGAAGCGAGATTCATCTGGGGAGTTTTTCCGAGCTTAAATCCAGCGATGAAACAATAAGTCAGATAGTTACCGAGAAGGTTTATGTGGAAAAAAAGATAAACGATTTTGAAGTTTCCGACAACGTTCAAACCAGGGCGTTTGTTGTGCAGGTTTTTGAACCAAGGTTTTTCAATGTCTGCCCTGAATGCAAGAAAAAAATTGTGCCTGCAGGAGATGCATTTCTTTGCGGAGAGCATGGCAAGATTCTGCCGGAAAAAAGGGCTTTGATGAACATTGTAATTGATGATGGAGCAGCCACGATAAGAGCCGTCTTGTTTCATGAAAAACTCTCAGAATTCGGGGTTGAAAATCCAGAAAGTATTTCCGAAGAAAAGAAAAAATCCTTCCTTGGAAAAGAGATGATTTTTTCCGGCAGTGTAAAATTAAACAAGTTCTTCAACAATCTTGAGTTTACTTTGGAATCTGTGAAAGAAGTTGATGTGGATCAGTTAATATCAAGATTGGAAACTAAATAATATGGTTCTTAAAAAATCAGTCAAACTTCTTGGATTTTTTGTTCCAATAATCCTCGTGTTAGTTATTCATTATGTTTTTTTGTTCTTCGGTTTTTACAGCAGATTTTCATGGCTGGACATTCCAGTTCACTTTTTAGGAGGGTTTTCATTTGGAATTGCATACTTTTTTGTACTGTTGGAATTGGAGAAGAATAGTAAGTACCTTAAACTGAACAAGGTTTCAAGATTCGTCTTTGTTGTCGCGCTTGTCTCACTTACCGCTGTTTTTTGGGAGTTTTATGAATTTTTGCTAGAGTACTACACTGGATTGAATTTTCAGGGGACTATCAATGACACAATGCTTGATTTACTCATGGGAATTCTTGGAGGAGTTTCTATCTCGATTTTGCTTGAAACAGCAAACTGATTTGAAGGATATTCTTGAAAATATATCTGCAAATTGGACAATATTTATAAAGAAGTTTAAGATATTTTGTTATGGAAAAGCCGAAGAATTTGTTTTATAGAACCAACAATGTTTCAAGGAGTATTTTAGATGAAGTTATTGGAGATATGGACAAAATTGCGGAACTCCCTCCAAGAGAGGGCATGGATTTTGAAGACCCAAATTTTTCAAGAGAGGTTGAATATGGAGATGCTTCTGCACACAATGAAGGGTTAAATATGAGTTTAAGATGGAAATCAAAAGCAATAAAATTAAACAATGAAATCGGTGGCTACCTAAAAAAATATTTGGTAAAGGACATTCATCTAGGCAATCCTAATGGAAAAGAAAAAGTAGTTTATACTTGCTACTTTGGAGAGGGAGATAAAATTAAACACATAGAGGATGGAGTACACCCATATTATTAAAATGGTAAAAAAAGATTCTTCTTCGGAAACTGTCGAAATTGCAAAATCAGAACCAAAACTTTCGGATTTGCCGGGAATAGGGCCTGCTGCTGTTGCCAAGCTGGAAGCAGGAGGAATTTTTGATTTGATGACCTTAGCCACTAAAACAACAAAGGAACTTGCAGATGTTGCAGGCGTAGGTGAAGCAGTTGCGCGCAAGGCAATACAGGCTGCACGCAGTATGCTAAATCTTGGATTCATGGACGGAGTTGAATATGCAAACAAGAGAAAAGACATTCTGACAATAACTACCGGAAGCAAGAACTTGGACGAACTTCTTGGAGGAAAGGGAATCCAAAGCAAAGCAATTACAGAAACTTACGGTGCTTATGGCTCGGGAAAAACGCAAGTCGGACTGGCTCTCGCAGTAATGGTTCAGCTCCCTGTGGAAAAAGGCGGTGCAGAAGGCAAGTGCGCTTTCATAGACACAGAAGGAACTTTCATGCCCTCTAGAATCAAGGACTTGGCAGAAGGAATCGGCGCAGACCCTGAAAAAGTCTTGAAAAATATCTTTGTGGCAAGAGCATTTAATTCTGACCATCAGATTCTTCTTTTGGAAAAAATTTCTGAATTAATAAGAAGCGGAGAGCCGATAAAACTTTTGATAATCGACTCTCTTACGGCACATTTCAGGGCAGAATACGCAGGAAGAGGAACGCTTGCAGAAAGACAGCACAAATTGGGCACTTATCTTCATAACTTGATGAAACTCGCAGAAACACACAATCTTGCCATTTATGTTACAAACCAGGTAATGAGCAATCCTGCACAAATGTTCGGTGATCCAACAGTTGCCATTGGAGGAAACATCGTGGGACACGCAAGCACTTACAGAATTTATTTGCGAAGGGGTAAACAGGGAAGCAGAGTTGCAAAAATGATTGACTCTCCAAATCTCCCGGATAACGAGGCAATTTTCTTCGTTACGAAAGAAGGAGTTAAAGATGAATGATCTTTTCAGTTTTAAATTGTTCACAGAATAAAATGAGCGGATTCAATAATCTTTCATCCCTCGATAAAGTATCTGGTTTGTCTTTGCGTGTTTTAGATTATGAAAAACTTGCCGGATTATCTGACGCTACTTTTAGAGGAAGATATGTTGAAGAAATGCAAACATATTTTGACGAATGGAAAACAGATTTTGTTCAATGCGGACATTGCTTCGAGGAGATTAATGGTGCAGGAGAGATGTTTAGATACTTTGGAGTCAGTCTTCACCTTCAGTGTCTTGAAGAGAGATATTCTTCGGACAAGGCATTAAAGTCAATTGCAGATAGAGATTATTTTGCGAGAGTCTTGTTCACAGGGAAGCAATTGTGGTTGCCGTTTGAAGTATGAAGTTTTAAATTCCTAATTTTCCTTATTTGTCTATGGAGAAAATTGTTTTGATTTCTTGTGTCAGCAAAAAAATTAATAAAAAATCTAAAGTAGAAGACTTATACCTAAGTCCTCTTTTCAGAAAAAATTTGCAATATGCAAAGTCTATAAATCCTGATAAAATTTTCATTCTTTCTGCCAAACATGGATTGCTGACTTTGGAAGAAGAGATTGAGCCATATGAAAAGACTTTAAACAAGATGAAATCCGATGAAATAAAGATCTGGGCGAATGGGGTTTTAATAAATTTGAAAAAAGTTTCTGATTTGGAAAACGATGAGTTCATTTTTCTGGCAGGAAACAATTATAGAAAATTTTTGATTCCACATATAAAAAATTACAAAATTCCCCTTATGGGGCTGGGGATTGGAAGACAACTTAAATGGCTTTCTGAAAAAACAAAAAATGGCGGACAAATGCGAAGAAATTCATGAGTTGTTTAATGGAACGAAAAGATTTCACTTTCCATTTGATAAGGGAGAAATTCCCCAAAACGGAATTTACATCCTATTTGAAACAGGAGAGCATGCTCACAAAGTAGAAAGAATTGTGAGAGTCGGAACGCATACTGGAAGAAACCAACTTTTATCAAGACTGCTTCAGCATTTTATCAACGAAAACAAAGACAGAAGCATTTTCAGGAAAAACATAGGTCGTGCGGTTCTAAATATGAACAAAGATCCTTTTCTTGAAAAATGGGATCTTGACTTAACAACAAAAGAGTCTAAGGAAAAGAATTTGCCTTTTGTTGATATGACAAAACAGAAAACAACAGAGAGTCTTGTTTCTCAGTACATACAAAAAAATTTTTCTTTTGCAGTTTTTCCGATTGAAGACAAGGGTGAAAGGCTTGAACTTGAATCAAAAATAATCTCTACGATCTCCCACTGTGAAAAATGCAAACCATCCAAGAGTTGGTTGGGGTTGTTTTCACCAAAGGAAAAAATCAGGAAAAGCGGTTTATGGCTTGTTAATGAACTTTGGAAAACACCTTTGTCTGAAGAGGATTTAGTAAAATTAAGAAAATTCTCAAATGTTTAATCCAAAATGTTTTCTTCCTTTTCCCGTTAACCTGAAAGTATGTGCAAGATATTGTCCCATTCCTTTTCCCAGAATGTCATCTTCATCTAAATCTTTCCCCCTTTCTATTAATTCATTGTTTAATCCGTAACATATGCTGTTTGCCAAAAAAGGACTTCTGTAATCATGACCGTCCATTCTTATTGAACCACTTGGGTTTTTTGTGAAAAATCTCTTCAATGAACTTTCTAACTCTTCGGTTTGAAATCCGTATTCTTCAGCCATGTCTTTCATTACGATTTTTGATTTATATTTATTGTTGTGCTTAAAACTTAACGCCCCCACGAGGATTCTCACGCGAGAGCACATCTCTCGCGCTCTTTGTTATTTGAATTTGTTTAAACCGATTTGTTCGAATCTTAACGCCCCCACGAGGATTCGAACCTCGATTACAACCTATTCGCAAGTCCACTCGATTTGAGTTTATTCACTTTTGTTTCGTGAACATCGCTCACCGCAAGGTCGCGTTCTATCCGTTGAACTATAGGGGCATAATAAGATAAGAGTTAACTTCTCTTTAAAATCTTTTTATTTTTCTCTCTGACCAAGAGATTGTCTCGCTTCGAAGTCGTTCGGTGTTCTAAATAATTATTGTAAGAATCAAGCGATTAAATTAAAGATAAAGTTGTTTTTATCAACATAAATCAATCCGCGAGTGTTAACGAGCGCAAATAAAGGAAGGTTGAGCGTCAAGGAAAACTTGGTTTCTTTACGAAGCGAGTGTTAACAAGCGCAAAATATCAGAACAAGAAAATCAATTTTTTTCCAATAACATTTCATGCACTGTCTTATAGTTGGAGTGTATTTCTTCGGGAGAAAACCACAATGCGATTTCCCGCTTTGCTGTTTCATTGCTGTCTGAAGCATGAATCAAATTTCTCAAAACCCTTTTTCCTTCGTCGGCCACAGAGTACGACTCCACCGACGCAAAATCACTTCGAATTGTTCCCGGTTGCGATGCACGAGGCTCTGTGCTTCCCACTATCTTACGGACAATTTCAATTGCATGTGGTCCTTCCAGGACAATTGCGACGACAGGACCTTCCATAAGAAATTCCATGTTCCATTTTTGGATTGTTTTTCCAATGTCGAGATGATTTTTGTAAGGAAAATTTTTCCCGTCTTTTTCATAACCCGCTTTCGTTTTCTCATAAATACCCCTTGCCCATGTTTCATCCAGAAAATAATGGTTTTCTGCAAGCTCCTTGTCCACAAAAATCATTTTCATCGCGATAATTTTCAAGCCAGCATCTTCAAATCGCGAGATTATTTTTCCCGTAACACTTTTCTTCACAGCGTCGGGTTTTAGCAAAACAAGAGTTCTGTCTTTCATTATTTTAATTTATCAGAAAGGTTTATAAATATTTATTTTCTATATAGATGATTATAATTTACAAAGAGGGACGATGGACGAAAAATTAATTTTGAGCAAAGACAAAACAAACAGGGATTTTGCAGTGATTTTAATCTCCGCTGTTTTTTTGTTCGCGGTTATCTCTATTGTTCCAATGATTAGTGGAGCTATCTACGGGAACATAACTTTCTCTAACTTTACTCTTGCTAAAGTAAATATTACAAATGCGACTGCAGGAACTTTGTGGGTTACATGCAAAGCAAACTTTACATCTATACGTAATGTGACTGTTTGGTACAATACAACTTCTTCGGGTACTTTGGCTGCAAGGGGTGAAAAATTAGGAAAAATAGCAAAAACAGTGGCAAATGCTTCTGCTAATCAAAAGATTTTCAATATTCCAATAATTATAAATTCAACATATGTGGGCTCAACAGTATCTGCTGACCATGCAGGATACGGTTTTTGGTGTGCTCCGAGAAATGGAACAACAGGAGCATTAGTGTGGAGGCAAAATTCAACCGCAACTAAAAATGGGACAATAGACCGAACAGCGCCAACACTTAACCTTAAAGGATACACAAATGCAACACCAAAGAAGAATACTGCGCAATTGACGTTAAACATAACAATAAGCGATATAGTTGCAGGAATTCTAGATGGCACTCGTTGCAAATTGAACACAAACGGAACAGGAACAAACCAAAGTATTGGGGTGACAAAAAAGAATCACACATTCGGTTGGTGTAGTAGTTCCGCATTTAACTTAACAGGACAAGGTGACGGAAACAAATTGCTTTTTGTTTACATGAACGATTCTGCAAATGCCAGGAAATTATTAAGCAATGCAACAACATATGTTCGTGTTGATACAACTGCTCCTTCTGCTGTGGCTTCTTGCAACCCTGCTACGGTTATCAAGGGAAGTACTATCGTATGTGGATGTACTGCAAGCGACCCAACTTCAGGAGTCGATACACAGACTGCAGATTCAACAATAGTTACAAGTTCAGCAGGTGCTTTTGACTACACGTGCAGCGTTACAGACCTAGCAGGAAATACTGCAAGCCATACCACAACATACAATGTTGACACTTCGGGAGGAAGCGGAGGTTCATCTTCTTCCAGTAGTGGAGGTTCTGCTGTAGCTTCATCTGTAAGGCAGAATACTTTCCCAACAATCTCGACAGGTTCTGCATCTGTTATGAAAAACTTCGACGAGGCAACAGGCGTCAAAGAAATCAGAATAGAAGTCAACAACAATGCTCAGAATGTAAAGATTACTGTTTCCAAGTATGATGGTAAGCCTGCAGAGGTTACAAAAGAAAAAACTGGAAAAGTTTACCAGTACATGCAAATCAACACAGAAAATTTAGCAGAGAACTTAAAGAAAGCAACAGTCACTTTCAAAGCAAAGAAGTCATGGGCTTCTGAAAACAGTGTTGAAAAAGAGAAAGTTGTTGTTTCAAAGTTTGACGAGGAAGTAGGCGAGTGGAATGAATTAGCAACAACTTACAAGGAAGAAGATGACACTTATTACTATTATGAGGTTGAATTAACAAGTTTCAGTTACTTCGCAATTGGTGAAAAGGCTCCTGTTGTGGAGGAAAAAGAGAAAGGAATAACAACCATACTTGGAGACGTTGGAACAAAAGCAAAGGATAAGGCATCATGGATTATAGCAGTGATTATTCTTTTGGCTTTGGTTGCTGTAGGATTTGCTGTTAAGAGAATGAAGAATTAATTCTTGATTTTTTGTGAGGAAGAAGGATTACACAAGGTAAATTTATTGATATTCTTCGCGGAGATTCTGGTTTACATTAATATTTTCATTTAATTGCAAAGTTCGTGATCAGTTTTTTATTTATTTTCAATCTGTTTACGTTATTAAGGAAGGGTTGGTAAAACATTTTAATATCTAAATTATGGAAAACACAAAAATATTTAATTGCCCGCAGTTCTAGGTTGTTATGGTAGAGATTATTGCAGATTTGCAGATTCATTCGCGCTATGCAAGGGCAACAAGCAAAAACATCACCATAGACAATCTGGAGAAATATGCGCGCATTAAAGGTATCACACTTCTTGGAACAGGTGATTTTCAGCATCCAGAATGGAGAGAAGAGATTAACGCAAAATTGAAAGAAGATGATAAGGGAATTCTTAGGACAGAATCCGGATTTTGCTTTCTTTGGCAGACAGAGATAAGCCTGATGTTCTCGCAGAATGGAAAAGGACGTGCAGTACACTTGCTAGTTTTTTCTCCGAATATGGAGACTTCAGACAAAATTACTTCTTATCTGGGGAGCAAGGGGCGCTTGGATTACGACGGACGCCCGATATTCGGGATTACCTGCAGAAATTTTGTTCATGATTTGAAACAAATTGACGATAGAATAGAAATAATCCCTGCACATTGCATGACTCCTTGGTTTGGAATTTTTGGAAGTAAATCTGGTTTTAATTCTTTGGAAGAATGTTTTCTCGACATGAGAGACAAGATTTACGCCGTTGAGTCGGGGATGAGTGCAGATCCTGCAATGCTTTGGAGATTTAAGGAAATTTCTGAAGGAAAAGTAAATGTTGTTTCATTTTCTGATGCACACAGTTTTTGGCCGTGGCGTTTGGGAAGAGAATGCACGATTTTTGAACTGAAAGAATTAAGCTACGATGCAGTTATGAAGGCAATCCGTACAGGCATCGGATTGAAAGCCACGATAGAAACACCTCCGGCTTACGGGAAGTATCATTACGACGGCCACAGAAACTGTGATTTCTCATCTTCTCCCGAGGAAACAAAAAAACTTAACGGCATTTGCCCGAAATGTAACAAGCCGTTAGTTATAGGTGTTGATTATAGAGTGGAAGAAATTGCAAAACATGAAAAAGGATTCAGGCCAAAAAATGCTAGGCCTTTTCACAATCTTATCCCTCTAAGCGAGCTCATCTCTTTTCATTTGAAATCTCCATTGGAGTCAAAAAGGACATGGGAAATTTATAATGTTCTGATAAATCTTTTTGAAAATGAACTCAACATATTGCTTAATGTTCCTCCCGGAAAATTTTTAGAGAAGAATGTCGACGATAAACTTGTGGATTTGATTATGATGAACAGAGAGAGCAAGATTTATGTAAGACCGGGTTTCGACGGAGAATACGGAAAAATAATGATTAATGAGAAGCAAAAAAAGCTGATTTGATAAAAATTATTTCAACCTAATGTCGTTTTTGCGTTATAGACAGAACTTGATTTATTATTATGTTCCGAACTTTTCAAAAATCTCTCGCGAAATTTATAGTGGGCATCAGAAGTTTTTTCGCCACATTTTTTACATTCTTCGCTTAAGGTGTAAGTTTTACAAGAAGCACATTTTTTTAGAATTGTCATTTCAAATGCAAAAGATGTTCTTTCAGGGAGGGATGAAATGATGTTTTAAAGTGATTTTCAATTTTATCCGGAGAAACCCACTTTAATTCTAAAAAATCGTTTCCCGGCATTGCCTTTCCACCTACAACCTCGCATAGGAAATACATCCCCAACAAATCCTTTTTTTCAGGATAAACTCTCTGAAATATTGCTCCCAAATTCTTTACTTCATAACCGGTTTTTTCCTTTATCTTAACTCTTAAAATTTCGTCTATATCGTCTCCATGTCTTAATCTTCCTTCTGGAAATTGCCAAGTAAGGTTCTTTATATCTTCATCTTCCTCTCCCCTCTTGGCTATGAGAATTTTTCTTTTCGAAGGATCGAAGATAACTCCCAATAGGATTACATGAAACGGCTCTTTTTTCCCCTGTTCCATAAATTTAATCATTATCAAATATTTTTAAAGCTTGTGGAATCCAATTTTCACTTTGGAAAGAAACAGATCTATTACCTCTCAGTAATGCTAAACTCTAGTCCGAGAAGCTTCGCCCTTTTTTCAAATTCTTCCGCCGTCTCTTTTATTTTCTTGTCGGCATTTTTCAAGTTATTTGCCTCGGAGATCATACTATACTTTCCCGCAGAAGTGTACTTTATCTCGACCCCTTTTATGTCCTGAAAGAATTTTTTTATTGATTCTAATCCGTTTGGAGCAGTGGTTTTGAGGTTTATTACTCTTTTCAGCGAAGATACTTTTTCTTTTTGAGCACCCAAGATATCCAGAATCTTTTTAGCATTTTCCTTGCCGGCAAGTTCTTCTAGACTCTTCGGATTTTCTTTCGCCTGTTCAAGAAAATCATAAATTCCCCCCACTGCCAAAATCTTTTCCATTACTTTATCGGCATCTTTTCCTATAATGCTTTTTAATATGCTGACATAGCTTCTTTCCTGTTCATATTTTTCCAGAACCTCTTTTGTTTCCTTTAAAGTTACTCTTCTGAGCGAAAGTTCAACGTTTCCGTTTTTAAGAATTCTAAGAACCTTGCACACTATCTTCTTTTTCGGGACCACATAGTCTCTTATGTTCCTTATTCTGCCTGGTGCGATTTCACTCGTTATCACGCTTCCTTCAATTTCCTTATCGTTGAGATGGATTTTTACAAAAACAATTGTTTTTTCAATTCGATCAACAGTGCATAAGACAAAATCTCCTTCTTCAAGATTCATTTTTTTAAAAGAGATCTGGGTGTTTTAAATGTTATGTTGTACAAAAACAGATTGTAAGAAAAACCAAATGAGACTTATTATCTTGTAGGAATTTTCAGATATTGTTTTGTTTTTCTGACTTTCGCGGCGATTCTTGTCATTTCTCTCATCGCACGCCTATCTTTCTTGTTTTTTTCGTAATGCGTGCTTATTTTTACAAGTTTTTTCTCAATGTTCTTCAAATCAGGATTCAAATAAAGATTTTCATCCTTGAGGATTTTTGATATTTTCTTCCCAAATTCCTGGGGGTGAACACCCTCTTTTCTAAGAGCTTCGCCAATTTTTTCAGATGTCAAACCACCTTTAGCAAGATTTACAACTTTTTCCTTGTATTCAGATTCGCTGATTCTTTTTGAAGATGTTTCTTTTTTTGCAGAAACATTCTCTTCTTCACTTGCTTTCTTTTTTCTTGGCATCATAAAAGATTGGAAATTTTGTTTTTAAAGTTTTGCTTGCAAACTTATTTAAATTTCCGAATGTTATGTCTTTTATGGGTAAATCCATAGGGATAATAAGCATAAAAGGAGGCGTAGGAAAGACATTTAGCACAATATCTTTAGGAGATGCACTTTCCTCATTAGGGAAGAAAGTCCTTCTCGTCGACGGCAATTTTTCAGCCCCGAATTTGGGGATTCATCTTAACGTAATAAATCCTGAAAGTACAATTCATGACGTGCTATCACGAAGCGCAAATTTTCACGAGGCAATACATACGTTTGAAAATTTTGACATTCTGCCGGCAGGAATTTTCTCATTGAAAAAATTCAACCCGTTTGATTTAAGGAAACGGCTTAACACTCTAAAGAGAAAATATGATTTCATAATAATTGATTCTTCTCCTGCATTGAATGAAGAGACACTTGCTGCAATGCTGGCTTCCGATGAGATTTTTATTGTAACAACTCCAGATTATTCAACTTTGGGAATGACTCTTAAGGCAATCAAAATGGCAAAACAACGCGGAACGAAAATAAACGGAATTATTCTCAACAAGGTTTACAACAGAAATTTTGAACTTTCAATAAAAGACATTGAAGATACTGTTGAAGTCCCTGTTCTTGCGGTCATTCCTCATGACATTAACGTGCTTAGGTCATCTTTTAATTTTACCCCCCTCACCACTTACAAGCCGAATTCCAATGCAAGCCGAGAGTACCGGAGGCTGGCAGGAGCCCTCGTTGGGGAAAAACAAAATAATTTCAATTTGAGAAATTTATTTAATCTTACTCCAAAAAGGCACGAGATAAACAGGGAGATTTTTTACAAAAGTTATTTTGGGTGATATTTTTCACATATGTTTATAAACACTCTTTCTAGAAAATTTTTATGAGAAATTTGATATTTATAATGGCTGCAGGCAGAGGTTCTCGTTTAAACTCAATTTACACCGAAGAAGAGCCCATAAAGCCTTTGATTAAATATAAGGGAAAAACACTTTTCGAACATGTTACAGATAGTTTAAAGTCTCTGCCATTTGACAGAGCTGTTTTATCTTTTGATTCTAAAAATTTTGAGATGCTTGATAAAATTGCAAGTGAAGATGGTTTCGAGATACTTAAGCAAAAAGCCTTTCAAGGACTTCCAATGATTTATATCCTGGCTAGACAATATCATCTGTCCTGCGATTCAGATTATCTGAAAGGATTTGACAACATATTAATGGTGCCTTCAGATGTCTTGTTGGAAGGTGTAGACATGACTGATTTTTACAATTTTCATCTAAAGAATTTTAATCCAAATTTTCCCCGGCAAGTTTCCATGTTAAGTATTGATGGAAAAAAGAATGGGGGCAAGGCTGATTTTCTTAAGATCGATGGCGTTGAAGTTAAGGACTTGATTAAGAGAAACTTTTCAGCAAGAAGAAACCTTAGCAGTTACATTGCCTCATATCAGGCAGGAGTTCATTGGATTACAAAAGATGTTTTTAGTAATCCTATCGTCGGATTAATCAGAAATTTACCCAATTTTGATTTTAATTACACAAGAGTATTAAGATACGAAACTCAAGGAAGCTGGAAAAATTTTGGATGTCTGGAAGATTTACTGAAGGTCAGAAGATAGCCCTGCTAGCTCAGAAAATCAGAGATTTTCTGGGACTCAAACTCTTGCGAGTTTAAGTGATTCAAACCTGTAAGGTTTGAACATTTTATAGCCCTGCCAGGATTCGAACCTGGGTCTCAAGGACCAAAACCTTGAATTCTTGACCACTGAACTACAGGGCTTTTGAATAAATCAGCAAACTTGTTTATAACTTTTTTCCTTGTTGATTAAATTCCCAAAATCCTAATTTGCCTTTCGCAGGAATAAGATTTATTCTTCTCGGATTTTTAAGAACAAATCCATGTCTTCCCCATGATGAATCGGCTAAATGAAGATTTTTATCATTGTTATGCTCTTTTTTGCTTGAATATCGTTTTACTTCTACAATCTCTGCTTCACCCAAGATAAATCCGCACGGCAAGTCAGGAAATTCAAATTTTTTCATGGCTTTTTTGTCCGGTTTTAACGGAGAATGAATCAAAAATTTCCCGCGAAATTTTGTATTCCAGTTTTGCAATTCAATTTTTTTTCTTCCCTGCAGGATTAATTCTGCAAAAGGTTGTTTTATTGAAAGGGCTTTCATTTTATTTGTTCTAAACTCAAGGGTCGCTACAATCTCTTTTATATCCGCAGTTTTGGCAGATTAACTTGCATTTTAATTCTACTATGTTTTGAGAATTGCACATTATACATACCTCTTCATTTTCAGAAATTTTCATCAATACTTTTCCTTGTATCTTCCTCTGGAAGAAACTTTTTTTATCTGTTGAATCACTTTTTCAGAATTTTTTGATATCTTGTAACCTTCCACAACTTTATTGAATAACTTCTCCCAATTTTTGAAATGTTTTGATTCTAAGGCTTCCTTTAACAGATGCAAATCCACCGCCTTGTCTTCTATTTTTCCAGAGTGAAAACCCAGACCAAAGTCAATAAAATAAACTTTTTTATCCTTGCCGCCAACGAAAATCATGTTGCTGGTTGTTAAATCTCCGTGTATCACACTAATGTCATGTATTTTCGCAATGTTTTCACCAACCATTTTCATAATTTCAAATTGCCTTTTTTCAGGAAATCTCCCGAGATTTTCAGAAAGCTTTTTTCCTTCGATAAATTCCATTGATATCGCCAATAAATCCCTTGAATCTTTTTCAATTTTCGGCACGGGGATTTTACCAGAAGCTTTCTCCATGAGTTTGGTTTCCATTCTTGTGCGAATTTTCCGGATTTTTTCATCTATCTCCGAAATCCTATAAGATTTTTTCTCGCGTTTTTTTATTATCTTATTTTTTTTTAGAAATATGATTGCCTCTGCTCCGCGAAAGAGGATTTTTTCAGTCATTTTTTCCAGAATAGAATCAAAACCAGCAGCGAGAGAACAATGCTTATATCCATTAGGGTACAGTATCTGCAGTACGCTCCTATTATGAATTCCTGAAGGTAAAGAGAGTATAGTGCAAACAGGAAGGAAATTAAAACCCCCCCAGTTATCGCATTCTCTTTTATTTTCCTTGGTTTGTACATATGTGAGAGTGCAGTTAGGGTCATTACCGAGAAGAAAATCAATCCGAGATATTCGTTTGGAATTCCAAATAAAAGCGAATTATAAGTTGAGTTTTTTACAATGTAGCATCCCTCTGTAACATCGCAAATCAAAGGCAAGGGCTTTAAGTCATTAAAAACGAGAATCAACGAGCTTCCCAATGAGATTATGAAAAGTATCAATAGAACTTTGTATTTGTGGAGTTTCATTTTTTGTTTAATTTTATATGTGTTTAATCACAATATTATTTATAAATGTTAAAATTACTGGTCTTTGTATGACGGAAGTTAAATATCCTGTGACAATAAAAGATTTATTGAATTTAGAAAAAGGGGAAGTAGTAAAATATGATAGTGGTAGTGGAACGCAATACTTAATTGTTGATAGAATAGACACGGTGACAGGGCAGATTTCAGGACAGATAACCGAGGCACCAGGAGTAAACTCAATCTCGCTGGACGATTTGGTTGAGTGGAGTGTGGATATATCGAAATGGAGAAATCCTAAAACTTAATCTTACCGCCTTTCATAAACTTTTTCGCGAGTTTCATCATTTGTTTTTGACTCATCCCTTTCTCAAGATTTCCAAGGGAAGATTGCGATTTTATCATTTCATTCAACATTTTATATTGTTTTAAGAGTGAGCGCACGTCGCTGGAATTTACTCCTGCGCCTTTTGCAATCCTTTGAATTCGGGAGGTTTGCTTTTCGATAATTTCCGGATTGGATTTTTCTTTTTCGGTTAGAGATTTTATTATATGTTCCCATTTTGAGATTTTTCCCTGTTGCGATTCTATGATATTTTCCGGCACTTTTTTTTCAATGCTGTTGAATCCAGGAATCAGAGATTTTATTTTCTCAAATCCCCCTATTTCACCCATGGACTTGACTTGAGAGACAACGTCTTCTAGCGACAATTTTCCATCTTCAATTTTTTTCTCAATCTTTTTCCGATTTTTTTCATCCGTCGCAGAGTGGATTTTTTCCATCAGCGCTTGCAGATCACCCATACCCAGAAGCCTCGACAAAAACTGTTCTCTTCTGAATTCTTCTATGTCATTTATCTTCTCACCTGTCGTTATAAAAACCACACCGCAATTTTTTCCCAATTCCGCGCAGGCAGTCAATGCTCCTCCTGCCTTTGCTGTGGAATCCATTCTTGTGATTATAACTCCTGAAATTCCCAATGCTTCGCCAAACTCTTTTGCCTGCTGCTTTGCCGCCTGCCCGATATCTGCAGGCATCACAAGGATAGTCTCTGTCGGTTTTATCAACTTGTTCAGCGACTTTATTTCTTTTATCAGTTCATTGTCAAGAGTGTGTCTGCCGGCAGTGTCAATTATTATTGTGTCAAATTCGTTTAACTTTTTTTTATTCTTTTCCCATATTTTCTCAGGTGATTTTTCCTCTTTGTCAATGAAATAATTTAACTTGTTTTTTTCAGCTATTTGTTTTAACTGTTCAGACGCTGCAGGACGATGAACATCCAATCCAACAAGCACTGTTTTTTTTCCGCGCTTTGCAAAATAATTTCCCAACTTTGCAGTTGTTGTTGTTTTTCCCGCCCCGTATAATCCAAGGAGGAGAATCCTGTTCTGTTTTTCCTTTAATTCAAGTTTTCTATCTTCCCCCAATAGATTAAGAAGTTCATCATGAAGGACTTTTATCAGATGTTCTTTCTTTTCGATTTCCTTTATACGTTCGTCAAATGCGGCCTTTTTTAGTTTGTCGCTTAATTCTTTTACCAGCAGGACATTTACATCTGCTTCTATCAACGCCCTTTGAAGGTCTTTTACTATGGAATCAACGAGATTTTTGTCGAGGAAAATCGCATTTGCAACTTTGTCCGTCGCCTTTCTCAACACTTCTCCGAGTTTTTCCAGCATGCTTTTATGAGGGGAGAAGACATTTTTAAGTTTTGGGTTGAATATTTTATAAATCAAAAGATAATCATATAAAAATGAAAAAGAGAATCTCTGGTTCAAACAATTCACGAAATGCTTGGTTTCTTGGAAGTTCAAGTTTTTTGAATGATGCAGGAGGCGATATGATTGCTCCAATACTCCCTTTTTACATAACTGCCCTCGGAGGAGGGGGAATTGCAATAGGGTTGCTTTCCGGATTAAGAGAAGGACTTTCAAGTATTTTCAAAATTTTTGGAGGATGGATTTCTGATAGAACAGGAAAGAGAAAGCATTTTGTTTTCTTGGGATATTTTTTCTCATTTGTATTCAAATTTTTAATAGGGCTTGCAAATTCATGGCAACATCTTATTTGGTTCGTGTCTCTTGAAAGATTTGGAAAATTCAGGGATGCTCCAAGAGACGCCATAATAAGCCAGTCAAATCAAAGGGGGAAAAATTTTGGAATAGTACAAATGCTTGATACAGCAGGGGCTATTTTTGGGACCTCAATTGTTTTGATTTTGTTTTGGAAATTCAGCTTTAGCTTTAAAACTATAATATTTGTTGCGGCGGCAGTTTCCCTCCTTTCTCTTTTTCCATTAATTTTTGTTAAGGAACCAAAATTCAAAAAAACAAAAAAAACTTTGATCAAAGGAATATCTGAACTTGATAAAAGGCTGAAATATTTTGTTCTCGTTGCATCTGTTTTTGCACTCGCAAATTTTGGGATGTATATGTTTCTACTCTTGATAGCCCAAAAAATAACGGGGAACATAATTTATCCCCTGATACTTTATATCCTGTTTAATATAACCTTTGCAGCATTTACCGTGCCTTTTGGCAGGATTTCAGATAAAGTTGGGAGAAAGAAAATTCTGTATCTCGGTTATGTTCTTTTTTTAGCTGTAACTTTTGGATTTATCTTTTTAGAGGGCTTCCTTTATCTTTTTGTTTTATTTCCCTTATACGGATTGGTTTATGCTGCAACAAATTCAAACCAGCGTGCCCTCGCATCTGATTTTTCAGGAGACACAAAAGGAACAGCGATGGGTTTTTTCCATATGGTCACCGGATTGATAACAATTCCCGGAGGTTTAATTGCGGGATTTTTGTGGAATGTAAATTCAGATTTGATGTTTTATTATCTTTCTGCTGTGGGATTTGTGGCTCTTATTCTCTTGGTTTTTGTGAAAGAAAAAAAAATTAATTGAGATACCTCTCTTTTTGATTTGGATTCTTTTCAATTAGCCCGGGGTTTTGCTTTCATATATATGATAATTTTCATTCACTATACTTAAAAATAAACTAAGTTCTCCATAATTTAAATCACTAAAAACATATCTTTTATCTTAGCCATCTCCCATTTTCCTGATTTACCATCCAAATAACAATTCAGGATATTAATTTAGATTGAATCTTCAGGGGATATTTGCTGGTTGTAATTAAATCAACTATCATAATCCCAACTTCTCAATAAATTTTTTCTTGTCGAAAACCTCTATCGCGTCGTAATCCTGTCCTGTGCCAAGATAAAGGATTGGTTTTTTTGTGACAAAGCCCACACTCAAAGCCGTGCCGCCTTTCTCGTCGATGTCAGCCTTTGTAAGGATTATTCCGTCTATTTGAATACTCCAATTAAAACTCTTTGCCTGTTCTATTGCGTCGTTTCCTGTTATGCTTTCTCCCACAAATAGTTTTAAATCGGGTTTGCAAACGCGAGATATTTTTTCAATTTCTTTGAGAAGATTGCGTGCAGTGTGCATTCTTCCGGCGGTATCAATCAAAACGCAATCAATGTGATTCTTCTTTGCAGATTGAATTGCGTCAAATCCCACGCTGGCGGGATCGCTGCCGTACTCATGTGAGACAATCTTTACTCCTAAGCGTTTTGCGTGCGTTTGCAGTTGTTCTATGCTAGCGGCTCGGAAAGTGTCGGCTGCTGCGAGGATACATGAAAGATTGTTTTTTTTCAAGAAGTCCGCGATTTTTGCGACGGTTGTTGTTTTGCCTGTTCCGTTTATTCCGCAAAATAATATGACAAAAGGTACGCTTTTATCAGGGCGTGATTTTATTTTTTCGATTATGTCAAATGGTTCCACCAGAATTTCCCCAATTATTTCCTTAAAAATGTCTTTTATCTCCGATTCAATCTCATTTCTGAGAAGAGACTGCCCCACAATTCTCTCCCTGAGTTTTTTGATTATTTCTTCTGCAACTTCCAAAGCCACATTGTTCTCTAGGAGGAGCATTTCCAGTTCTTCTGAATAGATGTCAAATTCTCTCTCTGAGATTTTTATTTTTTGGATTTTTGATTTTATCTTACTGAAAAAACTTTCCTTCTCCTTCAATGGTTTTTCTTCTTCAAGAAGTTCGTCTTCAATTTCCCTTATTTTGTCTGTGTCCGGAAGGTACTGCTGTTGTCCCGCATTAAATTTTTTTGGAAGGAGGATGTTTTTCTGTTTGATTTTTGCCTTTCCTTTTATGGAAGGTTTTTTCTCTGTTTTGTCGAGAGATGCCCCTAATTTTTCCGTTGATTCAGAGATTTTTTTCGTCCAATTCTTTAGCTTTTCCCTTAATTTTGAAAACATATTTAAGACAGAGATAAAATCTTAATAAATTATGTGGTTTTATTAATACCCATTTTATCGGAAAAATTGAAGAAGGAGAATTAAACTCCCAGGTATTGATTTAACCTTTCCAGTGAATATAAATTTTTATAAATAGGTTCCTTTTTTTACTAATATGAAAGGAGTTTTGGTGATTCTTGACGGAGTTGCAGATTTGCCCGTAAAACAGTTGAATGACAAGACGCCTCTCGAGGTGGCAGACACCCCTAATTTAAATTTTTTGGCAAATCGCGGAGATTTGGGGCTAATGAACTCTGTAAAACCGGGTTTTGCTCCGGGAAGCGACGAGGCAATTGTCTCAATTTTTGGCAACGACCTGCACTCAAGTTCGCGAGGACAGTTAGAGGTAAGGGGTACAGATATCAATCTTGTTAGGGGAGACCTTGCCCTAAGAGCGAATTTTGCAACGATAGACTCTTTGGAAACAGGAAGGATTATCGATAGACGTGCAGGCAGAACATTAACAACAAAAGAGGCAGAGATTCTTGCAAAAGAGATAAACAAAATAGAGATGCCGTGCAAGTTTGTTTTCAAGAACACAATACAGCACAGAGGAGTTTTGGTTTTTCGAGGAGGGCTCTCAGATGATATTTCTGGAAATGATCCGCCAAGTTCCCAGAACATAAAACCCATAAAGGCTCTTGACGAAAACGACAGCACATATTATACAGTTAACATCATAAACGAATTTTTGGAAAAAGTTTTTAATGCCCTCGACAAACATCCGATTAACGAGAAGCGACGACAGAGAGGATTGATGCCTGCCAATTACCTGCTGATTCGCGGTGCAGGAATAGAAAGTCCAAAATTGAGGTTTTACAGGAATTGGGTTGCTGTTTCCTACATGCCCTTGGAGATTGGTTTTGCAAAAACCTCCGGAATGAAAGTTGTTTCCTTCAAATATCCAAAACAGAAAAAACTGGATGTTTACGAAAATCTGCAAAAAGGACTAAAAAAAGCGTGCAAGGTTTCAATAAAGGCAATAAAAAGAAACTACAAAAAATTTGACTACGCTTACATACACATAAAGGAAACAGACCTTCCAGGACATGACAATAAACCATTTGAAAAAAAGGCGATGATAGAGCACATTGACAAAACACTTTTTAATTTTCTTAAAAAATTTGCACCCTCAAAAAAAATAAAAGTTGTTGTAACCGCAGATCATTCAACACCGTGCAGGTTGAAAGACCATTCATCAGATCCTGTTCCTGTGCTTTATTATCCTGCAGATGACCGCGGTCCCAAAGAAAAGAGATTCACAGAGAGGGAAGCGAGAGTAGGAACTCTTGGAAGGATTGTTGGGGGAGAGTTGTTCAAGGTCGTCGGATTTAGCTAATTAAAAATTGAAATTTTAAATGATAACATACAAAGAGATATATGATTTTGCAAGGCATGAAAGATACTCAAAAGAATTGCAAAAACTTCCTCTAAATTTCATAATTGACGTTGCAACTTATCTCAGGGAAAAAAAAGACATAGCACTTAAAGAGAGCAAGGACTTTTCAGACGTCATAACCAACACGAAAAAACAATTCGAAAACGCATCAACACTTTTTAAGGAGTTAATAAGGAAGCGCAGGGAAAAAATTCTCCAGCTTGTTCATATCGCCTTTGAGACAGGAGTTTCAAAAAAGGATTTTGACAACATGCTTGATTTTGAGAAGGAGCTTTTTGATGAATTAATGAAATCTGTGGAAAATTCGGACAAAAAAATAAGCGAGATGGTTAACAATAAAAATTCAAACGGGGGAGAGATGATAACTTTCAAGGAATCAGTCGGAGAATTTTTGGATCTTAACGGAGACAAAATGGGCGGATTTGAAAAAGGAGAAACTGTAATAATACCAAAGGAAATAGCAAAAATCCTGATTGACGACGGAAAAGCTGAACTTGTTGTTTGATTTTTATGATTTATAGATCATCTTCTGGAAGAGAAACGTTGTCCAAATCAGGGCGTTTATGAAAACTATCGTTGCTGAAAAAATCAGATTTAAACTCAGATAAACGATGCTCAATGTACACATCCCCAAAGCAGTTATTAGTGAGGTTTGGACATTAATGCTGCTTTTCTTTTTTCTAAAACCGTCAATTATTTGAGGAATCAAAGCGTAGCTGAAAGCCACGATGCAAATTGTTATGACAAAATCCTGCCAGACCATTTTATTTTGAGTATTCTTCTACAAGTTTTTTTACAAAAGGAATGTCTGCTGGCGCAAAATCATATCCTTCGAATTCGTTTGGGAGAACCCATTCAATCCTATCATGATCAGTTAATCTAAACTCTCCTGAAACATGTTCTGCATAATAACCAACTAATCTAATTTTTGCCCAACCGTAATCATGAACATTCTCGCTCAAAATTCTCCCAACTTTCACTTTAACTCCAAATTCTTCATCTAGTTCTCTCACTAAACATTCTTCACAAGTTTCGTTACCCTCTAATTTACCTCCTGGAAATTCCCATTTGCCTTTAAGCTTTCCTTTTTTTCGTCTTCCAATAAGGTATCTTCCCCCACTTTCAATTATTGCCGCAATAACATCTATCATCTTACTCTCCCTCATTTTCGGGATATGGCCGTTTCTTTTTAAGAATTATTGTGATGAAGCCTGTGGAGGGATTTGAAGCGAGATGAACCAAGGTTCTCTCGCGCTCTTTCCTTCCCGTTTAAACTGATTAGTCAAATCCTATAAAAGCCTGTGGAGGGATTTGAACCCCCGACCCCCGGTTCTTATGAAACAATGTTTTTACAAAACCGATGCTCTGCCACTGAGCTACACAGGCGTTTTTTATGTGTAGCGACCAAATGATTTAAACTTATTCAAATCGGAAAGTTCGCAAGAAAACTTCGTGTTCTTGCTGAGCTACACAGGCATAAAAGAAACCCGCTGGTTTCTTTTGAACTTCCTCAAAGCGCTGAACGGTAATTTCTAAGCACCTTGATGAAATTACATACTTCAATTATAGAATAAGTTTTATTTAAAAGAGTTTTTGTTTTTGAATCTCTCCTTTCAACTTTTCTAAAACCTTACCCACATTTTTCGGATGTTTTCTTGAATAATCCTCCAATTCTGTTGCTATAAAATGGGCTTCCCTGTATGTGAGTCCCGACGACATCATAACCCTCTCTCTTAATTCGTGTATTATTATAAATTTTCTTTCCCTCAAGGAAATATCGTCATCTATCCATACTTCATTTTTTGGAACAAAATGATAGACCAAGTCATGTCCTCCTGCGTAAAATTCAGTGAGGAACTCATCCCTGACGAATTCTCCGTGAATAAGCCAGATTTTTAAATCACCTATTTTTATGAGAATTTTCTTGTGAATCTTTTTGAGAATTTCTTTTTTTAATTTCATCTTTCTTAATTTCTTTGCCGTTTTTGTTCTCATTCTCTCTGTTTTTTCATTTTTTGCCGCGGCATCGTATGCATTATCATATGAAAAACCTCTTTTCATGAGCCTGTTTTCAATCAACAGATGATCTATGTAGAATTTTTCTTCCTTTGATGAGAATTCCTTAGAAATCCAAAATTCATTCTTGGGAATAAACTTGAAAGCATAATGCTGCCCTGCGTTTACAAAATCCTCGCAAATATTTTTTCTAATGTATTCTCCGTTGACTACCCAAATTTTAAAATTAGAGATATTCCCAAATTTTTTTATGTATATTTTTTCTCTATGAGATACGTTCAATTTTTTCCCTTTTAAGAGGGGGTTCATGAACGGGTATGGAATTTTCTTCACTAATGGAAAACGCAGTTTAGGTTTTTAATCTTTCTCTTTGCCCTCAATTTTCAGAACGCGAATTTCAAAAAGGGACAAAGGATATATCTTTTTTAAGATAAGGGAGAACTGTTTTTGAATTTGTCCGCTAAGAATTTCCGAGAATATTTCCTCAGAGTTTTTGTTTTTTAAGTAATTTTCCAGCTCTGTCTTTGTTTTCTGTCTCAATGCACTGCGTATTGCACGTGAAACTTTTCTCCTCGTTATTAAGAAAGGTTTTATTCTTACCTTTGTATCAATGCACTGCGCAATGAAAGAGTCTTCAATATAGTTTGTGCCTTTTCGGACCATACGTCTGAGGAAGTAAGGCATTAGTCTTATCTCTCTTGGAACAGATATCGCCTTGTCATTTTCAACTTTTATTTTTGAAATCAGTATCATGCTTTTTCCCTTGAGCATCCTTGTCAAGTCGTATTTTATCATTCTTCCTTTAAGCTCGTCAATTTCAAATGCCTGAAGGTGAGTTTCCTTGTCTATCAAAGGAATATCCACGTCAAAAAATCTTTTTCGTTTTTTTGCTACTGCCATTTGTAAGGAAACGGCGTTTCCTTGACATTCAACCTTTCTTCGACGCTGTGGCCGACTTCTCTAGACACCTTGACGAAGTCGATGTCAAAACCGTTCATATCTCCCTTTAATTTATTTATCATTTTTATTCCTGAATTTGTTTTCCTGCACGTGTGCCTTTTTTTTGATATTTTGATTTTCCACATACATTGCATGTATACATTATGTTTGTTTTCTTAGTGGTCTTGGATTTTCTTTTGAACTTGCTGACTGCAGGTTTTGATCCCCACTTTCCTTTATTACCAATGCCACGACCAAGGCCACGAGATTTCGCTCTGGATATTGAACCGCGGGTAAGTGTACCACGCTTTGCCCCCGTTGAAACCATCTTGATTTTTTGATCTGTTTTTTTCCTGCAGTAAGGACAGTATCTGTTAGTTGTTTTTGGAATCTTCATTTGAACAAAAGAAAAAATGTGTTTTTAAAGTTAATCTATACAACCCAAGTTAGGACAAAATGCAAAATTTAAAAAATGGTCCTGCGCGGAATTGAACCGCGGTCTCATCCACGTCAAGGATGCGTCTTGACCATTGGACTACAGGACCCCTTTAATCAACAAAAAGTAAATATTTAAAAATTATACCTCTCTTTTAAATGAATGCGAGGTGGAACACTTATACTTTTCTTAGCTTCAGTAATTTTTGGAATTTATCTGATAAACTCGACAATTGGATTTTACCCTCTGCCAGAATATGTTAAAAACCTTGACGGTGTTCTTAGAGTGATTGCAGGAGCATTGCTTTTGATTGGAGCATTTTATACTTTGATAGCAAGATCGAGAAGAGATTTTGGCTTCCACGGCCTTGGAAGATAATTTCTTAATAAACTTTATATATTTAATTTCCCCCTTTAGTACATGGTTCTCGAGGAGGTGAAAACACAAAGTAAGAGGTCGCAAATCACGATATTTTTCATATTTGCTTTGTTGCTTGTTGCAGCAGTCATAATCATATTTTTGGCAAGAGATAATTTCAACATTGGAGGAATACCTTCAAATATGGAACCTGTTTACAACACTTTTTTGACTTGTCTGGAGGAGGAGACACTTACAGGAATAAGTATCCTTGAAAGTCAAGGAGGATACATTGAACTTCCAGACTTCATTTCTGGAAGCAGTTACATGCCATTTTCATCGCAGTTGGATTTTTTTGGCAATGCAATTCCTTACTGGTATTATGTATCAGGAAATGGAATTGAAAAAGAACAAGTTCCGTCAAAATCAGAAATGGAAATTGAATTGGGAAATTTTATTAAATCAGAATTAAGAAATTGCGACTTTGAAAATTATTATGACGAAGGATTTGAAATTCTTGTTGGAGACGTCAAAGACATTGACGTTGATATAAGGGATGAAAACGTTCAGATTAAAGTTAGATCAGATTTGAACATTGTGAAAGGAGAGGAATCTCTTTCTGTAGGAAATCACGACATTTCAGTAAGCTCAAAAATAGGGACACTCTACAATTCTGCAAGAGAAGTCTATGATTATGAGCAAGATAATCTGTTTTTGGAGGATTATGCAATAGACACTTTGCGGCTTTACGCTCCTGTCGACGGTGTGGAATTAACTTGCTCGCCATTGACATGGAATGCTCAGGAAGTATTCACAAATTTGCGCGATGCTATTGAATCAAACACTCTTGCAATAAAAACTCGGGGTGATGATTTTTCTCTAACTTCGGAAGAAAACAAATATTTCATAAAAGATATCACTGTTGATGGCGATGTAAGATTTTTGAATTCAAGGGAATGGGTTTACAGTTTTGAGGTTAGTCCTTCCGAGGAAGATATTCTTGTTGCGAGACCCTTAGGTGCCAATCAGCAAGGACTCGGAATACTTGGATTTTGTTATGTTCCGTATCACTACGTTTATGATATCAAGTATCCTATTCTTGTGCAGATATTTCTTGATGATGAAATCTTTCAGTTTCCTCTTGCAGTAATTGTGCAAGGTAACAACCCTCGCAAAGCATTAGAAACAAGTGCAGTTGATTTTCAGTTGCCGGAAATATGCGAGCAGAAGAATACAGAGGTCCAGGTAAATGTTTATGATATTCAATTAAATCCTATCGACAAGGTAGATGTCTCATATGTTTGCTTTGGGACAAAATGTCATATCGGAGAAACGTCTTCGGGAACACTTAAAGAAAATTTCCCCCAGTGCATTAATGGAGACATTCTTGTTAAGGCGAATGGTTATGAAGAGACAAGGTTACAATACTCTGTTGTTCAAAATGGAAAAGTTGATGTTATTGCTGATAAACTTTATGAAAAAAACGTGGTTCTGAAAATTGACAATGCAGAGTACAACGGACAGGCAACGATCAGCTTCATATCTGATTCAAATACCAAAACAATTGTTTATCCAGAACAAAAGAAAATCGAATTAAGCGCAGGACAGTATGAGGTTCAGGTTTATATTTATAAAAATTCTACAATAAATCTTCGTGCAACTTCAAGGGAAGAATGTATTGAAGTGCCCAGATCGGGAATTGGAGGAATTTTAGGGCTTACTGAAGACAAGTGCTTTACAATAGAATTTCCATCGCAGATAATTTCAAATGCCCTTTCAGGGGGAGGAAAACAGAAATATTACGTCGCTGAATCTGAATTGTCAAATTTCAACACAATAGAAATAAATTCACGTCCTTTACAGACGCCTAAGAGCATAGAGGAATTGCAAAACAATTATGCCTTGTTCGAGGATAGAGGGTTGAGCATAAATTTCAAATGACAAGCAAAAAAATTTTGATTGTAGGATTTTTACTAATTGGGATTATGCTGATGGGCACTTTTGTTTTTGCTGCAACGTCGAGTTTTTTTCAATCAACTCCGCCAGGAATTAGCACAACCCAGAAGTTCCTCAAAGGACAAGGAGCAGATCCATTCCCTATATTTAATGAAGCAATGTGTGGAAAAGGACAGGATTTCATAGTTCAGATTGCTCCATTTGGATGTTCTCCAGAAATTGTAAGGTCAGACCTTTTGGAAGAGCAGAATGTGCCGGTGTTCTGCCAATTGGCTGCAACAAAAATAAATCCTCTTGTTGATGTGGCAGGAATTGAAAGCATTTCTTTTCAAGGAAATTACCCTCGAGATGTTTCAGGAGTCGGATTTTATCCTGCGCGTGCAGCCGTTAAAAGCTCAAGTACAAAACTGCTAAACTCTCCTGTTCTGGAAAACATTGGTTATGCAGTAATTGTCTTGAGACAAAATCCAAAAGAGTCGGAAATGCCTGATTTTGTCGACGGTAATTTAGTTGCGACAATAAGATATGATGTGGAAAAAGCTTTCGGGATTGGAAAAGGCACTTTTTATCTTCCTCCTTTGTCAGATGAAGACTGGCAGGAAAAGTACAGGCAATACGGATTCTGGAATGGAAAAGGATTTTTGCGACTTGATTTTGCGGATGTCAACAGCGCCGTTGTTTCCATTTACACAAGCGATAACGAGAAGATTTCAACAACTTCGTTGAGAAAGGGACAAACTTCTGATAAGATTTTCCTCCCGGGATTTTATTGTCAGGCAAATCTTAAATTACGTCTTGACGGTTTGGAGATCCCAGGTACAAGAGCAAAATTAAATATCAATGGAGATATAGTTGAAGTTTCTCGTGGCGAGAAATTCCTAGACAATCTTTGCACTTTAAGAGATATTGAAAATAAAGGAATAAACAAAAGAGTTTCAATTCAATGCAGAACAGATTCTGGAGGAGAAACCTTTGATTTGAAAATAATTCCAAAAATAAAATTGGAGATTGACGGTGTTCAGAGAGAAGTAAGTGTCGGCGAGAGATTGTACAACGAAGGTGATAAGACAGTTTATCTTGCTTATGCAGGAACAAAGAAAGACTCTGGAAAAGAAAATGATTTGTTTGTCATCTTGCTTTCATCTCCTGAAGACAGAACAAGATTAAGTGATTCTGAACTTTCCACATACAACTTTATAGGAAGGGCTTCAACTTATTCACAATCCAGCGGAATTGGAGTGATTGACGCAACATCTAGTGCTTTCAGAGGACTTGCGGGGATGACTGCCAGATTAGATCAATTTTTTAGGCAGGGAAAATCCTTCGAAGAGATTTCAATTAGCCCGAATACAGAAAACGCTTTCGGGAAAAATATTAGGATTCTTGGTTTATCCGGGGCAAAAGATTCCACTATGACTGTGAACGAAAAGCAGAATTATGACAGCGCTATGAATGATTACAAAGAGATAATAAACAAGTATTCCAACGAGAGATACCCTCCAGCACAGCAAATAACGCTCGGCGAAGAGGCATTTTCCAGGGCTATTCAATTGTCTTTCAGAACAGGACAAAACAAAGCAGCAACGGAGTTGTGCAAAGATTTCACAAGAAAATATCCAAAATCATCTTTTTACATAAAAGAATGTGATGATTCGTTAAAGATCTCAAATACAGAAAATGCACTTCACGGCATTTTTGTCAACGGAAAAATAAGAGATGTCTCTATCGAAGGAATTTACGAGCCAGGATTGGATGAGTATAGTGCAGAAATTATGGTGACTAATTCAAAAAGTGAAAGGCAATTGTATGTAATTAGCAAAAATGAGATTATAGAAGTTGGAGAAACAAACGGAAAAAAGGAAACATTGCAACTTGTTTCACTCAATGATGATTCTGCGACGCTGAATTTGAATGTTGAAAGAAGAGCAGGAGTTGTTTCCCAGGTTTCAAATCTGGCAATTTCATCCTCAAACAAAGTTTTGAAAAGAGGCGTTGCAAATAATTTTGACAGTCAATACACTTTCGAGCTGACTAAAGTGAATTTGAAAAAACAGGCAAAGGTTTCTGTATTGCCCGGGATTGACAATGCTCAGACAAAAGCGAACATAACCTTCAGAATAGGAATTGAAAAAAGAGGGATTCAACTTTCTCCCGACGAAATCAAGGATAGAATTTCCAGTTTGAAGGATTCAATACAGAAGTGGGAAGATACTTCAGACACTCTTGGCAATGCAGTCAGAGGGTTTAATTCAATGTGTCTTGCAACAGGCACTGCACTTACAATAAAAGGACTTGTTGAGAACGCCGACGGAAAATCAATATCTCGTCAAGAGGTAATGCGAACAGAAGGAGGATGGACAGACATTTGCAAAGACAAGGTTTCAAGAGGGGAATTCAGTTCATTGGATGCATGTTTCCTCGCCAACTCCGAGGCGATAGAAAAAGATGTTAATGCCGTTCAAGGAATAATAGAAAGCCATGAGGCCATAACTGATTCAAACTTGTGTGACCGGCTCGGATCAATTAAGCAAGACATTGGTTCAAGTATTACAAATGGACAGGAAGGAAACAGCGCAAAGACCTTGGAAATAAACACAGATTTAAGTTCTGCATTCACAGCAGATTCTGCCAATGGAAAATGCGAGAAAATTTCGTTGAGTCGGGCGAAAGATTTGGAAAGATTAAACAAAATTATCAAGGAAAGCAAAGTAAGTCCTGAATTGAAAAAAGCAATTGAACTAAAGAGATACGAACTTCTTTCAGACATAAATACGGATGTCAGGGGATTTGCAACTTATAATTCGATACAGGAAGCTCTTAAGGGAACAGGAACAGGTTTGGGAATAACTTCCTATAATGTAAAAGATGCAATCAAGGGAAAATATAGTGGAGGGACTATTTCACAAGATAGTTTGTCCGACGGTAGTTCATTAATTTTGGGAGATAAGAAACCTGCAGAGATAGTTGACGTTCAAGGAAAGCAATATTTAGTCACCCTGAACAACCTCCGAGGAAATGAATACTCAATTGACAAAGCTTATGAGTACAGATCAATAGAAGGTGGGAAGATAGTTTTAGGAGGTGATAAGACAAATGAAGTTCAAAGATTATTTGGAACTTTCACCAAGTATGATGTTAATTCTTACCGAAACAAATTCTTAAATCCAGAGGTAAAATATTTTGAAACAGAGCCGTACAAAGGACTTCCTGCAATGGTTCCTTTTGACACTTCAAACGGATGGTATGTTGAAATCAGGCACACAACTCTCGGAGGAGCATTTGGAAATTTAGCAAGTTATACTGATGCAGGACAATTGAGCAGTTTTTACATCTGTAACGTCGGAGAGAACGGAAAGGCAGAAGGCACGACGGGAAAAGATGAAATTTGCCAGCAATTCAATCCAGGCACAGGACAAGTTGTTAGAGATTTCCCTGGATTGTCTTCTGCAGATACAACAAACCTCGTCAGAAAAGCGATGAATGCGGTGAATGATGCTTCACGTCAATATAAATCTGGAGTGGGAAATGTTAGAATACTCAGGGAAAATATTAAAGTTGGAAGTCCTGCAGCAAATGTTCCCGAAGTTCAATGCCAAGACTTCATGTCTCCAACAGAGTGCAATGTTCTTTTCAATGTCTGCGATCCAGTTGTATGTCCTTCAAGCCGTTGTGATTTAGGGGGAACTTACCAAGTTGCAGATGTTGTTCAATCGGGAATTGTAGGAAGCACCCTTTTATGTTTGCCGAATTACAAGGAAGGAATTTATGTTCCTGTTTGCTTATCCGGAGTAAAGGCGGGACTTGACTCACTGATTTCTGTCCAGAAAAATTATCAGGATTGTTTACAGGCAAATCTTGATACCGGAAAAACGATAGGAATCTGCGACGAGATTCACAGCATTTATCTCTGTGACTTTTTCTGGAATCAGGCGCAGCCAATTTCCCAGCTGGCAATTCCGACGCTGTTCGAATTCATCACAGGAAAAACTCCTGTGCGAGGAGGGGGAGAATATTTGGGATTGAATGAAGCGTGGAAAAATGCACAAAATTCTGTCGATTATATGACTCAGTATTACGGGGCAAATTCTTTCACAGCTTTCAAGGGAAAGGCGATAGAAACAGTTGGAAAATCTGTCTGCAGAAATTTCATTTCAGCAGCATATCCGAGTGATGTAGGATTAAGCAGTTTGATTGAGCCAAGATCACCGCCACAATTCACGGCGTGGTTTAGCGAGCAGACATTTACAACAGCAACTGTTCCCGCAATTTCACAATACAAAGTATTTTATCACATTTACGCCGGAGAAAACACTGTGGAGAACATCGGCGCTTACTACAGCGTTTATTTGAAAAGTCCTCTTGGAACTTCAGGATTGCAGACAAATCCGACATTCACTATTGCCTCGGGATACATTGCGAAAGGAAATTACGCTTCTGAAACAAAGGACTTCACCGCACCGACGGGATACAAGGAACTTTGCATTAGAGTTAACACTCAAGAGGAATGTGGTTTCAAGCAAGTCTCAACAAGTTTCTCTGTGAATTATTTGAATGACTTGTATCTAAAGGAACAAGCATCGCAAACAAACATACAGACCGAGGCAGAGTGCGTTTCCGGAACCCCGAGTGCTTACAGCCTGATTAATCCAAATGTTCAGGCAGGGGCTCAGGAAGCCATAAATCCACAGCTTTATGAAAGAGGGATCACGAGAATTTGTGCGACTGACAATCCTGGAAGAAATACAGATGCATTTGCAGGTACACAACGAGGGATATGGCAGGAGGTTGGAACTTGTGACAGTGGCCAGGGCAAGGTAAAGTGCTACATTGACACGCGAACAGTCAAAGATGTCATAAGGACAACGTCGATTGAAAACCAGACATTGAGTGCTGCAAGTACGAAAGCGAACGAGATTCTCAAGGATGGAACGTATATTTCTGATTTTGAATCCGAGCTGAAAAAAATCGAACTTAAGGCTTCAGGAGAAAAAATAAGTTACATAACAAGCATTATAGGAAAAGCAATTTTCGCACATGAGAAGGCAAAACTTCTTTTGTTAAGAGGAGAGGCTTATGGGGGACTGGTTTCATCTGTCATTGATAAGATTGGCGAGAGATGTGTCGGAGATGAATGCTTAATTGAAGTTCCTAGAGAATCAATACCTACGCCGGAAGTAAAACCGACGCCTGGAGCATTGCCCTCTGATACTTACATGCAAAGATATGAAAATTCAGGTTATGAATCACAATTTAAACTTGAATTGGACAGTAATGGCGGCGCACCTAGCGGATGGGAAAAAAATGACTTCAAGGCATTGATGGTTGCGATTGCTCAACAGGAGACAAGTTTAGGGCAGGGGAATAATTGTGGTAAAACAAGAACAGATTCTTGCTCTGATTGGTTGATGGGTTATACTGACGGTAGCAATTATCCTGAGAGTTACAAAGGTTCAACAACGCAGATATCTCTTGCATCAAGAACGTTGAAAAATGCATTGAGCAATCCTTCTTCCGGAAGTTATAGTGCCTGCAACAGTAAAATTGGAGATGATAAAGTGGGATGCATCCTTAGCGTTTACCATTCAGGGAAACCTTACGGGAAGGTTAACGTAAATGTTTTAGGTCTTTTTGATTTTGGAAATCCAAAAGGCAAGGCATATGCAGAAAATGTTTTCAATTCATGGCAACAATGGAGGAGTTATTTTGGAGTTGCAACATCCCCC
>Ga0209727_1000724_pt1 | contig 33706 bp, 27 predicted proteins | sample RifGroC1_FD_183995 | JGI IMG/M metagenome (GOLD analysis project Ga0209727, IMG submission 183995) | Groundwater microbial communities from Rifle, Colorado, USA - Groundwater C1 (SPAdes) (version 2) | ecosystem: Environmental > Aquatic > Deep subsurface > Groundwater | place: Rifle, Colorado...
AAAGGTTGTACCTGCCATTATCAAGGAAACTACTCCCCAGGGTATGTTGGAGATGGCTTTGGTGGAAAATGTTCAGAGATCGGATTTAAATGCCATTGACCGGGCTAAAGCGTTCGAGCGGCTGATGAGTGAGTTTGGTTTGGGAAATAGTGAAATATCACAAAGAATAGGCAAAAGTCCAGCCTATGTCAGCAACTCCCTTAGACTGCTGACGTTGCCTGATGCCCTCAAGGATGGATTATTAACCGGACTGATCGCTGAAGGTCATGCCCGGGCATTGGCGGCCATAGAAGAACCAAAGATGATAGTAGAAGCCTACAAGCTGATTCTCAAGGAATCGGGTTCTGTCCGTCGGGCGGAAGAGTTGGCCCGGAAAATGCGGTCTCAGGCAGGATACAAACCCAAAACCGTCGGTTTCCGGCCGGCACATGAAGTCAGTGAAGAAATTGATGATATGCGCCAGCGCCTGGAAGACAGTTTGGGTGGTCAACCGGAAACCATGGTAAGACTTTCCCGATCCCGGGCAGAAACCAGGGTGACATTGATACTCAAGGGTAATCAGGAGCAGACAGAAGACAGGCTCCAAAAAATAGTCCGGGGGATTACGGTAGGCTGATATACACCTGGTGGGGAACCAACCCAATTCTGTTTACCGGCCAATATCTCACCCAGGCTTTTCCCACTATCGCTTTCCTGGCTATCGGTCCCCATTCCCGCGAATCCGAGCTGTAGCTGCGGTTATCACCGAATACTATGTAATATCCATCGGGGATCTTGTAAGGTACTCCTTCTCTTAAAAACGCTTTTTCTGATGTCACAAAATTACTTGGTATATACTCCTCTTCCAACGCTTTATCGTTTAAATAGACTTTGTTTTCTCTGATCAATACAGTCTCTCCCGGTAAACCCACAATGCGTTTGATAAAGTCGCTGTCATACGGAGGCGGAGCATGAAAGACCACCACGTCGCCTCTTTGCGGATCGGAACGGCGGTATGTCACCTTATCGGTTAGAATGTACTCTTTATCATAAAAATTTGGATACATCGACCTTCCGTCAACCTTATGCGGCTGAAACAGGAATAAGTAAACCATCATAAAGATGGCAAATGCCAGCACCACCGGTTCCAACGCATCAAGTATTAAAATTTTGCCCCATCGGTTTTTTGTGAACGACACAACCGGATTATTGTGCCACTTATGATAAAATTTGTCGAGCCGGAAATCGGGCACTTAGCTCAGCTGGTTAGAGCGCACGATTCACATTCGTGAAGTCGGGGGTTCAAATCCCTCAGTGCCCACCGAGTGTGGCCAAATATTTAATCCTCGGGACCATCATCATAACGGGTATCTGGATCTACTCCCAATCTTCTTTGCAGATCAGTTATCATTTTGCGGATACAATCACCCCTTTACCGGCTATCACTATCTCAACTTCCTCTCCCGAGCCGAACACCAAAATATTAATTCCCGACGTCCCTTTCACCTCCCAGGCTCCTTTCGGAAATTGGAGTGATGACCGTCAGCAGGATGGTTGCGAAGAAGCATCGTCTCTTATGGCTGTCTCCTGGGCTAGAGGTACATCATTTACTCCAAATGAAGCCCTCAACACTATTTTGAATGCTTCAAAATACGAGCTGGAGAATTACAGTGAATACCGCGATATTTCAGGTCGTGACACCGTCGAACGAATCATCAAAGGTTACTTCGGTTATACAGATGTTCAATTTCGTGAGGATATTACGCCCGCGGACATAGTTAAAGAATTGCATAACGGAAATTTGGTGATTACCCCTATGAACGGTCAACTTTTGAACAACCCCAACTTTACCGGTGCCGGACCAGAAAGACACATGTTGGTAGTTCGTGGCTATGACCCTCAAAAAAGGGAATTTATTACCAACGATCCGGGTACCCGGAAAGGAGAGCTTTACCGTTACCCTGAATCAGTTCTTTTTTCAGCAATCCGGGATTATCATACCGGATATCATGTACCCATCAAGGATATCAAAAAGAATATGATAGTCGTCAGTCCCATTCCCCGTTAATTATTTGCCGCCATTTTTGAATGGCATGCTCTTCCAGTCCTCGCCTTTGTCCCGAATTTACTTGTTTTTCCAGCAGAACAAAACTGGTGACGCTGACGATATTTATTATCGCCAACACCCCGACTACTACTGCTGCTGATTTCAAACCGAACCGAATTCTGAAACTCTTCAGCAATAATCCCAGAGACAATATTAATAGGGGAAAATTGGCTGTAAACATTCTGGCACCGTAGGCCGCGTCCTGCCACCCCCCCTGCATTATTACCAACATCAGGTTAATAAGCAGAACTATGGTCATTATTCTTAATCGTGGAAACTTTTTTATCATTGATAGACCGCCCAATGCCAAAATCAGAATCGGGGTTCGGACTAACCCGTTAGTAGGATGAAACATCACCCCTAAAATACCGTTATATTTATGTCCGAAGGCCAAATAAGTCTCAGGCCACGGTTTGCCGTATAGCATCACCCATTGCCATACCATCGGCCAGGAAACCAGCATCATCGTTATCAATCCTCGAAAAACTCTTTTTAGCGCCCCTGCCGGATAGCGTAAAATAATCCACAGCAGGGGAATTGCCAGCGTAATATCGCCCAATCGGATGTTTATTGCTAATGCGGCCATTAGCACCAGCTTATCCCACCCCCATTTTTCATGCGTGTTAAAAAACCACCATTTGTACCAGAAATACGCGGACACAAAAAATGACAATGCATGGGAATTAATTACATCATAAGTCCCGTAATAGAGGAGGGGAGATGCAACTAGAATTCCCAGGGCAGACAAGAGAGAAATTCTTTTATCACCGGTCAGCCGTCTGCAAAAAACATACATCACCCATAATCCGGCAGTAACATAAGCTATGGTAGCCAGACCTACAGTTAATTGATAAAGATTCGAGTACCCGTTTGGCACACCCCATAATCTGGCCATCAAATCGCCAATTACATACGCCGGCAGCCATAATATTGCCGTTCCGGGCGGGTGCGGATTATCTGTTCTTCCCGTATCGGTAATTCTTGTTTTTAGCGGTACCGGCGCCAAAACATCATTTTTCGAACTATTGTTTTCAGGGGAATAGAGATGGCGAAACTCGTTTGTATAGTCCAGATTCTTATCTATGTACCAGGTATGCAGATTTGCCCAATAATCAATGCCGTCGCCATAAATCGCCTCTCCTGCAAAAAAATAATGCGATAAAAATATCAATGAACAGACAAGAAATAGTCCGCCCCACAATCTAAACGTTTTACCAGACACCCCTGTCTCCCAACTCCTGTTCCACGTCCGCTTTCAATAATCTGAGTTGTTCATTAGCTTTTTCACTTATAGTCTCAGCCTTGTCTATTTTTGATACCAGAACGTCAATGTGTTCAAACAACGCATTGACAATTCCTACTGGTCTATCTCTTTCAGTATTCAACTTGTCCAAAAATTCCCTGATAACTTCCAGAGAGTTTCTCAATGTTCTGTTATCACCAAACAACCCAAATAATCGGTCAATCCGCCCGTAAGCATTATCCATAGGTTTAGCTCCCAATGAAGACAGAGCAAATTCTACCGGATAAACAACCTCCATCACCTGTCCGGAATAAGTCGCGGTTCCCTCATATATTTCCCAAGCTTCATCTTCACCGAGTAATCTGCCGAAATAAACCATATAATCTCCCGTATCGTTTGCCGTCAAGACCACTTTATAGGGACCGTCGGGAGCATTATCAATCATCACTAATCCATCTTCAGGATCATATGTCTGATTATTTGGCCCGACAATTTTCCAGTTAACCGGCGAAGCCACCGTTGCCATAATGGTTTGGTTCCACGCGGGGGGATGGGAGTCAACTCCATTGCTATAAATTCCCAACAGATTCAGAATTTTCTCATTAGAACTGCTTAAGGAAACAAGCTCATTATGGGTAGTATCGTTCAAAGTACTGACATGGTCGACATTTGTAAGGGTTGCACTTTCCAACAAAACTGTCCCGTCTCCGGAACCATTTTCAGTTTTTACCGGCTTACCGTCCTCCCAACGATTTAAAATCATATCATCCAGACCTCTATTAATCACCCGATAATATCTGTCAGTATCAATTTTATCTCCGGCATACGTAGTAATTTTGTCTGATACAGCAGATAAACCGAGATTAATATCTTGCAGGAAATTATTTTTCCATACCATTTTTGATACCGGGAAGTTTTGGTCTGATCTGATCAAAAAGTCATAGGTGGGTAACAAATTTTGGACACAAGGTACTTCAGCCCGTAAAGTTTGGGTTTTGGAGTCAAATTTTTTCCTCCAGATTATGGATAATAATTTAATTGCCTTTTCCAAATTGTCATCCATACCACTGAAATCCGTTCCTTCCCAAACTTTGTATGCCATCGAAGCACCTGCATGGGGACTGCCTACAGTCACCAATTGGCCAATATTTTCTCCACCCGGACTTTGCAGACATGATCTGGCTACTAATCCTCCCATACTATGACCCACTATTTTTACCTTTGTATCAGGCTTATCTTTAACCAGATCACCGATAAATTTACACAAATCTCCTCCGTTTTCGCTTATGTTTCTGCGCCAATCATAAGGATAAACAAATAAATCCTGGCCTTTTTGATACCCTGCATTTTCAAAAGCCCCGATTAATCCGTCATACAAATCCGAAAACGGCATCAAAGTCCAATATTTATTATCAGCGTCTTCTCCATGCACTATCGCACTATAATTCCAGCTCGCCCCCATGCCAGGAACAATTACTATCAAGTCTCCCATTTCACCTAATTTAATCGAATCATAATTAACTTTATTTGTATAATCTCGTGCATATCCACCAATTAAATATAAATAGCTCCCAACCACATTAGCTGAACCGCAACAATTAGATTCAAATAATGAAGGACCATTTTCCCATTGATCTATTTCATCTTCGACATTCAAGTCAGCGTAATAAACTGAGGATAAATTGGCGTAACCATTATTACCTCCGATTGTGAATATTCTCGCACCACTCTTTTCGAAAGCTGCATTGTTCATTATTTCAGGAAGAGACAACATATCGATCCACGGCCCTAAATCTCCGGTCTCGTTCACTTCAGCCCGCAAAACCGATTTAGTGACATTGTACCGACTTTCATTTCCCCCTAATACATAAATGTAACCATTATGCTCAACCATTCCGTGCGCAAATAATGTTGTAGGTAAATTAGTTGTAGGAAGCCAATTATCAATCGTTCCATCAGGATGTATTTCAGTAAAATATACTTTATTAGTATAAATTTCTGGACCCCCGCTTACTTGAGTAAAACCCCCAGACACATAAATATGGTTACCTGAAATTGTAATGGCATGTTGAGAAATTGGAATTGGATAATTCGCCAACCTCGTCCATGAAGATAAATTGCCGGTAGGATCAATTTTTGAGAAGTACACATAATTAATTGAATTTACTGGAGGATTTTGAGTACCACCGACAACATAAACATAGTCCTTCCAAACAGCTACAGCATGAAAGTAAGAGTCATACGGTAAATCACTCACATTCTCCCAAATAGACAATGAATGATTGGGAAGTATAAAAGATCGATATATGGTAGAAAAATCTTCAATTGTTGAGCCTCCGATGGTAAATATGAAGCCAAATTTTTCAAAAGACGAATGATTCGAAACACTTCTTGGAAGTGACGATGATTCTGTCCAGGCTTTAATTTCAGAGGAATTGGCTGAAAAAGACAACCAAATTAAAGTTATTAATAATAACGCAATGTAGAAATAATGAGCATAAATACTATTAGTTCGACAACAAATATTAATCATTTTTATTAGTTGATAAATATATTCCGCTTTATTGTATATTCATTATTGCTATGAGAATTGTTTTTTTGTCAAGGCTCCACTATCCGCATCTTGGCGGAGTAGAAAAATTTATGGAGAATATTACATCCCAACTATCTATTAAACATGATGTTACCGTAATTACAGAACAATACGATAAAAATCTTAAATTATTAGAAATTTACAGAGGTATAAAAATTATTAGAATTCCTACTTATTTTTCCACTGAAAAACAAAAAAAATGGGTCATTTGGCATTGGTTGTATAAAAACATTGATATTTTGAGAAATAGCGACATAATTCACGTCAATGACGTATTCTTTTGGATACTACCATGGAGACTGATCAAACATTTTAATCAAACTTTTATTACATTTTATGGCTGGGAAACGAAATTCCCGATACCTTATAAAAACATTATGATAAGAAAAATAAGCGAAAAACTCGCCAGAGGTAATATTTGCATTGGAGACTTTATTGCAAAATGGTACCACACTACTCCAAACATAATTAGTTACGGCGCAGTTAATAAGGCAAAATATAGGAGTAGAAATACAAACACTCTGCTTTTTACAGGAAGACTCGACAAAGATACGGGTTTTGAAGATTGTGTGAAACTTTATAATACTTTGAAAAATAAGCTGGGTTGGAGCTTTATTATCGCAGGAGATGGACCATTATCCAGAATTGTTCCGCAAGACACCAAATTTTTGGGTTTTGTCTCCGAACCAGAAAAATATATTGCATATGCACGCTATGTTTTTACAACAGGTTATTTGGGAATTTTAGAAGCTTTTTCATATAAAAAAATTGTACTTGGAACATATAATAATCCCCTTAAAAAAGATTATTTACTACTTCATCCTCAAGCAAAGAATATGCTCATTAGTAACAGTTATAAGTCTCTCGCAGACTTATTATCTTCAAAATCTAATGCTGATCTAGACGATATGCGCATCAATTCTAATAATTGGTCCAAGCAACACACTTGGGTAAATCATGTAAAACTTTATGAACAACTTTGGGGATTGAGGTGATTGGACTGAATTGGGGTAAAATCGCATTATGAAAAAACTTCATGTATCCGTGGTGATCACCGTCTTTAATGAACAAAGTACTTTGGATAAACTAATCAACTCCCTCAAAAATCAATCGCTATCCCCGTATGAAGTCATTATGGTCGATGGTGGATCGACCGATAAAACTTTCGATATTCTTAAATCCTGGTCTCATAAATGGTCAGTTCTAAAGTCTTATCAAAAACCAGGTAATCGCTCGGTCGGCCGTAATTACGGTGTGTCCGTCAGCAAATCACCTATCATCGCATTTACCGACGCCGGCTGTATTCCGGATGCGGACTGGTTGAAAAATTTATCAGATCCATTCCGAAATTCCCGAAGTTTGGTAGTCAGCGGATATTACCGGGGTCTGCCGCAAACTATTTTTGAAAAATGTCTCATCCCTTACGTTTTGGTAATGCCTGATCAGGCTGAAAAAACTGAATTTTTTCCCTCGACCAGATCAATGGCTCTGAGTCGCGATATTTGGAACAAATCTGGTGGTTTCGATGACAAATTATTTCACAATGAAGATTATGCCTATGCAAATAAATTAAAAAACCTAGGGGTTAGTTTCTTTTTTACGCCCCGAGCTGTTGTTTCCTGGATTCCCCGCAAAAATCTCATCCAGGCTGCTTGGATGTTTATGCGCTTTGCCATCGGGGATATCCAGGCAGGGATTATCAGGCCCAAAGTCAAAATTTTGGCCATCAGATATATCGTCTTTTTGTATCTTCTGTTTCTCGTTCGTGATTTTCCGGTGCTTATGTTGCCGCTGTTCATAATCATTCTCAGCTACATTGTCTGGTCCGTAATAAAAAACTATCGTTATATTAAAGATATCAGGGCGTTTTTCTGGCTGCCGGTTTTACAGATAACCAGCGATTTATCTGTGCTTTTCGGCAGTATTGTCGGACTGTTATCAAGAATATATCTTTGATGAAACCCCTGTCACCGGCTCTCGGCAAAGGCTTTTTCTGGATGTCGTTCCTACGTGGCAGTCTCCGGGTAATCACCATTCTCAGAACCGCCGTGCTGGCCCGAATAATTTCCAAACCCCAGTTCGGTTTATTCGGTATCATCACCCTGTCCCTTTCTCTGCTGGAAATGCTGACCGAAACCGGTATCAACGTATTCCTAATCCAGGAAAAAGAAAACCTCTCAAAATATCTCAATACCGCCTGGTTGGTGTCAATTCTCAGGGGCCTGCTTATATTTCTGCTAATAGTTCTTGTAAATCCCTTCATAGCCACATTTTTTAAAGCACCGGACAGCCGTTTATACCTGTATGCCATCAGTTTGGTACCCCTTCTGAGGGGATTTATCAATCCTGCCTGCATCAAACTTCAAAAGGAATTATTATTCCGACTGGAATTTTTGTATCGTTTTGCCATTATCGGTTTTGAGACTTTGGTGACAATAGTCATTTCATTTTTTTATCCCACCGCTATGGCATTAATCGTCGGTCTGATCCTGTCGGCATTTCTGGAAGTCTCTCTATCTTTTATTCTTTTCTCTCCGCGACCGATATGGGGTTTTGACTCCCGGCAATTTAAAATAATCCTTCATCGGGGTAAATGGATTACCGGCATGGGGATTCTTGATTATCTATTCACAACAGGGGATAACATCATAGTCGGTCGTCTGCTGGGTACCGGTGCATTGGGTGTTTACCAAAATGCCTACAAAATATCTACTATTCCGACTTTTGAAACTCAGGACATCTTTTACAAGGTCACTTTCCCGGTATATGTCAAAGCCAATATGGCTTTCGGATTGAATCGCCGGCTGCTGATCAGAAATGTTGCCTTTTATTGTCTTATCGTTACAGTTTTCGGCTTGGTCGTAAGTCTCATGGCCAAGCCATTGGTACATATCCTGCTCGGGCCAGATTGGTCTGAAGCCGTGCCTGTTGTCAGGATTCTGGGTATTCTGGGTATATCCCGAGGTATCTCGTTTTCATTTAACTCGATCTTTATGACATTTCAAAAACAAAAATATGTCACCCTAATTATTCTGACCAGCGTTTTGGGTTTGGCTTTAACTATTGTCCCCGCAGTGACTCGTTTTGGTCTGTCGGGGGCGGGAATATCCGCCGTTTTCGGATCTCTCTTGTCATTGCCTTTAGCTTTTTATTTTGCAGTAAGGATAATCTCCCGCTTATGAACCAAAAACTTCGTTTAAATCTCGGTTGTGGTGATGATTTGATTCCCGGATATATAAACATTGACGCCAGGCCACAAGTCCATCCGGACCAGATTTGGGATCTGCGTCGTCCTCTACCCTACCCGGACGAAAGTGTAAGTGAAATAAAAGCTTTTGATATTTTGGAGCATCTGACTTTAAAAGATCAGGAAAATTCACTCAGGGAGATGTATCGCCTGCTTTCTGTTAATGGGCGGATACAAATCCGGATTCCCAACCCCGATGATATAATTTCCCGGTTCAATTCAGATCCCGCCACTCGAAACCTGTTTCTTTACGGTGACACCCGTTCGTCAGGTAAATGGGGTGTGCATAAAACCGGCCATACTCCAGTCTCTTTCAAAGCTCTGGCTTTGTATTGTGGGTTCAGACCGCTGAAATTCAAAGCTGTTGACACCAACTGGATTATCGAGCTGGAAAAAACTATCCCTCCCGTCTTGCAAAAACTTACATTTATCAACCAGACTCTGGGTATGGGGGGAGCGGAATCGTTTAACTCAGATCTTTTACATTGGTTACACCTGCATGATGTTCATGTAACGGCATATACCAACTTTATTCCGTTCATCCGGTTGCTGGCCGAGCGTCAGATTCCTGTTTACCGCACCCCCGTCGTTATTGATATTGTAGGAAATTGGAAAGGAATACTGAAAGCGGCTTTTCTTTGGCCTTTTGCCGTCTTCTATTTTTTCCGCATAGTTATTCGGGAGCGCCGTTCGGATCTGATTTTGATGACCGGTTTTATTGAGAAAATCCTGGTCACCCCAATCGCCTGTTTGTTATCAATACCTGTAGTCTGGATTGAATTCGGTCCTCTCTGCCCTCTATTTTCCAAATTTTGGGGTTTACCTGAATTTCTGTATCGCCTGGTGAGTAATATGCCTGATGCGGTTATTGTCCCCACAAATCACACTGCCCGGAGTATTATTCCCTCTTCCGGAATCAGCTCAGCCAAACTGGAAGTAATTCCCTGCGCCAGGAACGTCATTCCTCCCCGATCAATACCTGTCACTCCGTTGTCCGTGTACTGCGTTTCCAGACTGGAACCCGGCAAAGGCCAGGATTGGTTAATCAGGAGTTGGGAGCTAATCTCAAAGCAAGTGCCCGATGCCCGTTTATATATTGTCGGAGAAGGAGATTTCCTGCCGTTATTAAAAAATCTGGTTAGTGAACTCCATCTGGAAAACAGCGTGCAATTCTCAGGCCGGGTAAAGGATGCAATTGCCGAAATGGCCAAAGCTGAAGTAGTGGTATTTCCGTCAGTCTGGTCTCTTGAAGGATTCGGTATCGTTACCGCCGAGGCTATGGCATTGGGTAAACCTATAGTTGCATTTCGTGCCGGTCCCACCCCCGAATTAATCGATGATCAGACTGCTGTCTTGGTACCTGCAGAGGATATAAAAGCCATGGCCGACGCAGTGACCAATTTACTGCTCCATCCGCAGATTGGGAAAAACCTTGGTCTTGCCGCCCGGAAAAGATATCTGCAAAAATTCACGTTTCAGGTTATCGGTCCAAAATATCAGTCATCCCTGCTTAAAGCGGTTTGTCTTTCACGGGCAAAACACATGTGATGATACTTATTCTCTTCATTGGCGGAGTGCTCAGGTTTTATCAGATTTTTACTCTGACTCCTTTTTTTGCGGACATCGGATGGTTTTATATGGCCGCCAAGGACGCCATGTTTACAGGCCGTTTCCCCATTCTTGGTATTACTACTAGTGTGACCTGGTTACATCAGGGGCCGCTGTTTACTTATATGCTGATACCTGCACTCTGGTTATTCCGTTTTCATCCGGCATCCGGATCTGTTTTGACCTCATTTCTTGGATTGATAACTATCATCAACATCTTTTTTTTAGGCAGATTGTGGTATGGGCAGACTGCGGGATTAATTAGCGCATTGCTTTTGGCAGCTAGCCCGCTGGGCGTAATTCACTCCCGTCTCTCATTTTCGACATCTCTGATTCCCTTTTTTCTGAGTCTTTTTTTACTTCTCATCACTCGCCGGAGATATTTCATGGGATTTTTTATTCTAGGGCTTTTATTTCAGTTGGAATTGGCTACGGTAATTTTCTGGCCGCCGGCCATTCTCGTTTTATTTGCCCGGAAAAAAGTGTCTTTGTTCAAATTATTTTTTTCCTTCATACTGGGAATAATCCCTTTCCTGATCGCCGGCTTTTCACAATTTATCGGGGTATTTGCTTGGTCGGTATATCATCTTTTCGCTCATCCCGGTGTATCGCGTCTTCCGGTCATCGAATTTTATTCAGATCTGATCAGATTAATCCTAATCCCGTCATTTAGCACTCTTTCTTCGGTAATTCTTCTTGCAGCAACAGCTTTTGGTTTATTCCGGTTCCGTCAAACTTTCCTCTGGTATTTTTTTAGCCTGGGGGCGATTTTGCTGACATCGACACCGTCTGAAGCCTATTTCTCACTCCTGATCATTCCTATTCTGCTCATGATAGGCTGGTTTTTCAGTTATTGTCCTCGTAGGTTGATAAAAATATTGTTGTTTATATTTATTATTTCCAACACTTATTTCCTGCTATCCCGGTCATTCCTGTTAAACAAACGTTATTACGGCCCGTCCTTACAGGAACGTAACAGGGTTGCAGGTCTGATTGTCGGTTCCAGTCGCTTACTACCACCGATGATTCGGGTTCACGGACCTGGTAATCAATATGTTTCATATTCCTCCCCTTATGAGTACCTGGTCTGGTGGCGGTCTTTAGGTGTTCACCCGACAGGTCAAAACCAACTTTTTGAGATAGATGAAACCAATTCCACCTTCCGGGTGCTACAATGAAAACGATGCTGACTGCAGTCGTACTGGCCGGAAATGAAGCAAAAAACCTACCCGAATGTCTAAAATCCTTATCGTTTTGTGATGGTATCTTATTGGTGGATGACGAATCATCGGACAACAGTGTCTCTATCGCTAAAAAACACGGAGCTCAGACCGTTACCAGGCCTCTGGACGGCGATTTTGCCGCTCAACGTAACTTTGCCCTGTCCAATGTTGCATCAGGTTGGGTGTTGTTTGTAGACCCCGATGAGATAGTCACCGCTGACTTGGCTGCTGAAATTCTACAGGCTGTAAAACGGATAGAATTCAAGGGATATTTTATTCGTCGACTGGATACCCTCTGGGGACAGAGTCTTCATCATGGCGATCAGGGCAGCATCCGGTTTTTACGTCTGGGACGCAAAGGAGCGGGGGAGTGGCAGGGCAAAGTACATGAACGATGGGTAATCTCAGGACAAACCTCCGGATTGAAAAATCCACTCATGCATCATCCTCACCCGACGGTCTCGGATTTTGTCAACAGCCAGAATTTATACTCCACTCTCCGGGCCCGGGAACTTTTCGAAACCGGTGTCAGAAGCAACATTTTTCAAATTGTTTTTTATCCAATTGCCAAGTTTGTGTCATTATATTTGTTCAAAAAAGGGTTTTTAGACGGAATTCCGGGTTTTATTTCAGCAAGCATGATGTCGTTTTACAGTTTCCTGGTCAGAGGGAAACTGTATCTGCTCGGCAAAGGTATCACTGAAAATTCATCATGAAGTTCACGGCTGCTCTGTTATTACTGGGGTATTTAATCGGAAATATTCAAAAATGGTCTTTTGCGAATCAGCTTGCCAGGTTTTCCCTTTTGGAGATTGCAGTAATTTTATTCATTCTTTTTGCCTTACCCTGTAAATCCTTTGTATCCGGGAACAAATGGTTTCTCCCTTTTTGTCTCTTCTCGTTAATCAGCTTATTGTCATTAATGTTGGCAACCGGTTACGGTCTGAGGGCTCAGCTAACCGGACTGCTTTATTGGTTCAGGTGGATTGTTCTCGGAGGTATTTTTACATTGTCAGTTGGAAACCTCAATATCTCCGATCGTTACAAGTTATTAATTAATATTACATGGATAACGATCGTTGTCTGTTTTGTTCAATACTTCTTTTTTCCCGATATCCGGCCTCTGGTTATTTATAACTGGGATCCGCATTATTTCCGGATTGTAGGTTCATTCCTGGACCCCGGTTTCACCGGAATCATTCTTGTTTTCATTCTGCTGTTTATTACCGCATATCCCGAAAAATTTAAGAATTTACCCGGGATTGCCTGGGGGCTATGTTACATCGCTTTAGCTCTCACTTATTCCAGAAGCAGTTATCTGGCTTTTCTTGCTGCAATGGGGTATTTAGCTTATATCCGTAAGTCATTAAGATATTTTTTATTTATCGTACTGTTACTGGCTTTGACCATTTGGCTGCTTCCCAGAGCATCAAGCGGCGAGGGGGTGAGACTGGAGAGAACCAGTTCGATCAAAGCCCGGCTGGATAATTGGCATCACAGTCTGGTCATCTTCCGGGATCATCCGGTATTAGGGATTGGCTTTAATGTTTACCGTTACGCCCAAAAAGAGTACGGTTTTATCACTTTGGATAATTGGCAGAATACACATGCTGGTGGAGGTGCTGATTCATCGCTGTTGTTTGTAGCAGCTACCACGGGTTTATTTGGCCTTGTCATCTATCTCTGGTACTTAATAGAACTTTTTCGCCACTTGCCCCCCAACCACTTGCTCCGTTCAACGCTGGTTGCATTATTTTTTCACAGTTTTTTCCTGAATTCTCTTTTTTACCCTTTTGTCCTAGTATGGATCGCAATAATCATCAATTTGGTTGATATTCCACGACCATCTCTTTCTTTGTCTGGTTCCCGGCATTATCTACAGCATTAATGATCAGCAAATTCTCTCCCGCTGCCAGGGAATAAAATCCGGTAAACGCTCCTTCCTGATTAACTATTAATATTCTGTCATTTATCGAAAGCCTGGTTCCGGCATCAGTCCGGCCTTTTATCTCAATTCGTCCTGGTTTGTCGCTTATCACCTGTCTGTCGCTTGGACTTTCAACTTCCAAAAGGGGTGGTTTATCATCGAACACAACTTGCATCTTCTCTGAAGCTAGGCTTTTATTACCTGCCTCGTCGATGGCAATAGCTACAAAAGAATTATTCCCTTCATTTAATTTTATATCGGAAAATTCAAAACCCCCGTCATTCCCGGCCAAGACATTCACCGGATCGTTTTTATTTTGTGTCAAAAATACCGTTACCTCAGGTTCCGATTGTCCTCTGATTTTTATTTTGGCGCTGGATGTGGCTTCATATTGTATCATCAGTATTGGAGGTCCGGGAGGAATAAAATCCCTTTTATCCACAGGTTTACCGGAAGAAGTCAGATCTCCGATAACGCCGGATATCCTGGCCAAAATCGGGACTCCCCATTTGAAAATCAGAACTACCAGTATTATCGTTCCCGAAATCAATATAAAAGCTCTCCGGATGTTTCGTTTCTCTTCCAGCCTCTGCAAACGGCTGACTGGTCTCCTCATACCTGTATTTTAACGGATTTTGTTAAAATAAGACATTCATCCACGCCGAGGTAGCTCAGTGGTAGAGCAGCGGTATCGTAAACCGCCGGTCGCGGGTTCAAATCCCGCCCTCGGCTCATGTCTGAGCGGGATAGGGGAGTCGAACCCCTCTCTTCACCTTGGGAAGGTGGTATTGAGCCGATCAACTAATCCCGCAAGGGCTTTATTATATCCAATTCTCTCAAAAATTACTTACACACTATCTTTAGTACCAATCCCGGTTCAATCACTCGTGGATTTACCAGATTATTCGCTGTCGCGATAGTATTCCAGCTATTTCCGTCTCCGCACATTTTCGCTGTAATTTGCCATAAATTATCTCCCTTGACTACTGTGTATGAACTTTGAATGCTTTGATTGGTGGCTATTTTTGCAGACACTTGTGGCAAATTCAACTCGGTTCCTACCCAAATAATATCAGGATTTTTAATTTTCATTGTATTTTCACGGTATATGTCGACCCAGTTGTATCCTGAACCGTATGTCTTTTCTGCAATTTTCCATAATGAATCACCTTTCACGACCACATATGTTCCCTGACCCGGGGAAACTACGGCCGGAATTTCAGGTTTGGGAGAAGGGGAAGTAAGGATTAGGCCTTCTGTCGGTGTCGCCGTTTCACTTTTCACCGCAGTTTCCACATCCGTATCTAATTTGGGAAGTAAAATGTTTGTTCCCTCCTTTAGATCTGCAGGATTCGCTTTCAGAGAATCGTTAGAATTTACTATATCCACCCACTTGTAACCGCTTCCGTACACCCTCTCGGAAATGTTCCACAGAGTGTCTCCTTTTTGAATTTGATACTCTGCCGGCAACTGATCTCGGCTGGGAAGTAAAGACACCGCCTTGTTTTCGTTTTCGGTTGCTGCGGAAGAAGTCGTTTCTCTGTTTGCTTTGTTAACAGACCCGAAGTAATTGAACAGCAAAACTCCAACCAGGACTACCACCACCCCTCCGAGAACAATGCTTATATTTTGTTCATTTAGCTTGAATTGTTTTAGCCAGTCCTTCATAAAAATACTTCCGGGCAGGCTATCTGTCTCGCATATTAATACCTAATTTATCAAAATGCAATAGTTGTTAATATCTGGTAAAGTCAACCTGATATGTCCGGTGGTGCCAGCAGGCTCCTTATGTATTTTCTTTTTATGGTCATAATTGCGGTGGCTCTGGGAATTTTTTTCTTTCTGCAGTATTCGGAAACAAAAAAACCCGGTGAAAGCTGTTTCATCGGTATCCAGTGTACCGGTTGCTCAAAAGATTATCTGTCAATCTGTGATCAGCACACCTGCAGCTGTTCCTACCCCGTCAGACTCCAATAGTCAGCATTGTAATTATAAATAATTGTGCTATAAACCGCGTATGGACGTTATAAAGGAACTTTTTAACAAACCTGAAGGCTCGGAAAATCAAATCAAAGCTGCGCTGATAGCCCGAGATGTCGTAATTTTGGGTGAAGTAATCATTACTATCGCAACCTCTTTGGCAATTGGATTCCTTAACCCCAAACTTTCGCCGATAATAGCAGAACTCTACGTAGCGCAGCTCGCAGCCGCAGGCTTATTTACGTTTGGATATCTTGGCCGACGACTAGACAAACTTCAGGCATAAACTTCAAAGACAAGCCGTAACCGGTTACCAATTGCGGGCTCACTATATCAAATTTGGAACCTCTAATTAAAGACTTAATCGACACTCACCGCACGCTCGAAAAATTAAAACTACTGCCGGACTACTGCAACGGTAGTCGACTGTTTACCGCGTCTGCATAACATTGCCTGGATATGCCAAACTTGGTCTTTTGCCCTAATCGCAGTAACAAGATAGAATTAGGGCAAGATGAACGTGGATAGTGAAATAGTATCCAAGGCCAAAGCACACTTGCTGGAACAGGAGTCAATCGCTTACAAAAACCTGAAAGCGGGAAGCGGGAAGTATTCATATTTACCTAGGCATTTGGCTCAAGTAGAAAGGTGGGCCAGGAGACTGCTGGGAGAGCATCCAGAGGCGCTAGGTGAGGTCGTATTGGCTTCTGTGTGGTTGCACGATGTGGGGTTGTTAATTGGACCGGAAGAAGTAGACCATGCCGTTAATTCGGAAGTAGAGGCCAAAAGATTTTTACCCATTGTGGGGGCAAGCGAGGAATTAGTGGGTCGTGTTGCCCACTGTGTGAGAGCACACAGGTGTAGAGACGTCCAACCAGAGACTATTGAGGCAAAAATACTGGCAGTATCGGACTCCGCTAGTCATATGACTGACACGGTCTACATTGAGATTGCAAACCGGGGTGAGAGAGAAGCGGCTTTGGCCAAGTTGGAGCGGGATTTACGGGACGTTAGTCTGTTTCCAGAGTTAAGGGATGAGGTGACGTCGCTTTACCAGGGGTGGAAAAACCTGTTAACTGTATATCCAGACAATTAAATATGAAGTTTTTATCATTAAATGTGGCCCTCTTTGAAGCCAATAACTCAAAACTAACGAGGTTTTTGCAGGAGCAGAAGTCAGACATTGTTTGTTTACAAGAAGTGGTTAGGGGAATAGAAAAGACTGTTAAAGCGGAGTACGTCACGAAAGAACCGGTTGATTATGCGACTTCTGACCTCAAATACAGCTTTTATGGACCGAACTCTGTAATGGATAGGTTTGAACAGCAGGGGTTCCATGGCCAGGATGATTTCCGTTTTGAATTGGGTGGGTTGGCAGAGATGGGTAATTACGTCAGGTCAAAGTACAAAATCTCCAAGGCTCAAAATATATTCTTGGAAAATCATTTCACATACACAACAGATTTTTCCAACTGGCCGGAGGAGGACTATAGAGCTGTGTTAGTCGCAGATTTGGATGTAAATGAAAAATTATTAAGAGTTCTCAACTACCATGGAATTTGGACAAGAGGCAAACAAGGAAATGAGAAAACTCTAAAAGCGTGCAAGGAGATAAATCGATTAGCCCTGGAGGCTAAGGGTGAGGTCATAATTTGTGGGGACTTCAATTTATTTCCCCACACCCCATCAATGAAAGTTTTTGAGGAAAATTACGTTAGTTTAGGAGACAAGTATAAAATAAAAACCACAAGACCAGCTTCAAACGAATTGAGTGGTTCACACAGAAATGTGGTGGACTATATTTGGACAAGCAAAGGTGTGAAGGTAAAAAGTTTTGAAGTAATAGAAACCGATGTATCAGACCACCTACCTCTAATTTTGGAATTCAGTATATAAACTCTATTATTCCCCCTTCAACTAAAGGCCAGCCGTTTCATAGGACTGGAACTCATTTAGCCTCATAACTTTTTACGAAATCAAATTGAAATCACAATTTAGCTTCAATGCGGGGCCGACGGGACTCGGACCCGCGACCTCTGCCTTGACAGGGCAGCGCTCTAACCAACTGAGCTACGACCCCCCGCAAATTTCTAAATGATTTTACTATAAATCTTCCCTTTTGGTATTATCGCCTTAATCAGGCAATATGGAAATTTCTAGAAATATGACCAATCTGGATTTGGCGAAGCTCTTTCGGGCGGTAGCCGCCGCACTTAGCCTGGAAAAAGGCGATAACCGGTTCCGGATTATTGCTTACGAACGTGCGGCTGATGCTATTGAGCACTCTTCTTCCGAAGTCAAAGATCTCTGGGACAATAATGAACTTGATACTTTACCTGGTATAGGCACAAATATTGCTTCTCACCTGGATGAATTATTCAAAACCGGAAAAGTACGCCATTTCAGCCAAATATTAAAATCATACCCAGAAGCTTTATTCGAATTATTGGAAGTACCGGGGATTGGACCAAAAAGCGCTTACAAGCTGTGTAAGGCTTTAGGAATCTCTTCAGCTCATTCAGCCCTATCCCGTTTGGAAAAAGCCGCCAAAGACGGTCATATCAGCCGGATTGAGGGGTTTGGGAAGGATTCAGAATCCGAAATACTCCGCAGTCTCACTGAGTTCAGACATCGCGACCAGCGATTGCTCTTGCCTGTAGCCTCCTCAATCGCTGATGAAATAATTCTCTGGATGAAAAAAATTCCCCAGGTAAAGCAGATCTATCCGCTGGGTAGTTTGCGTCGTCAGGCATCGACTATTGGTGATGTTGACATCGCCGTAGCGGCAACTGACGCCAAAATAGTTATTCTGCATTTTATTGCCTTCCCCAAAAAAAGCCGGGTTTTGGAATCCGGCGTACACACGGCCAGTCTGGTACTACCTAACGGATGCCAAATTGACCTTATGGTCCAACCTCCGGCATCTTTTGGCTCTTTGTTACAACACTTTACCGGCTCCAAGCATCACAATATTCTTCTCCGTGAATACGCTTTAAAGAAAGGCCTTTCACTATCAGAATATGGAATCAAGACCAAAAATTCTCTTAAAACATTTTCCACAGAGGAAAAATTTTATGGTTTTCTTGGTCTGGATTGGATCCCGCCTGAATTGCGGGAAGGAAAAAATGAAATTGAACTCGCCCGCGTTCACCAGCTTCCGGATCTGGTCAAACTGGAGAATATTAAAGGTGATCTTCAAATTCACAGCAATCTTGACGTTGAATCCAGTCACGATTTGGGGGAAAGTACTATTAGCCAGTTGGCAACTTCTGCAAGGGCTTTAGGTTACGAATATATTGGTCTGACGGAACATAATCCCGGCAGGTCGAATCATACGGATACCCAAATAATCGAGCTTATCAAGCGTAAATCTCATGAAATCTCAAATTTTAACCGTGAAAATAGATCACTATATGTATTCAACGGTTTGGAAATCGACATTCAACCGGATGGCCGTTTATCAGTTCCTGAGAGTTGTCTTGATCTGTTGGACTATGCGTGCGTTTCCCTTCATTCCAGCTTTCGTCTACCCCGGAAATCCATGACTGACAGGGTACTTTCAGCCCTCAACCACCCCAAGGTCAGATTCTTAGCCCATCCTACCGCGCGCTTATTGGAAGAAAGAGAAGGAGTTGAACTGGACTGGGAAACTATCTTTGCCTTTTGTCGTACTCATGCCAAATGGTTGGAGATCGACGCCTGGCCAAACAGATTGGATCTTCCCGATGTCTTGGTCAAAGAAGCCTTGTCAGCCGGTGTTAAACTGGTTATCGATACCGACAGCCATTCGGCCGATCATTTGTCATATATGCGTTACGGAATATCCGTTGCCCGGAGAGGCTGGGCGAAGCTGAATGATATTATTAACACTCAATCTTTATCCCAAATAACTGGAACTATGAAAGGAGGTGACTATTAATGAGTATCACGACATTGTTTTTGGTTGTCATTGCCGTTTTTCTGATATACGCCATCAGCACCTACAACTTTTTAGCCTCGATACGAACGCGGATACAAGCTGCTGTTCAGGAGATCGGCAATCAGCTTAAACGTCAGGCCGAACTTATTCCCAATCTGGAAGAATCTGCCAAAGGTTACCTGAAACATGAGAAGGACATTTTCAAAATGCTTACCGATGCCCGTAAGGCAGTGATATCAGCCGTAGATTCCGGAAACCTGGACCAGATGGCCAGCGCTGGTGAAAAAGTTGCCCAGCTGCTTCCCCGCATTCAGGTTATCGTTGAAAGTAACCCCCAAATCCAGGGAACGGCAGTTATCACCCGGTTAATGGACGAGCTCAGGGATACATCTGACAAAGTCATGTATGCCCGGCGGACTCTAATCGACTTGACAGCGGACTATAATATCAAGCTGGTTACTTTTCCCAGCAATTTAGTAGCTCAAATTTTCGGTTTCAAACCCGAAAAAGGTTTGACCACCCCGACATCCGGAGCGTTTCTGGAAGTATCGGCAGATGAGACCAAACCGGCAAAGGTCAAGTTATCCTAAGCTATGATCAACGTTTATGAATCCGAAACCGCCAACAAGCGGAACAGTTTTCTGGTGGTTTCAGGATTTTTAATTTTTATTTTCATATCGGCTTATTTAATCAGCCGCGGAATTGCATATTACTATGGTTATTTGTCATCGGGTTTTGAGTTCACAGGTATTGCTCTGGTCATCTCTGGGCTTACTGGTTTCGCCTCATATTTCTACAGCGATAAGATTATTTTAGCTCTGTCTCATGCCCGCCGGGCAGATCGTAAGCATGATTTCCTGTTTTTTTCAGTTGTCGAAAATCTAAGTCTCGCTTCCGGCCTGCCGATGCCTGCTTTGTATGTCATAGAAGATTCAGCCATGAACGCCTTCGCTACAGGCCGGGACCCTGCCCATGCGGTTGTTTGTGTCACGTCTGGACTGGTATCCAGGCTTAACCGGACAGAACTGGAGGGTGTAATTGCCCATGAAATGAGCCACATCAGGAATTACGACATCCGTTTGATGTCCCTGGTTACCGTTATGGTCGGTTCACTCACCCTGCTTGGAGATTGGCTTTTTCGAGCCAGCTGGTTCTCGGGTAGCGGGGATCGGGACGAAAAAGACCGGGGGGCAGGATCAATCGCCCTCGTTGTAGGTATCTTATTTGCTCTGGTTTCTCCCTTGATTGCCCAATTGATTCAACTGGCGATATCCCGTCAGCGCGAGTATTACGCCGATGCAGCTGCTGTAAAACTCACCCGTCAACCTGGCGGTCTTATCTCAGCTTTGAAAAAATTGGGTATGGACAAAGAGCCGCTTGAGGCTGCCAATAAAGCCACAGCCCATCTCTATATAGTTAATCCTCTCTTAAATCGGCATGATTCCGTTGGTTGGTTCTCCAATTTGTTTGCGACTCATCCTCCCCTGAATGAAAGAATTGCCAGACTGGAAAATATGTCCTGATTAAATACTATAGGGCTTATTATTATATTATTACGGTTTAATAAATTCAAATAGTTTTTTAATTAATTCCGGAATCTTGATTTCACGCTAATTCTCATCGTTTCTAATCACTCTTTTCGCTTATTTTTAAATTTCTAATAACCGGATCTGGCCGATTTTTTATGTCACCCTTACTCGGGCTGTCTATACAGAATAGTTATGTTAATAAAAGCGTTTATCTAAATGTTAACTACTCTTTAATATCAGGATGTATCCAGTTCTGTACAAATTACAGGTCTGTAAATGTTAAAAAATATTCCGCACTCGTTATTAACTAATTCATCTTCTGTAAACTATTAAAAAACACCGTTATCATGTACCCGATAATATTTCCCTATTTTTAGCAAACCTGGATTTAGACTGCCGATTTTCGGTAAATTAAGATAATTCGGGCAAAAATGATTAAAATTACGAAAATTTATTACTAAGAATCATAGCTGACTGAAAATCCGGCCAATTCTACAAAGATTCCTCTGATTATGATGATGAATAGGGGTTAAAACACTTAAATTATTTTAATAATTTTCGTTGATTGCTTGTAGTAACTGATATTATCCGCTTATTTTCCTTACATTTCACTAAATTTGATTATCGGATCGGTGGGATTATCCCTCCCTCTCGGGATTTGATGAATATATATTATAGGTTTTATTCCAAATCTCGTTTTCCGTGATAAACTTCCTATATGGATGTCCGCCACATCGCCCGTCTTGCGAATCTTACTCTGACTGATGCAGAATCCCGGAAATTCACCTCCCAGTTTTCAGATACTCTTTCAACAATCGACGTAATCAACGAACTGGACACATCCGACACCCCCATTACTTACCAGGTAACCGGACTGACAAATTGCTTTCGTGAAGACAAAATAGACACCGGCCGGATACTTACCCAACAAGCTGCACTTTCTAACTCCGCTTCAATACACAATGGTTACTTTATGGTATCTGCGATATTTGAATGAATCGTAATCTGCATTCTTTTTCAATATCCGAAGCCCGGGAAGGTCTCAAAAGCGGTAAATTTTCTTCCCGGGAACTTTTAAAATCCTGTCTCGACCGGATAATGCAGTTAGATACGAAAATACATGCTTTTGTTAGCCTGAATGAGAAAGCATTGGATGAAGCTGATAGCGTAGATATAAATAAGCCATTAGGAGGGATCCCAATAGCTATAAAGGATAACTTCCTTACCCATAATATTAGAACTACGGCTTCTTCGAAAGTATTGGATACATATATACCTCAGTACGATTCCACGGTAGTGAAAAACCTGAAAAATGCTGGAGCTGTGATTATCGGTAAGACAAATATGGATTCCTGGGCTCATGGGTCCTCCACAGAAACCTCGGATTATGGGCCAACCCTTAACCCTTGGAACACCCGGCACTTGCCCGGTGGTTCTTCCGGAGGATCTGCAGCTGCTGTGGCTGCCGATATGTGCCTGGCAGCTATCGGTAGCGAAACTGCAGGATCGGTCAGGCAGCCATCGGCCTGGTGTTCTGTCACCGGATTCAAACCCACTTATGGTCGGGTAAGTCGCTACGGTGTGATTGCCATGGCTTCGTCAACCGACTCTCCCGGTCCGATAACCAAAAACGTTGAAGACGCAGCTCTGATCACCGGCGTCATCGCCGGCAAAGATCCCTTCGATGCCACTACCTCCTCCCAACCTGTGCCTAATTTATTAATACCCAAAAAGATAAAACAAACCGGTTTGCGTATAGGTCTACCCAAAGAATATCTGGAAGTTTTAGAGCCGGCCTCCCGTCAGGTCATTTTAAACGCTGCAAAAAAAATGGAGGATCTCGGTCATCGGATAATCGAAATATCTCTTATCCACCCCAAGTATTCTATCGGAGTATACACTATCGTTCAGCGCAGTGAAGTATCTTCCAATCTCTCCCGTTACGATGGTATCAGATACGGAAACAACCGCAGTTTCTTTAATCAGGAGGCAAAACGCCGGATTATGCTGGGAACATTCGCCCTTTCTTCCGGTTATTACGATCATTACTACGCCAAAGCCCAAAAAGTTCGAACTCTTATCATGCGTGATTTCGAGAAAGCATTTTCCCGGGTTGATCTGATTATCGATCCGCCATCTCCTGGTCCGGCGCTGAAAGTCGGAGCCAGTCTCAACGCACCGATGTTTGGTGAAATGCAGGATATTTTAGTCGAACCTAGTAGTATCTCTGGCCTTCCGGGTATCAGCGTTCCTGGTGGTTTTATCGACCAACTCCCGTTGGGCTTTGGTCTGATCGGTCCTCAATTTCACGAAGATCGGATTTTGGAAGCCGCCCTCCAATATCAATCTGCTACGAACTGGCATGAACAAAAACCAATCCTTTAATTTGTTAATCTCACATCCGTCCTTCCGTAAACTCTGGGTTTCCCAGTTTCTCTCCCAACTGACCATCAACCTGGTTAATTTTTCAATCCTGACACTCATTTACAGTCGGACACAATCAGCCATTGCTGTATCTTTACTATGGATTTCATATTCATTGCCGGCTCTCTTTTTCGCCCCGTTTGCCGGTAGTTTCGTAGATCGATTCAGTCTCAAGCGGATGATGGTAATCACCAACCTGTTACAGTCATTTACGGTCTTTCTGTACCTGTTTGCCCGTGATAACATATTTCTTCTCTATTCTCTGGTTTTTCTGTATTCTGCTTTGGACCAGTTATATCTTCCCGCCCAGCAGGCCAGCATCCCCTGGTTGGTGGAAAAGGAACATTTGTCATCAGCTAACGGCATCTTTTTTCTGACCCAGCAAGCATCATTTTTGGTAGGTTTTGGGTTGGGAGGTTTGTTTTTATTCCTTTTAGGCAGGAATATTACCATTATTTTCTCTTGTTTGGCTCTTTTTATGGCGGCATTGGCTGTTTCCCGTTTACCCCGGGATAAAACCAGGCTCAAATCCACTATCCGCCTGGATAAATTCTTTTTGGATTTCCGTGAAGGTTATGAACACATTACTTCTCATCCACAGACAAAAATGCCCCTTATTCTGATAGTCGCTTTTCAGGTGTTCATCACAATTCTCTCTGTTTTACTTCCCACCTATACACTGAAAATTTTGGGGTTGAATCTGGAACACGCAGGAATATTATTGATTATTCCCGGAGCTTTAGGAGCCTTAATATTTACTCGTACACTTCCTTTAACCCTCAAGGCCAACAGGAAAAAGACGGTTATCGAATCCGGCCTATTGATAGGTGCTTTTTCTCTGGCAATAATGTCGGTTCTCGGATTTCTGGGCTCGTTTAAGGTCTCCTTATCGGTATTAACCGCTGTCGGATTAGGAATTTCTGTAGCCTCTGTAATAATTCCCAGCCAAACTCTTCTTCAGGAAAAAACTCCTTCCGACCTGCGTGGTAGGACCTACTCCGTTCTGGGTTTTTTAATGACGCTGTCAACAGCTATTCCTATGCTGGTAATAGCTACCTTATCTGACATATTCGGAATTGGAGCTATAATTGGCCTGATGTCAATTTTATTAATGGCAGGGTTTTTATTTATCAAATATCGTGCCGACTATGTCCTGGCAAACGGTTCTTGGATTTGAAGTTCATATTGAGCTGGCCACCCGATCCAAAATGTTTTGCGGGTGCCCGGCTGACCATTTCGGTAAAACTCCCAATTCCCAAACCTGCCCTGTATGTCTGGGTCTCCCCGGTGCATTGCCTGTGCCCAACGTCAGGGCTGTGGAATGGTGTATCAAACTGGGTTTGGCCTTAAACTGTCAGATAAATCGGTTTTCAAAATTTGATCGTAAAAATTACTTTTATCCCGATCTCCCAAAAGGTTATCAAATAAGCCAATATGACCAGCCATTCGGCCATTCAGGTCATTTATTTTTATCATCCGGTAAAAAAATCCGTATTACCCGTGTACATTTGGAAGAAGACACCGGAAAACTCCAGCATGCTGTCGTAGAGGGAAAAAAAGTTAGTCTGATTGATTTTAATCGTAGCGGTGTACCATTGGTGGAAATTGTGACCGAACCTGATTTCACAGACTCTTCCCAGAGTGATGAATTTCTTAAAGAGATTCAGAATATTGTCCGTGCTTTGGATATTTCCCGTGCGGATATGGAGAAAGGATCGATGCGTCTGGAAGCCAACATTTCCGTCATGCCTGCCGGTCAAACGAATCTTCCGCCATACAAGGTGGAGGTAAAAAATGTAAATTCTTTTCGTTTTATCAAAAAGGCTGTCGATTTCGAAATTTCCCGTCATATAAAGCTGCTGGAATCAGGCAAAACACCAAAGCAGGAAACCAGGGGTTATAGCGAATCATTGGGTGGGACGGTCAGTCAAAGATCAAAGGAAGAAGCTCACGATTACCGTTATTTCCCCGAACCGGACATTCCGCCCATGACGTTTACAAACAGTCAGATTAACAAATGGTTGCAGGAACTGCCTCCGTTACCGGAACAAATCCGGTCCGAATTGATATCAAATTTTACTCTCTCATCCGCCAATGCTGCGATAATAGCATCCAATCAACAAATGTATAATATATTTACCCAGGCTGTTTCCGATCCGGAATTTTCCCCCAAGGCAATTGCAGATGTTTTAATCAACAAACGATACGGTCCGGTTTTACCAAAAACCGGTAACGACCTTATAAAATACCTCAAATCACTCAATCAAACTTCAATTTCTGATTCCAGTCAGATCACAGAAGCTGTAAAAAAAATAATATCAGCCAACCCCCGGGCTATCGCTGACATAAAATCCGGTAAACAACAGGCTCTATTTTATTTAATCGGCCTGATTAAACGCGATTTGGGGAATGTCGACATCTCACTAGTTAAAAAAATTCTCATAGAACAGATCTTGTAAAACAAATTAATAGAAATTAAAGTATATTTACCGGAAACAGGGGTTTAGCCCCCGATAACAAAAGGTATCTATGTCATCAGAATTCATTCATCTTCATGTTCATACCGAATACTCTCTTCTGGATGGTTTGTCCAAAATAAAAAAACTCGTCAACCGGGTTAAAGAGCTGGATATGCCCGCTGTTGCTTTGACTGATCATGGTGTGATGTATGGGGCGGTTGAATTTTATAAAGCCTGTTCGGCTGAAGGAATCAAACCTCTTATCGGCATGGAAGGGTACATTGTTTCAGGCGATCACCGTAAAAAAGAAGGCCGGTCGGATGCCGGAAACAATCATCTGATCCTTTTAGCCGCCGACTTGTCTGGCTACAGGAATCTCATGCAGTTATCTACCATTGCCCATCTGGAAGGATATTATTACCGTCCTCGTTTCAGTAAAGATCTCTTGGAAAAATACAGCGGGGGTCTGATATGTCTGTCCGCCTGTGCCAAAGGAGAAGTTGCCCAACTGCTGATAAACAAAAATTACGATGCAGCAAGGAAATCAGCAATATGGTACCGGAGTGTTTTCAAAGACAGATATTTTCTGGAGGTACAGAGACATCGCTATCATGATTTTTTAGACCGGGTAAAGGAAAACGTTCAAATTCTGGACAAACTGCAGTCCCTGCAGCGCACGGAAAAAATTTGGGTCGATGGTATGGTCAGGCTCAGCCGGGATCTGGGGATTCGGCTCATAGCCACCAATGATGCTCACTATATCAACAATACCGACGCAACGGCTCAGGATACACTGGTTTGCATTTCCACTGGTAAAAGAGTTTCCGATATCGACCGTCTCCGCTATGTGGATGCACCCACGTTCCATTTAACTTCGCAGGAGGAAATGACCGATCTTTTTCCTGACCTGCCGGATGCCGTCAGTAATACTCGTGATATTTTAGATCTTTCAGATCTGAAGTTGGAATTGGGTAAATGGTATTTTCCGAATATTGATATCCCGAAAGGAAAAACCGCCCCGGATTATCTGACAGAACTCTCACGTGATCAATTTACGCAAAAATTTTCAGATTCTGACCGGGAAGCTTCCGACAGACTCGAATATGAATTGCAGGTCATCATAAAAAAAGGCTATTCACCGTACTTTCTGATGATGGCTGATATGGTTAATTGGTGTTCCGGGCGGGGTATTATTACCAACACTCGGGGTTCTGCTGCCGGATCTCTCGTATCATTTGTCTTGGGGATCACTACTATCGATCCGTTAAAATACAAACTTCCTTTCGAAAGATTTCTCAATCCTTTCAGACCGACACCCCCGGATATTGATTTGGATATATCCGATAATCGGCGGGAAGAACTCATTGCATATGTTACGGCAAAGTACGGGGCTCAAAAGGTGGCTCAAATATGTACTTTCGGCCGGATGCTTGCCAGGGCGGCTGTCAGGGACGTAGGCCGCGTCCTGGGCCATCCGTATTCTTATCCGGACAAAATAGCCAAGCTCATTCCTTTGGGTTCTCAGGGCTTTCCCATGACCTTACACAAGGCCTTGGATACTTCTCCCGAACTGAAATTGCTTTATGAATCAGATCCCCAGGCTAAACATTTATTGGACTTGGCCGCCCAGATAGAAGGTAATGCCCGTCACGCATCGGTTCATGCCGCCGGCATTGTGGTCTCACCGTCGATCATGACTGAATACACTCCGCTCCAGTTGGAACCCAATGGCACAAAGATCATTACCCAATATGAAATGCATGCCTGTGAAGATGTAGGCTTGGTAAAATTCGATATTCTCGGAATCCGTAATCTGTCAATTTTAAATGCCGCCCGGGACATCATCGAAACCACCAGAAGCATATCCCTTGATTTGACATCCCTGCCTCTTAATGACAAAAAAACCTTCGCCATACTCACCCGGGGTGAAACTATGGGTGTATTTCAGTTGGGTGGTTCGGGCATGACCAAATGGTTGAAGGAGCTCAAGCCTAATCGCGTGGAGGATATTATGGTGATGATCGCCCTTTTCAGACCAGGTCCGATGGCCAATATTCCCGAGTTTATTGCCCGAAAGAACGGTCAATCACCTGTTACCTACCTGCACCCTAAAATGAAAAATTATCTGGAATGGTCATATGGAATTCTGGTCTACCAGGAGGATATTCTCTTTACCGCTCTCGAGCTGGCCGGTTACGACTGGGGGTCCGTCGATGCTCTGCGCCAGGCTATAGGAAAGAAAAAACCAAAAGAAATGGCCCAACAGCATGATATTTTTATTAAAGGCTGTAAGATTCACAGCGGTATAACCGACGCCTCAGCGGAAAAAATTTGGGATTTGTTTGTACCTTTTCAGGGTTATGGATTTAATAAAGCTCACGCGGCTTCATATGGACTCGTTTCATATCAGACGGCTTATCTCAAAGCACATTACCCGGTGGAGTATATGACCGCTCTGTTAACTGCCGAGTCCAATTTCACGGACAAGATTGTTGAAGCGGTAGAAGAATGCCGGCGCATGAAAATCAAAGTTCTTTCTCCCGACGTCAACAAATCCCTCATCGGATTTTCGGTTGAAAATGAGGCAGGTTCACTGAACGGGAGGGCAATCCGCTTCGGCTTATCCGCCATCAAAAATGTAGGTGATGCTGCAATATCTGCTGTCTTATCAGCACGCTCAAAAGCCGGTTTCGTATCATTGACCGATTTTTGCCTCAGAGTAGACAGCCAAAAAGTGAACCGCAAAGTTCTGGAAAGTCTGATAAAAGCCGGAAGTATGGACTCCTTTGGCAAACGCTCCTCAATGCTGTCGGCTCTGGATAAGATCAGGGATAGGGGAACATCCATGAACAAACTGAAAAGTATGGGTCAATTCAGTCTTTTCGGTCAGGAAGACGGTGAAAATACATCTGACCGCCTGCCGGATATCCCTGAATTTGAAAAAGAACAAAAACTCAACCTGGAAAAAGAATTGCTTGGTTTTTATCTCACCGAGCATCCTCACGCGGACAGGTTAAATCAAATGCAATCTGTTATTACGCACCAGATTCCCGGCCTGCTGACGGAAAACTTAACCGGTGAAATAGTCACTATCGGGGGTATCATCGAATCCTGCCGCAATGTTATCACCAAAAGCGGCAACCTCCCTATGTGTTTTGCTAGAATCACGGATTTATCCAAATCAGTGGAAGTCGTGGTGTTTCCGAAAGTATACGCCGCTACTTCATCAGTTTGGCAACCGGATAATCTGGTTTTGGTGTCAGGGAAGGTTGAATCCCGGGGAATTTCAGAATTCGACGAAGATAATAACGATGCCACCAGAGATGTGAGTGTCATAGCTGATACTGCACTCATATTTACAGGTCCGGATACAAAATTAAATCCTGCCTCCGGTGATAATCCGGGTAAAGCGTTAATTTCTATCGAAATACCGCCGCATTTTCCTCAAAATAAACTGGTAGCTTTAAATCAATTGCTGTCGCACCATCGCGGGCCTCGTCTCGCCCAACTGGTTTTTCTCAAAAACGGCACATCAAAAACCCTGCCTCTCCCGTACGGTTTGGACTGGACCGCAGATCTGAGTTCAGCTTTAGCTGACTTGTTAAATCAGTGATTTCAGGCTAAAATCACCTAATGGCCATTTCCGCAGACATAAAAAGTACACCCGTCCATGTTGGTGACTTGGTCCGCGTGCACTTAAAGGTCTTGGAACAGGAAAAAGTTCGGGTCCAGATTTTTGAGGGATTGATTATCGGCATCCGGGGCCGGCAGGAAAATCGCTCGTTCACGGTCAGAAAAATTGCCTCCGGGGGTATCGGAGTTGAACGAATTTTTCCGCTAAATTCTCCCTGGATTACAAAAGTCGATATCAAAAAGAAGGGGACAATACGTAGGGCAAAGCTCAACTACATCCGGCGCCAGTCGACCCGCCGTGTCGCTCAGATAACCCAGTCGTCTTCTTAAATTCCAATGACTATCACCAAGTTGGGTTTGACGGGGATTCTTTTTGTTGGTTTATTCCTCAGGTTTTTCGATTTGTCACACCTGCCTGCCGGTCTTTATTGGGATGAAATGGATGTCGGTTATCAGGCATCTTCTCTCATTACTACGGGAAAAGATTATTTTGGTAATGCACTGCCAGTATTTCCGCATTCTCTGGCGGATTATCGAGTCCCGATCTACACATATTCGTCGGTTCCATTTGTAATAATATTAGGTCTTCAACCCTTGTCGGTCCGCCTCCCGGCTGCAATTTGGAGTGTTGTTGGTCTCATCTCTTTTTATTTACTGCTGCGTTTTTGGCTGAAATCCGGAATTCTTGCCGCTTTGGGGTCATTCAGTCTGGCCCTATCACCATGGCATATTCAGTACGCCCGCTGGGCTTCTGAAGCTTCATCCATGTTCGCTGTCTTTGTTCTCGGTTCAGCTTGCTTCTTTAGAAATAGACTAAAAACAGCGTCTCTGCTCATGGGTATTTCTGTATATACCTATAGTCCCGCCAAATTCTTTGTACCGTTATTCTTGCTTGCGTCAATATTTATTTATCGTCATTCACTTCGTCGCTTGACTGTCCCGGGTATCATCATCTCTCTTTTGCTTCTGCCTCTGGTAAAGGACTTTTTTTGGGGTCAAACCCAGCTCCGTTTCAGGGAAATCTCAGTTTTTTCCGATCCCACCCTGTCTTCCCGGATCGACTATCTCCGATTTCAGTCGCAGGTTTCTACTGCCTCTGAAGTCCGTCCCGGAATGTCCCCGGGCGTTTTGGAAAAAATGCTGTTCAACAAACCGTTAGAGCTTTTTCAAACTGTCTGGAGCAATTATTTACAGTCTCTTTCTACCGGTTTTCTTTTTTTAACCGGCGACCCCCAGATCCGTCATTCGCCGTCATCTTCGGGTATAGGTGAATTTTTATCTTTCGAATTTATAGCTGTGATACTGGGAATAGTTTATCTGGCCCTCAATTGGCAAAAAAATAAAAGGGCTTTTTTACTTTTAACGGTCTGGATTGTGATTTCGCCCCTTCCCTCTGCCATTACCCGCGATGGCGGGATGCACGCCTCAAGACTTATGTTTTTACTTCCCGCATTAACAATCCTGGGAGCACTGGGAGCTCGTTATATTTACGATCATAACCGGGGATTATTATTTATTTATTTAAGTAGCGTGTTAATCAGCGGGTTTCTGGTTTGGGGATGGTACTTTACTTTGTATCGTCTGGAAAGTCCCAGGCATTTTGACTGGGGTTTTTCAGATGTAATATCCGATGTTTTGCCGCGTCGCAATCAGTATGACAATATATACATAGATTTTGCCCGGGATTCGGGACTCATGGCTTACTTATTTACCGGAGATTTGGCTCCATCCCGGTTTCAATCCTTGCATCCGCTTAAAATAGAAACGCTCGCACCCGAAATAGATTCCCATGTATTTGGAAACCTGCATTTTCTCCGGCCTGGGACGCGAAATTGGATCGATTTGATCCGCCTACCCGCATTCTCCGGTCACAATCTTTTTGTCGCTTCCGCCAACCTTCCGTTTTTGGACAGGTTATCACCGGAAACAAATGAGTATTATAAAAAAATTACCTATCCGGATGGTTCCCCTGCATTCTATATCTTCAGCCCCTAATATTCAGCTTTATCGGCTTCAGCTTTTGTTTTATGTACCGTACCCGGTGGATGATGCGGTGGTGAATACATCGTAATAATTTTCAGGTCCTCTTTACCGTTATTCACGAAGTTGTGTTTTGTCCCTGCCGGTACCAGTACCAGATCATGTTCCGCGTATTCGCTAATCTCACCCTCAAGTATGACCTGGCCTTCGCCTTCGGCAAGACATAAAACCTGATCTGTATCATCATGGATTTCTTCCCCTATCTCACCTCCCGGCGGAATGCTCATAATCACTACCTGGGTAAATTTCCCTGTTTCCAACACCTTTCTGAAAAAACTATTATCCTTTGCCTGCTTTTTTATGTTCTTTACGATGGCCACGCCTTAACTTATACTCCCGGTCTGAATTCGATTCAAGTATTATTTGCCTGCCCTTCTGATTTGTTCTTCTCTCATGCCGAAATAGTGGCCTATTTCATGCAGAATCGTGTCCCGGATCTTTTTTCTGGCATCATCCGGCCGGGGATAAATAGTCAGTATTGGTCCTGCGAAAACCACTATCTTGTCTGGTATCAGCGGTGATCCGTGGACTCTTTCGGGTTTTGGTACTCCCCGGTATAGTCCGAGTAGAGTTCCGTGTCTCACCCCGGTACTTTCCAGATCTTCCGCAGTTGGCCATTCCTCAACCACAATGGCCAGGTTTTCCAAAGCCGAAGAAAACTCTTCCGGCAGATCATCAATTGCCTCAATTACGATTTTTTCAAATTCATCACGTCTCATTTGCCAAACACGTATCCGCTATTATACTGGATGTATGGCCAGGCTCACTTACCAGCAATTGATTGACAAACATCTGGAAATTCTCCGCCGTTTGCGTTACAAATCCGGTCTGTTTGCCGCTTCCAAAAAACAAAGCCAAACCGGTTACGACAGGCCATGGCTTCGTGATAATTTTTATGAAACTTTGGCTTTTGAAGTCATCGGTGATTGGAAAACCGTTGAAAAAACATACCGGTCGATTCTCACAATATTGCTGAAACACGAAGCCAAGATTGATTGGGCCATCCAAAACAAACCAACTGCTAGTTTTCAGTATATCCATGCCAGATTTCATCCGGAAACCTTCAATGAGTTTTGGGAAGAATGGGGTAACAAGCAGAATGACGCTGTCGGATGCATTCTTTTCCGGATAGGGGAGCTGGAAATCCGTCACCGTCGCTGTATTCTCAAAACACCTGACCACGAAAGGATAGTTAACAAACTGGTCAAGTATCTGGGTTCCATTGAATATTGGAAGGATCCCGATTCAGGCATTTGGGAGGAAGGAGAGGAACTTCATGCTTCTTCCGTCGGTGCCTGTGTGGCTGGCCTCAAATCTGTTGCCCGTCTGTCCCCCATAGCTGTACCGCTGCACCTAATTCATGATGGTGAACAGGCTCTATTCCGGCTTTTACCCCGGGAATCTGACCTGAAATTTGTGGATTTGGCACAGCTTTCCCTTATTTGGCCTTACGAGGTCATTACCCCCGACCTGCGTGATGAAATACTCAAGAATGTCGAATATCATCTCTTGCGCGAACGCGGTGTCATCCGTTACAAAGGTGATCGTTATTACAACAAAAATCCTGACGGTGTAAGCGAAGAAGCGGAATGGACATTCGGGTTGTCTTGGCTGGCAATTATCTACAACCACATGGGGAGGGAAGATAAAGCATCCGAGTTAATCAAGAATTTAATTGCGGAAGACACTCCCGAAGGACTTCCGGAGCTGTATTTCTCAAATTCACCTGAGTATAACGCCAACACCCCTCTGGGCTGGAGTGAATCCCTCTTTATCGTTGCCCTTTACGAAATGA
>Ga0209727_1000725_pt1 | contig 33586 bp, 38 predicted proteins | sample RifGroC1_FD_183995 | JGI IMG/M metagenome (GOLD analysis project Ga0209727, IMG submission 183995) | Groundwater microbial communities from Rifle, Colorado, USA - Groundwater C1 (SPAdes) (version 2) | ecosystem: Environmental > Aquatic > Deep subsurface > Groundwater | place: Rifle, Colorado...
AATTCACCAATTGGTTTAATGTACTTTTAACACGCCTTTCGGTCAAGTGGTATATTTATATTAGTAAGGGGGTGATGGTGCGTGTTAGGTAAAAGAAATAAAGAATTAACTTCTAAAATACTAATGTTTGGGGCGGTTGCCTCAGTTCTTTTTTCGATCGCCGGTTGGATGGGTACCGATATTTGGCTAGCCTCAACCCAGTGGCTATTGGTAGCAGCAGTTTTGGCCCTTTTTAGCATTTATTTAAAGCAATAATGACTTGACTGCGGAGAAAGCGCGTTAATTTTGCGGAAATTACTGCCACGCCCCAGGCTTGACAATGGCCTGACTTAGTGTTAACTTTCGCTCAAGGTGAATATAAAGAGGGTGGTTATAGTATTTATTATCTTGGTAATAATCATTGCGGGAGCACTTCTTGTTTCTCAAAAGATTAAAAATAATAGGACTTCTATCAGTTTTCCCGAGGCAACCCCAACAGTTGAGCAGCAAATTGAGGAGAAATTCAAGGGATTGATAATACCGGATGATGCAGAAAAAGTAGAGCTCAAAAATGTATCAGGAGAGGAAGGAATGGGTATGGCCACAAGGAATGAAATTTTGGCGGATCTTCCCGATTTACAAAAAGGCGAAAACTATCAGGTTCTACTGGGGAATGGAACAAAAACAGTTCTTTTAGGAAGCATGAGGCAGGCAAAAGGAGGCTATCTTTTGGAATATGATTCTTCAAAATACCCTGGGTACAACCAAATTGTTGTAGTAAGAGGCGTCAAGCATATATTGGAAGGCTCGTTTTAATAATATAGACGGAAACAATCCGGTAGGTTAATATGAATAAGGATGCAGATCACAATTTACTCCACAGCAACTTGCCCCTATTGCAAAATACTGAAAGATTATCTGAAGGAAAAAGGGGTGTCTTTTGTCGAAAAAAATATAGATTCGGATGAGAAGGCAAAAGAAGAGATGTCAAACCTTTCTGGAGGATTTTTTGGGGTACCTTTTACTCTAATATCGTTTAATGACGGAAGAAAAGAAACGGTAATAGGCTTTGATAAAGGTAAAATTAATTCTATTTTGAATCTACAAGGATGATTTTCGTAAATTACAAAACTTTTGAAGAAGGCTCCGGTGAAAAAGCAGTTGCTCTGACCAGAAAAATTGAGGAGGCAGCCCATGAATCGCAAGTAAAGATAATTCCGGTAGTTCAGATAATTGATGCCGAGGTAGTTTTGGCTTCTACTACTCTTGAGGTTTGGATACAGCATGTGGATCCTCTTAATTACGGTCCGCATACTGGTTGGACTCTACCTGAAGAGGTAGCAAGGATCGGTATTTCGGGAGTATTTCTGAATCATTCCGAGCACAAATTTAACGATTTTGAGGCTCTCCGCACGGCAAACGAAAAAGCAAAAGAGGCAAATCTCAAAACACTAATTTTTGCAGGCAGTCTTGAGGAACTGAAAAATATTGCGGCACTTAAACCAACCCTTGTTGCTTATGAACCGCCGGAGCTGGTGGGTTCAACCGAAACATCAGTTGCCAGGGCGCAGCCGGAAATTATTTCTCAGGCGTATAATATTACTCAAAGCTCTGGTGAGCCTTTGATAGTGGGTGCAGGGGTAAGCTCGATGGAGGATATTAAAAAGAGTTTGGAGCTTGGAGCGGTGGGTGTTGCTATTGCAACGGCGGTAGTTAAGGCCCCCGATCCCAAAGCAAAATTGTTAGAATTAACGGAGGGTTTTAAATGAAAATTTTTATCGGGGCTGATCACAGGGGGTATGAGTTGAAAGAAAAAATTGCCAAATGGCTTTTTGATATGGAGTACCCCTATCAGGATCTTGGGGCAACTCATTTTGATCCACACGACGACTATACAAAATACGCGGAGGATGTCGCATCGCTTGTTGCCAAAACGGGAGGAGCGCGCGGAGTTCTTCTTTGCGGGAGTGGGGTCGGGGTTGACGTTGTTGCAAATAAATTCGACGGAGTAAGGGCGTCAATTGGAAAATCAGTTTTTCAGGTTGAAGCGGGAAGAAATGACGACGATATGAATATACTAGTCATCGCCGCCGACTTTACCGATGAAAGAGATACAAAGGCAATGCTTATCGCTTTTCTGGAAACAAAATTTTCCGGTAAGGCAAGATACGAGCGGAGACTTCAGGAAATTACGGAAATAGAAGCAAATAATTAAGATGAACCTGCCCAAACTTACCGATATTGATGTTTCCGGAAAAAGAGTCATCGTTAGGGCCGATTTGGATATTGTCGGATCTGAGAATTATAGGCTTGACGCAATTACACCTACTTTAGACTTCCTTTTCAACAAGGCCTCAAAAATAACGGTTATCGGACACAAGGGGAGGCCCGGAGGGGTATACGACGAGGGTTTAAGCACAAAAGGACTACAGCCATTTTTCGATAAATGGAGAGCAAAAGTTGAAGAAAATTTAAGATTTGATCCCGGAGAAGAGGCTAATGACCCTGAATTTGCTAAAAAGTTGGCAAGTTTGGGTGATGTCTATATTAATGAAGCATTTGCGTCGTCTCATCGGGATTCGGCCTCAATCACTTCGCTTCCAAAGCTATTGCCCCACGCAGCAGGGATAAGATTTGCTCAAGAAGTAGAGAATCTGAATAAAGTTTTGGAAGACCCCAAAAGGCCGGTTTTGTTTATTATCGGTGGGTCAAAAGATGACAAGGTCGACTATATAAAAAGTTTGGAACCCTTTGCAGACAAAATATTAGTTGGTGGGAGACTCCCCGAGTATTACGGGGATAGGGCTCTTGAAAGCGTAAGGGAACAAAAAGAAGGAGATAAATTAGTTATCGCAAATCTGGTGCAGGATAAAGAAGATATCACTCTGAACTCGATTGAGAGGTTTGAGAAAGAAATAGGAAAAGCGAAAACAATAGTTCTTGCCGGTCCAATGGGAAAATATGAGGTAGAGGGACACATGCAGGGAACTGAAAGGGTTTTTAGGGCTGTCGCAAACTCCAATGCATATAAGGTAACCGGGGGAGGAGACAGTCTCGTGGTTATTGACAAACTTAGTCTTGTCCAAAAATTTGACTGGGTATCGGTTGGCGGAGGGGCAATGCTTGAGTTCCTGTCCAAAAAGACACTTCCAGGTATTGAAGCTTTGAAACAGTGATTTTTTAAATGTGCTAATGTTAATAGAGGGATGAAGGGAGGTGAGAATAAATGAAACTGAAGACAATTTCTAAATGGTTGGTGGTGATTGGAGCAATAGAGTTAGGTCTAATGAGTGTTTTAAAATTTGATTTGATTGGAAGCCTAATCGGAGGGTGGCCGGTGGTCGTGATGATCTTTTATGCGCTGGTTGGGATTTCCGGTTTTTGGGGAGCTTATGCCATGCTTACCAAGAAAAAGAAGAAATAACCTATTTCTTGTTATTTGCCAAGAGTGTTTTGACGACTCTGACGGGATATTCCAGAAAGAATGATTCCGGATGTTTCTTGAGTCTTCTTGCTGAGATTCCCACGATCAGGGCGGGGTCGTATCCGATCCTGCCTCCGACTTTTGCAATTTTAAGTGATAAATCCATATCTTCATGAACTTTTTTGTCATCCATTTCCACAATATCTTTTACTTGCGTCCAGATTTTTTTGGTAATAACCATGTTGGGTCCGATCAAATATTTTTTACCTTTTGCTATCAATTTGAACGATTTCCAGGCTAAATCCGCGGGAAGGGTTGAAGTCGACTTAAGTATTTCCGAGTCGTTAAAAAAAACGGGTCCGGTAAGGGCGTCAATGTCTCCTTTTTCAAAATTACTTTTAATCCTCTTGATCCAATCTTTTGGAACAACCGTATCCGCATCACATCTGGCAATAATTTCGTATTTGGCTGAATTAAAACCCCTATTCCTGGCCGGAGTCATACCTTGAACCTTTTCATTGACTATTCTTGCCCCAAACTTTCTGGCAAAAGTCTCCGTCTTGTCCGTCGAGTTATTATTTACAACAATGATTTCATCCGCCGAAACCACCTGGTTGACGACACTTATAAGACATTTTTTTATATATTTCTCCTCGTTGTAGGCGGGAATTACTACAGAAACCCTCATATGTGTATATTATGACACTCTCCTTGCCTAAAAGGCCAGGTTAATGGGGTTCGTGGTTTTCTTGAATGCTGATATAATAAAATATAACTGCCATGATTAAAGTAGGTATAAATGGTTTTGGAAGAATTGGAAGAATTGCCTTCAGGATTGGTGTTCTCAAACATCTTGACGAGATTGAATTTGCTGCAATTAATACTTCGGGTAGTATGCCGGTAGAGAGTTGGGCGCATCTGACAAACTACGATACGATGTACCGACAGTTTGAACTGAAAGTTAAGGGTGAAGAGATAAAAACTCCTAGTGAAGCCACAGATGAGGATCCTTTAATTGGTAATTTAATGATACCGGAAAGAAATATTAAAGTTCCGGTTTTTGCCCAGAAAGATCCTGCCAAAATCCCATGGGGAAAATATGGGGTTGACGTCGTAATTGAATCTACGGGTGTTTTTACTAAAGAAGAGGATGCCAAAAAACACGCTGTAGGTGGAGCTAAAAAAGTCGTCATCTCAGCTCCCACAAAGGGGGAGAATGTTCCAACTTATATTATTGGTGTTAACGAAACTGATAATCTTCCACAAATACTTTCAAATTCGTCCTGTACCACCAATTCTGTTGCTCCCATTGCTTCAATTATTCACTCAAAATTCGGAATTGAAAAAGCCCTATTAACAACGGTTCACAGTTACACTGACGATCAAAATTTGCAGGACGGTTCCCATAAAGACTTAAGACGTGCCAGAGCGGCAGCGCAAAACATAATTCCTACAAGCACCGGAGCTGCCATTTCTACAACAGAGACAATACCGGAACTTAGAGGTCTTTTTGACGGAGTGAGTTTAAGGGTTCCAACAACAACAGGATCTATAACGGATTTTACGGTACTTCTTAAGAAATACGTAACAGTAGAGGAGATAAATAATGTATTTAAAGAGGCAGTAAAAAACCCCTTGTATAAGGGAATAATAGCGGTAACTGAGGAACCTTTGGTATCAAGTGATATTATCGGAAGAAGCGAATCTGCAATAGTAGATCTTTCTTTAACGCAGGTGGTTGCGGGAAATCTTGTCAAAATCTTTGCATGGTATGACAACGAATGGGGTTATGCAAACAGACTTGTCGAGCAGGTAATTCGTGTGGGCAGAACTTTAGAAGGCGGGGCAGCTCCTACTGATCCGATTTCCTTGTCATTCAAATAACAAATGGAGGAATTAAAAAAATATTCCGGGAAAAAATTTATTAAAAATATTGCATTTTTTGGAGATGCAAATATCTCCGAAACAGATGAGGCATATGTGGAGGCTTTTGAAGTTGCCGAGGCTTTGGCCAAGAGGGGTTATGTAATAATCGACGGTGGTGGACCGGGTGTAATGGAGGCAGCCACGAGCGGTGCCAGAAAAGGGGGCGGAAAAACGGTTGCCATCACTTTTGATCCGGTCGGGGCGGTCGGGTATGAAGGGCGTTACATTAAAAATGTTACCGACACGGAAGTTGTAACTACAAATTATATCGATCGCATGTTTAAACTTCTGGAGTATGGCGATGTTTTTGTTATTTTTAAGGGTGGAAGTGGGACGGTTTCTGAATTTGGCACCGCCTGGGTTTTGGCCAAACTTTATTTTGGACACCACAAACCGATTATTCTTTACGGCCGTTTTTGGGCTGAAATTTTGGATGTTTTCAGAAAAAACATGAACATCGACAGCACCGAGATGAGTGTTTTCGAAATCTGTTCTACAAAAGATGAGGTTTTAAGCGCCATTGACAGATTCGAAAACAAAATTTCCCAAAGGGATCATTCGGAAGACGGCGATGGTTCAATGGATAGTGCTTTTAAAGTATAAAGCTCCTGAATTCTTATGGAAATTGATATAAACAATTTGGAAAGTATCTCCGGACGAGTGAGAAGAAATATTCTTGAAATGGTTTACAAAGCCGGATCGGGACACCCCGGAGGATCGCTTTCCGCAGTTGAAATTATGGTGGCTCTTTATTTCGGAATCTTAGAAGATCGGGATCGTTTTTTCTTGTCGAACGGACATATCTGCCCGGCACTTTACTCTGTTATGGCAGAAAAGGGTTTGATTGATAAAAATTTATTGGCAAGTTATACCGAGCTTGGATCTTCTCTTCAAGGGCATCCCGAAAAGACAAAACTGAAAGGTATAGAAAATACATCGGGACCGCTGGGACTTGGTCTTGCCCAGGCAGCCGGATTTGCGGCTATAAAGAAAGGTTCGTATATTTATTGCATGACCAGCGATGGGGAACACGATGAAGGAAATCATTGGGAAGCGGTAAATTTTGCCGCCAAGTATAAACTATCAAACCTGATTCAGATTGTTGATAAAAATGGAATTCAGATTGAGGGAACTGTCGAGGAAATAATGCCCCTAGGCAGCCTCAAGGAAAAGTATTTAGCTTCCGACTGGAATGTTTTTGAAATCGACGGACACAATTTTGATGAGATTTTTGATTCGACTAGTAAAGCCAGGGATAAAAAAGGCAAACCAAGTGTAATTCTTGCAAACACGGTTTTTGGCAAAGGCATTTCTTTTATGGAGAGTAATCCCGATTGGCACGCAAAAGCACCAAATGGGGATGAGTTTAGGAAAGCAATGGAGGAACTAAAATGATGAAATCAATGCGTGGCGGATTCGGGGAGATGCTGGTTGAATTGGGCAAGAAAAACCCCGATATTGTTGTTCTGACGGCTGACCTGGCCGATTCAACAAGAGTAAAAGAGTTTGCGGAAGCTTTTCCCAACAGATTTTTCCAGGTTGGGGTAGCCGAACAGGCTCTTGTAACCGTTGCTGCCGGTATGGCTGGAGCGGGTAAAATTCCATTTATTACAAGTTATGCCGTTTTTTCCCCCGGAAGAACATTTGAACAGATAAAAGTAACGGCTGCACTTAGTGATTTGCCTGTCAAAATAGTTGGATCACATGCCGGATTTGGCGCTTCAATGTATGGGGCAACACACCAGAGTTTGGAAGACATAGCTCTCATGCGGGTAATTCCTAATATGGTTGTTGTTTCCCCTTGTGACTATGAAGAAGCCAAGAAAGCCACTTTTGCTGTTGCCGAAAACGGAAAACCATCCTATTTAAGACTGGCCAGACAGGACTCACCAATTATTACGGATGAAAATTCAAAATTTGAAATAGGAAAAGCCGTTATTCTAAGGGAAAGCAAGGATCCACAAGTAGCAATAATCGGCTGCGGCCCTGTTCTTGCAGAAGCCCTGGCAGCTGCCGATCAATTAAAAGATATTGGTATAGAAGTGATGGTTATAAATAACCATACAATTAAACCCATTGATGACATTGCAATTACAAATGCTGCAAGAATTTGTGGAGCTATTGTAACCGTTGAAGAACATCAGGTAATGGGTGGATTGGGGAGTACTGTTGCCGAAGTAGTTACTCAAGGTCATATTGTTCCCATGGAGTTTGTAGGAGTTAAAGATGTTTTTGGTGAATCGGCAAAAAACTATCAGGAACTCTGGAAAAAGTTTGGGTTAACTAAAGAAAATATCACTGAAGCCGTTAAGAAAGTAATTACTCGCAAAAACTCTTAATCTGTGAATTTAAAAGTGGAGAGGATTTTGTAGAATTTAGAACCATCCCCATTATATTCATCCTCAGGATAAGTAGCAGTAGTTAAAACAGCAATAATCTTGCTTTCTTTGGCTATGTAATAATGAGAAAAACTGCCGCCACCTTCGTCAAACTCCTCGGCCAGATAGGTGTTATAACCACTAATTTTTAGTGAACTCTCATTTTTATTATCTAAATCTTGAATATCTTTATAAAACGGGTTTGCAAAGTCAATTTCGATACTTGGAGTTGTTTCGTTATTAAGAATTGTTATTAAATCTTTATTAAAATTTATTCCATTAACCGTGGCTTTACCGGTATCCTCTGTTAATTCCCAGTTATTAGGATATTGAATTTGAAAATGGTGTTTGCTGTTGTTGTATGTTTCCCAATTTACAGTTGGGTCAGAAGTGGCTGAAGCAGTTGGGGAAGGGGTTGATGTGAAAGTTGGAGTTGGCCAGTAGTTTTTATAGCCGATATACCCAACTGCAACCAGAGCTGCAAAAAACAGAATTATTATTGGTGCAAAACCTCTTTGTTTCATTTATATAGTTGTTTGATTTGAGTTAAGGTGTCTTCACATTTCGGATTATCCGGTGCCATGCCAGTAGAACAAGCTGAAACCCAAATTATGTAGCTTTTGGCGGCGTGGAGAGGATAATAAGCGCCTGCCTCACAGGTCGTGAATTTAGCAATATCTCCCGCGGAAAAGAAGTCAAAACTGCCTGTATAAGCCAGGTGAACGCCATCAATTTCCCTGACAAAGACGTCGGTTTCAGCTACTGCACTTTTTAGATTAACAGAAACGTCCGGTTCGTTTAAGCATTTACTCCAAGATAATCGAGATTGGCTTTTTTCGTATAACTCCAAGTCTTCAACCCGCGACTTTAGATTTGTTGTTTCGGGATCGGTGAACTTAAAAGTGGAGAGAATTTGAAGAATGGTAGACTTTTCTTTTTGATACTCCTCTAATGAGGCATCATCATCAGCGTTTACAGGATAACCACTCCCAAACATAACGGCGTAGGATATTCCACTAACATCGACATACTGGTTCACATAAACTGAGTGATTTTCCACAATAGTCTCTACGGCGGAATATTCTTTTCCAACAAATGAGAATTTTATGGCATTCTTTATCGTCTTAGTGTTACCAGAAAACCCATACGTTGAAGAGAACGGTGTTACCTCAATAGAAACTACGCCGGTGGGGTTATCTATGGTTATTTCTTGACCTTCGAAGTAATCACTGTAATGTTCCCTAACACTCCAGCCGGAAGGGTATTTAAACTGGAACTCTTTACCGCTATGTGTTTCCCAATTTACAGTTGGGTCAGAAGTGGCTGAAACAGTTGGGGATGAGGTTGGTAGCGCGGCAATTTGTTTTTTAAGTTGAGAGTTCTGATAGAACAGGAATACGATAGTTCCCAAAAGCAAAACTATCAGGACAAACATCAAAGTAACTAGTTTTGTGGAGCTCGACTTGACTGGCGTTGTGTTTTCGGGAATGTTATTTATCGGAGGAAAATTGCTGCTTGGTGTGGGTGTCTGGACGGGATTTTGCTCCATACGTTAAATATACACCATTTAGAAATTTATTGGAATCTCAAGAGTTTTTGAGTTTTCCTGAAGCCCGCTGGGATTGTCATTTTCTAAAACCAAAGTTCCCGAACCTGTGGCTGCCCTAAATGTTAAAGTTGCAGTAAACTCAACGGGTTCTCCTGATTGCCAACTTCCGGGAAGCACCTCTTTTGCCCCCACCTGGGCAAGTACATTTTTGTCTGAATCAAGTACTCTTATCGGGAAAGTTCCTTCAAACATCCACCCGGCAGGAACATTTCCGGTAACTTTTAGAGGACTTTTTACTTTTGATCCTGCAGAAGGCGATGAAACAGTCGGAACACCCAGGGACGGCTCTGCCGAAGGTGTTGATACCGGGGTGGAAGTTGGGGTATCCCGGTAAACTGCCAACCTTTGCTTTAGTGTTTGATTTTGGTTGTAGAGGAAAATAATTACACCCAGTGCCGAAATTATAAAGAGAGCAACACTCAAAACAGTTACCCAATGATTAGCATGGTTTTTGGGCGAGTTTAAAGCTTCGGGATTCCCGGCAATGGGGTTAATAGGATCCATATTTAAGAATTTTAGCATAATCCGCTTTACTCAAGAAGAGATTGGTTTTAAACTGATTGATATAACATTTGTTATGAGAGAAACTGTCCAAAAACTACTAGCCGAAGGGCATGGGATTCTAGCAGCTGACGAGAGTTCTAAAACCATTGATAAAAGGTTTGCCTCACTAGGCATCGAATCCACCCCCGAAACACATAAGAAGTACAGGGAAATGCTTTTAACTACCCCGGGAATTGAGAATTATCTTGGTGGTGTAATATTTTTTGATGAAACAGTCAGACAAAAAGTTGGAGAGAAAACTTTTCCGGAATATTTGACGGAGCGGGGAATCGTTCCCGGAATTAAAGTTGATGAGGGTTTAGAACCTTTTAACGGCAGCGAAGAAAAAATCAGCAAAGGACTTGAGGGTTTGGACGAAAGACTAAAGGGGTATAGGGAGATGGGCTTAAAATTTACAAAATGGAGAGCCGCGATCCAAATCTCCGACATTTATCCAAGTGAACCATTTTTAGGGGAGACTGTTGAACGTTTGGCAACTTTTGCTGAAATTTCCATAAAAAATGACTTTGTTCCGATTGTTGAACCGGAGATACTTCTTGATGGAACTCACACAACAACGCGCTGTGACGAAATCGAGACCAAAGTTCTACAGGTTCTTTTTGGCAGACTTAAATCAAAAAATATTGATTTGGCAAATGTTCTTCTTAAAACCAGCATGGTTCTTCCGGGGAGAGACAGCGGAGTAAAAGCGCTTCCACTGGAAGTTGCCAATGCAACACTTAGGGCACTTGGAAAATCAGTTCCTCAGGAATTGCCCGGAATAGTTTTTCTTTCCGGTGGACAAACACCTGAAGAAGCAACAAATAATTTAAATGAGATAGTGAAGCTTAAAGGTAGTGCTCCATGGGTGTTGTCGTTTTCTTTTGCACGGGCACTCCAAGAAGAAGCAATGCAGGAGTGGGGAGGTAAAGATGAAAACGTAGCCGTTGCTCAGGAAAAATTTATTAAACGATTGGAAAAAGTTTCTAATGCCCGAAATGGAAAACTCTAGCCTAATTTCAGGAAATTTTGATCTGCTTTCTGTCGGAGACGCCTCAATAGATGTCTTTATGACGCCAACAGAAAGTGAGACTATTTGCCAAATAGACACAAAGGAGTGTCTAATTGCTTTTTCCTATGGTGAAAAAATCCCTGTTAAAAACTTGGAATTTTCTACGGGAGGAAATGCGGCAAATAACGCCATTGGGACAAGAAGGCTCGGAATTTCAACAGGGATTGTTTTGACTTTGGGTGAGGACAATATCGGCGAGATGATAGTTAAAAGACTTAAAGATGAGGCTGTTGATGTAACTTATGTAATTCAGCAGCCGTCAACCGCTTCAAATTATTCAACAATAATAAACTATCAGGGAGAACGAACTATTTTTGTTTATCATGCTCCCAGAAGTTACGAGTTTCCGGTAAAGCTTCCGGTTACACCCTGGGTATACCTTACCAGCATGGGGGAAAGTTTCAGACCGTTTTATAACCATTTAGTTGATTGGTTAAAAGCTAACCCGCAAATAAAACTCGCGTTTAATCCCGGAAGTTGGCAAATGCGGGCTGACTTTAATGACATCAAAGATGTTGTGGCACTTACTCATATAATTTTTGTTAATAGGGAAGAGGCGGAAAAGCTCACCAATTTCGGAGAATCAGCCGATAAAGACAGGGAACTACTCATCGCGCTTTCCAAACTCGGCCCAAAAATTTGTGTGATTACGGATGGCTCGAAAGGATCATTTGCCTATGACAGCACAACCGGAAAGTTTTTTAAAGCCGGAGTATTTCCGGTAGATGCTTATGAAAGAACAGGTGCAGGGGACGCATTCGGTTCAGGAAGTTTGGCTGCGCTAATACACGGAAAGACGCTCGACGAAGCTCTTATATGGGGAACGTGTAATTCAACATCGGTAATTGGTTATACCGGTTCACAAAAAGGTCTTTTAAATTTTGAGGAAATGAATATATGGTTAGCACGGGCTAAAAGCAGCGGGGTTAATGTTGTACAATTTTAGTCTGTAGAATATTTATATAAATTATGAAAGTTTTTGTTACCAGAAAAATTCCAGGAGATCACTTAGAAAAGCTTAAAAGCGAAGGCTTTGAAGTTCATGTGTCTGATGATAACAGGATTCTTACAAACGAGGAACTTTTGGCAGGTATTACCGGCGCGGATGCGGTTTTGAGTTTATTAACAGATAAAATAGACGGTGACGTAATGGATGCTGCCGGCCCACAACTAAAGTTAATTTCCAATTATGCAGTAGGTTTTGACAATATTGATGTTGCCGAAGCCGCCAAGCGGGGGATAATTGTTTGCAACACTCCTTCAGATGAAGTAAATGAGGCCGTCGCAGAGCACACGTGGGCACTTATTTTAGCCCTGGCAAGACGTGTTGTTGAGGCGGATGAGGCAACCCGTCGGGGTGCATATAAAGGTTGGGAACCGGATGTTTTTTTGGGTACCAATTTGATTGGAAAAACTTTGGGTATAGTTGGTTTGGGAAGAATCGGCTCAATGGTCGCCAGAAGGGCAGCAGGTTACAAAATGAATGTTTTGTATAACAAACGTGCCCCGGATCCCGAGGCCGAGCGTGAACTTGGAGTTAAATTTGTCACTTTGGACGAGCTTTTGTCGTCAAGTGATTTTATTTCGCTACATGTTCCGTTAACTCCCGAAACCAGACATATGATTAATAAAGATACTTTTGCCAAGATGAAAAAGGGATCCTATCTTATAAATACAGCCAGAGGACAAATTGTTGACGAGAGGGATTTGGTTGATGCATTGGCTTCTGCGCAGATTGCCGGTGCAGCGCTTGACGTTTTTGATAATGAGCCGAATATTTCTCCGGAGCTTATTGCCAACCAAAAAGTGATTACAACTCCACATATAGCTTCGGCTACATGGGAAGCCAGAAATAAAATGGGGGAACAAGCTGTTAGCGCTATAATTGATACACTTAAAAACGTTAAACCTCAAAATATGGTTGACGAAAAAGTTTGGGATATAAGAAGGAAGTAAAAACTCCATATGTCTATATTTGGGAAAAAGGAAGATCAATTTGAAGAAGAGGAAAACCTGGAAGAAGGGCGTAAAATTACCAGGAATCTCAAGGATTTAAAATCAGAGAATAAAAAAAAGAGAAAAGAGCCACCCAAGCCTTGGGGTAAAAAAGAAAGATGGCTGATTCTTTTGGTGCTTCTTGCGACAACCATTGCTTCAGCTATACTACTTTTTACCAGTTCTTTTGAATTTAAGTCTGAAAAACCAAAAATTTCAGCGCCTAAGTTTAATTTCAATTCGATAAATATTTTTAAAGGTGAGACAATAGTAATTGAGAAAAAGTAAAATGGAAAAACTTACATCTCCGTTTGAGATAATCAAAAATTCGTGGGAGGTTTTTACCAAGAAGCAAAATTTTGTTTATTTGGTTAAAATTTATTCACCGATAGGATTTTTAACACTGATTTCCCTGGCGTTTGCTTACGTTCCTTTTTTTGTTAAATTCTTTGAGACATCTATGGGTGATGCTGTGATGTTGATTTTTAACATTCTTTTTATCGCTTTTGCGATTTTTATAAACCTATCGGGAATTATTGCAGTTATGGGGATACTGGACGGTAAAGTATTACAAGTAAGAAGTGTTTATGAAAAAGCTTTCTCAAAATACGGTAAATTTTTCCTTTTGACGATTGTTATTTTCTCACTCTATATATTGGGGCTGATTTTACTGATTGTTCCTCTTATCCTGTTTATAGCCTGGTTTTCGTTCACCGAGTTTGTCTATGTGGAGAAAGAAACCGGAATTAATGCATCACTTACCGAAAGTAAAAAATTGGTAAAAGGAAGGTTCTGGAAAATTTTTTGGAGAATATCAATGTTTGGACTCTTTTCTGTTTTATCGCAAATAATACTGACTTTCTTGCCTTATGAAATTGGAACCATAACATTTAACCTTATCGGGGCACTTTACCTTATTCCGCAGATTCTTTTATATAGAGAAGTATCCTCAAAGGGAGCCGTTAACGGGTAAATCTTGTACTGGCACCCGAATCCAAGATGTTGTTTTTATCCTTTTTGTCTTTCTTTTGACTGTCCGGTTCGGTCTCGGGGACACAGTGTCTGGTTGGCACTCCTTCATCCAGAAACCATTCCTGTCTGGTAGTACATCCATTACACGGAAGTGTGCCTGTTGTTGTACAAATGTTGATTTTACTGACACCATCCAGTGCGTCCCAGTCAACCGACGGTTCCCCGTTTAAAATTGTTGTCATAATCTTGTTCCAGATAGGGGAAGCCCCTGTTACCCCTGAAGCAACACGGCTCATTGGGGAGTTGTCGTTATTACCAACCCAGGTAAGAACCAGGTAGTTTTGATTATAGCCAACGGTCCAGTTGTCTCTGAGGTCATTACTGGTACCTGTCTTGACGGCCACTTCCGGATGATTTTTGACAACAAGATAAGAATTAAAACCAAACTCCGGAGCACGGGCAAAATTGTCCTTTAGAATGTCTGTTAAGAGAAAGGCTATCCGGGGATCAAGTACTTCTTCTGCCTCCGGGGTACTTTTTTCCAATACTCGGCCTTTATAGTCTTTTACTTCCAGTATGGATATAAGCTCCGGTTTCTTACCGGAATTGGCAATTGTTGCATATACCTTGGAAAGATCCATTGCGGTAACACCCCCGCCACCGAGGGTTAAAGACAATCCGTAATCGTTGATGTTATTCCATGTTGTGATACCCATTTTTTGACCCTGGTCGATCATTTTTGTAACCCCATATGAGGCTAGGACTTTAACTGCAGGAATATTCCGGCTTTCTGCAAGCGCAGTTCTTAAAGTTACTCGTCCGCGGTACTGTCCGTCATAATTTACCGGAGAGTAGGGGGTTGTTCCGGGTGTGTAAAAAGTAATAGGTGAATCATCAATAATTGATGCCGGAGTAAGTCCGTTCGAGAGCGCATAGGCATAGTTAACAACCTTAATTGAGCTACCCGGTTGTCTGATGCTTGTTAGCACATTTACGTTTCCGTCCTCTTCAACCGCAAAGTAATTTTTTGATCCGACCATCGCGAGAATTTCTCCGGTTTCGGGACTTATGACTAATGCGGCTCCGTTTCCGACATTAAGACCCCCCAACTTATCAACTTCGCTTTTGACTATTTGTTCAGAGGCTTCCTGGATTGATAAATCAAGACTGGTTGTTACCTCAAGCCCCCCTTTTTCAACAATTTCTTCTCCATATTTATCTACCAAGATTTGCCTTATATACATTACGAAATGTGGTGCTTTAATACCGGTTTTTCTGGATACAAAATGTAGTTTTTCTTCGGCTGCCGAAAGTGCTTGTTCCTCCGTTATGTATTTATTTATTACCATCAGATTTAAGACCTCTCTTTGTCTTTCGAATGCGAGTTCCGGATTCGATCCAAACGGTGAGAAAGTCGTGGGGCTTTGAGGAAGTCCTGCCAGAAGGGCGGCTTCTGCCAAGTTAAGATTTTCAACACTTTTACCAAAATATGATTCGGACGCTTCTTCTATTCCGTAAGCTGTTCCGCCGTAACTGACCTCATTCAGGTACATTCCAAAGATTTCGTCTTTGGTGTAGATAGTCTCAATTTGGATAGAGAGTATTAACTCCCTAATTTTACGGGTCAGTGTTTTTTCAGACGAGAGAAGTGTGTTTTTTACCAATTGCTGGGTAATCGTTGAGCCTCCTTGGATGGATCCGCTTCTCAAGTCTTGTATTATTGCCCTAAAAATTCCTTTGACTGAAAAACCCGGGTGAGAATAAAATTCGGCGTCTTCGGCAGCCAGTGTTGCAAGTTTTACGCTATCAGGAATCTGAGTTAAGGGAAAAATGGTTCTGTTTTTATCCTTATAAATTTTGTAGAGCAAATTCCCGTTTCTGTCGTAAATTTTAGTTGAGACTTCCGGGTTTCTTGACGCCAACTGCCTGGGGGAGGGCATATCTTTAACGATAAAAAAATAAAAGGCAAAGCCTGTAAATAATATTGCTATTAAGGTTATAAAAATAGGCAGTTTGATTTTTGCAAACCTAAGCTTTGGAAACCTAATTTTTTTAGGCTTAATTTTGTGAGGTTTTTTGGTCTTTTTTGCTTTTGTCTTGCGTCTTTTTTTGAGTTTAATTGAACCGATTTTACTGATTACAACTAGCGGAAGAAAAATAAGACAGGAAAGGAGGAGATAGATAGGCTTCCCGAGCGCGGACAATATACTTTTGATAACCTTTGTCATTTTCCAGAGATCTACTTCTTTTCCCGCGAATTGTAACAGCAAAGCTGTGGAAATAACAGACGAAACTATTTAGAAGGGGTAATTTATTGTTGCCGACGAGGAAGCGATGGGGCAATTCAGACAAAAGATTGTCCCATCAGGATCGGTGTAAATGGATTTATTTTCTGTGTGAACCTGGTCAGGGGGATCTGTCGGTGAAGCCATTCCACCCGTAGCATTATTTATCAGTATATCTTGATTAACTATGTTTGAGATTGCCGGAACTGTGCCTGACAGGAAGTATTCGAATCTCGTGGGACATCCGGGATTGCCCGGATCCTGAGAAGGTGGGGTTCCTCCGGTATCGGCACAGATTGTTGATCCGACCACTCCATCCGGCTGTTTCGGCCAAGCATGACCCTTTTCATCCTTGCTGTAGGCTCCGGCCTCTGCCTTGGCGAGCACAGTTTTCATTATTTTGTTCCAGATGGGGGAAGCGCCGGATACTCCCGATACAGCACCTCCCATTGAGGAGTTGTCGTTGTTACCGACCCAAGTAACAACCACGGCTTGTGAGGTATATCCTATCGTCCAATTGTCACGCCTGTCGTTCGTTGTTCCGGTTTTAACGGAAACTTCAGGATGCCCCGACACGTTTAAGAAGGAACTTGTTCCGAATGCTGCGACTCTCGCATTGTTGTCGTAGAGCATGTGAGAAATTAGAAATGTAACGGCAGGATCAAGAATCCGGTTGCCGGTTAAAATATTCTCGTTTGGATTATATTCTTCCAAGACATTTCCTTTCCAATCGGTCACTTTGGTGATTGCTACCAGTGGCTGCTCTACGCCCTGATTCGCAAGAACACCAAAGGCGACTGCCATGTCGTACGGTCTAACCAAAATTCCTCCCAAGGTTGCGGAAAGGCCGTAATCTTTAGGTTCTGTGAGAGTTGTCAGACCCATCTGCTTTGCAAAATCAATGAAGTTTTCAAGACCGTTTAATGCCAGTACTTTCACAGCAGGGATATTGTAAGAATTTCCCAATGCAAACCTGGTTTGTACCAGACCATGATAAGTCCCGTCGTAATTCACAGGACAATAGCTGGGTTGACCTGCGACTTTGAAACAGGTTGAAGTGTCAATAAAGGCTGTTGCGGGGGTTATTTTTTGATCCTTAATAGCCAAAGCATAATTCAAAGGTTTAATCGAGCTTCCCGGCTGCCTTTGGGAAAGAATAACATTAACTTTACCGTCCTCGTCTTCCGCAAAATAATCTTTTGATCCAACCATGGCGAGTATTTCTCCTGTAGAAGGTCTGGTAACTATAGTAGCCCCGTTGCCAACCTGTTGTTTTTTTAGTTTGGCTACTTCCGTGGCAACGGCTGCCTGGGCAAAATTTTGAATATCCAGATCAAGTGTTGTGTAGACCCTCAGTCCTTCCTGTTCTACTCTTTTCTCACCGTATTTGTCGGCAAGCTGTTCCTTTATCCATAAAGCAAAATGTGTAGCCTGGCTGGGGATGGTTGGGGTGTATTTTAGTGCTTCACTTTTTGCAGCATCAGCCTCCTCAATTGTGATATATTTATTTTCTACCATTTGCTTAAGAACCTCTTCCTGCCTTTTTTTGGAATATTCCGGATGTGCACCAAAAGGGGAATAGGTGGAAGGTCTTTGCGGAAGTCCTGCCAGAAGCGCAGCCTCGGCTAAATCCAGATCTTTAGCTGATTTTCCAAAATAAGTTTCGCTGGCTGCTTCAATTCCATAGGCGGTGCCGCCGTAGGGGATTGAATTGAGATACATTTCAAGGATTTTATCTTTGGAATAAATTGATTCAATGATAATCGTCAAAACCAGTTCCTGAGCTTTACGTCTGACCGTCCTCTCGTCCGTCAGAAGAGTCTTTTTTACAAGTTGTTGTGAAATTGTAGATCCCCCTTGGAGATCTTGTTTTACGAGTGTTTTGTAAACTGCCCGGATGACTCCCGTATAGGAAACGCCCTGGTGTCTGTAAAAATCTTTATCTTCAATTGCCACAGTCGCCTCCTTTAGATATTTGGGGATTTCGTTAAGATTAACCGGCGTCCTTTTTTCATCAGTATAAATTTCATATATTAATTTTCCGTTTCTGTCGAATATTTTTGTTGAAACAGGAAGTGTTTCGGAAATCAACTTAGTTGGTAGTGGTATTCCCCAGAAAAGGTAAATTCCGACTGCCGCCACAAGACCCCAGTAAGATACTGCCTTGACTCCGTGCCTGGTCGAAAACACCTTCTTTATTTTACCTATGACTAGTTTTATGTATTTTTTCATTCTCTTGGAGATTATATTACATTATATTACAGATGCCACTTCCACATAGAGCTGAAGGCATCTTTTTGTTACAATTAGAACGTGGAGACTCTAGAAGATTTGGAATTAAGATCATGGTGGGGATATCTCGGTGAAGATATCCAAAAACTTTTACTTACCTCAGAGTTTATTTATAACGCTGTGGAAAGTTGGGGGGCAGAACTTCCCGGCGGAAAAGAAAAATTCCACGATTATTCTTTCGTTCTTTTTCCTGCAGCAAAAGCCTATGAGGGGTTTTTGAAAAAAATCTTTTTGGAGATGGGTTTTATCACTGAGGAGGATTACTACGGAAAGCATTTCAGGATAGGTAAAGCGCTCAATCCTTCTCTAACCAACGAACTGGGGGAGCAGAGTGTATATGTCAAGATAATTAAACACTGTAAGGGAAGGCCTCTTGCAGATCATCTTTGGGAAACGTGGAGACTTTGCAGAAACGTGCCTTTTCATTGGTTTCCGAATGAAAAAAACGCGATTACTCTTCCTGAAGCAAGGGAGAGAATAGAGATGATAGTGAATGCTATCGATGAAGCCTACAGAGGGTGTAAGGTATAATACAATAGTATATAGAAAATGACTGCCAAAACTACTTTGGTCAAACACGTAACTGTTTTTTCAGTTTACTTGGTTTTGATTTGGGCATTTTACCGTTTTTTGTTTGATCTTCCGGACCAAGTTGAGGAACTTGTTGTAAAACCCCTTCTTTGGTTAGTTCCTATTTTTTGGTTGAATGTAAAAGAGGGCTTTCCTTTGTCGTCCTTGGGAATTACTTTTAAAAATTTGTTCCCTTCGATTTACCTTTCTTTGGGACTGGGAGCGATATTTGTATTGGAAGCAGTTTTAACCAATTTCTTTAAATACGGTCATTTGAATTTTGCGGCAAACATAGGAAATCTTCCCATACTTAGCTCCTTGGGTATTTCTTTTGCCACGGCTTTTTCCGAAGAAACTGCTTTTAGGGGTTACATTTTTGGAAGACTGTGGTTTGCCCTCAAGGACGAGTGGGCGGCAAATGTGGCCAGTAGCTTGGTTTGGACGGTTGTTCACATACCCATCGCCTTTTTCATTTGGAAGCTAAATCTAGCATCAGGGATTTTATATCTTATACTCACAGCCATCTTCGGAATCGGTTCTGCCTTTGTTTTTGGCAGAACTAAAAACGTTTTTGGTTCGGTACTTTTGCATGTCCTTTGGGAATGGCCAATAATCCTTTTTAGGTAAACGATATTGCCTATACATAAGATGAAAAAGTTTTTATTTGCTTTTGTGATTTTTGCTATCGCCTTTGTTATTCTTTTGGTGTCAATTTTTGATTCTTCAGCGATCACTTATACGTTTACCAATACTCCGCCACAGCCATTCGGTGAAACGAAAGATAGTAAAGTTGATTATGTTCTTCCCTATGCCGGGCGTGTTTTGCCCGACAGTCCTTTCTGGGGCTTGAAAGCATTGAGAGACAAAATTTGGTTTGGTGTAACAACATCTCCTTTAAGACGAGCCCAGATAGCACTGCTGTTTGCAGATAAACGACTTGTGATGGTGGAGGAACTTTTCAGAAAAGGAAAACCGGATTATGCAATGGCAACCCTTCTAAAAGGGGAGAGATACTTGCCTATTGCCATGGAGGAAGAAAAAATTGCCAGGGGCCGGGGTATAGATACAGATGAATTTTTAGTTACTCTTGCCACGGCAGCCTTAAAACATAAAGAGATATCGGGATATTTGGTGGAATTGGCTCCGGAAAACGTAAAACCTCTAATAATCAGTAACGAAACTTATGCAGACAAAGCATATGAAGATGCAAAAAATGCACTAAATTCAAGAGGACTTACTGCTCCGAAAAACCCGTTTGATGGGGATTAAATGAGTTTATTGACATATTTTTTTACGCGGCAATAAATTTATTACCGCAAAAACTTCAGGAATTATTAAAAACGCAGGCGTGGGTTACGCCTGAGGTGATACATTTTGACTAAAATCTTACTAGTTGACAGTCTACTGGTAGTGTTTGAAAATCATCACAGTCACTATTGGTAGAGTATTTGCTTTACATGCGTGAAACGCACATAAAAATATGAAATGTCCATTTTGTGGTACCGCAGAAACATGTGTTTTGGAAAGTAGAATTGTCGAAGATGGATCAATAAGAAGAAGAAGAGAATGCGGTAAGTGTGGTAAAAGGTTTACGACAATCGAGCAAGTTAAAAGAAGCTTTCTCTGGGTAATTAAAAAAGACGGAAGACGTGAGGTTTTTGACAAAGAGAAAGTAAAACGGGGAATTCTCAGAGCAATTGAAAAACGACCGGTTTCACTGGACCTGATCGACGACGTTACCGAAGAGGTGGAAAAGGAAATGCTCAGGAGTGAGAAACAGGAAATTCCCACCAGAATGATAGGGTCGGCGGTCTTGAAAAGATTGAAGAAAATAGATAAAGTGGCCTGGCTCAGATTTGCAAGTGTTTACCTGGAGTTTGAAGATTTAAGCGATTTTGAAAAATTAATAGATAAATGACATTACAAACTACTGACCGTAAAAAAATAAAGAAGGCTAAACAGAGAAAGATTGTCTATAAAAACGGGGAGACAAAAATAACCCTCAACGATTTGATAGCCCCATCATATGAAGAAATTATGTCTGAGGTTAAGAAAAAAGTGGGGGATCGACCGGCCAGAGACCCGGCACTTCCTAACGGAACTTGGACAGAACAGGCTTTAAAAGTATTGAATGAGAGGTATTTAGTTAAAGACGAAAACCTAAACCCCATAGAAACACCTGAAGAGATGATTTGGAGAGTTTCCTGGGAGTTGGCTTCAGCCGAGGCCAGATGGGGTAAAAAGCGTAAGGAAGTCGTGGAATTGGCTAAAGAGTTTTACAATCTGCTGATTTCGAGAGAATTCTTACCAAACTCTCCAACACTCATGAATGCGGGAACCGGAAACGGTCTTCAGTACTCTGCCTGTTTTGTTTTACCTGTAGAGGACTCTATGGAAGGGATTTTTGATGCTCTGAAGTATCAGGCATTAATTCATAAGACCGGAGGCGGAACAGGATTTTCCTTTACCAGACTAAGAGAAGGCGGATCGGTAGTTAAAACTTCATCAGGAATTGCTTCCGGACCGGTTTCTTTTATGAGAATTTTCGACGCCGCAACTAATGAAGTTAAACAAGGCGGGAGCAAATATGGGAATACTCAGAGTCGACCATCCTGATGTTTTAGAGTTTATTCATTGTAAAGCAGAGGGTGGAATAACTAATTTCAATATCTCGGTAGCAATCACGGATAAATTTATTGAAGCTTACTATAAAGATGAGGATTATGAACTGGTCAGCCCCAGGTCTAAGGAAGTGGTCGGAACTCTTTCAGCCAGACGTGTTTTTGATGAAATAGCGGAGATGGCTTGGAAAACGGGCGACCCCGGACTTATTTTTATTGATCGGGTAAATCAGGGAGTGGCAAATCCTATTCCTGCACTTGGGCCTATTGAATCCACAAATCCCTGCGGAGAACAACCTCTTTATCCTTTTGATGTTTGTAATCTGGGAAGCATATTTTTGACATACTTTATTAAGGAAGAAAACGGTAAAAAGGAAGTCGATTGGGATAAACTTAAAAAGGTCACACACCAGGCGGTCAGATTTTTGGATAACGTTATAGAAGTTAATCCTTTTCCTCTTCCTGAGATAAGAAAAGTAGCATTCAATATAAGAAGAATTGGCCTTGGAGTAGGCGGATGGAGTGACATGCTTCTTAGTTTGGGCATTCCTTATGATTCCGAGGATGCAATGGAACTGGCAGAGAAAGTAATGAAGTTTGTACAAGACGAGGCGGTTTCAGCATCCGAAAAACTGGCAAAAGACAGAGGACCATTTTTCCTTTGGCCGGTTTCAATTTACAGAGAAGGTACTCCAAGAAGACATTCCACTGTAACTACAATTGCACCAACGGGAACGATCTCAATTATTGCCGGGTCGAGTTCCGGAATTGAGCCCATGTTTGCAATTGCATATCAACATGTGGTTAAGGATAAACACTTGGATAGGAAACTTTCCTTCGTGAACCCAAATTTTGAAGCGATAGCCAGGGAACGCGGATTTTGGTCGGAGGAGCTGATGGCTAAAGTTGCAGAGAAAGGGGTAGTAAGAGATATTCCTGAAATACCTGAAGACGTCAGAAAACTTTTTGGAACAGCCCATGAGATAGATATAGATTGGCATATTAGAACTCAGGCAGCTTTTCAGAAATATACCGAAAACGCTGTCAGTAAAACAATTAATTTGAGACATGATGCGACAGTAGATGATGTAAAAAGAGCTTATATATCCGCCTGGGAATCAAACTGCAAAGGAATCACGATTTTCAGGGACGGTAGTAAAAGTGAACAGGTTTTGAATTTGGGATTAAACAACAAAGAAGAAAAGACCAAAGAAGAAGCCCCTCCCACTCAATTGATTCTGGAACGCCCGATGAAAGTTGAGGGAGCGACTTACAGAATCGTTACACCTCTTGGAAGTGCATTTATTACAGTAAATCAGGACGGAAACGGTAACCCGTTTGAAGTTTTTATTACCATCGGAAAAGCGGGGAGTGAGGTTGCTGCTATGGCAGAAGCGTTGGGACGCATGATTTCGACAACGCTACGCTTTGGGAATCACCTTCCGCCACTCGCGCGGGCAAAAGAAATTGTCGACCAGCTACATGGAATAGGGGGAGGAAGATCCGTGGGATTTGGTCCCAATAAAATAAGATCTCTTCCCGATGCGGTCGCCAAAGCACTCTCCCTTCATTTTGGATTTACAAACCCTCACAATGATCACGAGACCCCTGAGGTTGCACAGAGTGTAGTTTTAAAGGATGAAACAAAGGTGGTTGGAGATATCTGTCCTGCTTGCGGATCCCCGGCACTTGTTTATCAGGAAGGTTGCTCCAAGTGTCATGCATGCGGACACAGTGAGTGTTGAAAACATTCACGGAAGATATAATGGAGGTGTCGTGTTGATATTTGATAGAATGATGCATGGGAGAATTTTACGAAACTTTAGTGATTTTGCTTCGGAAGTTGGATAAAGTCGAGTTCGCGATTCTCGGATCTTATAATTTATATCTTCAGGGAATCAATATTATCCCAAACGATCTAGATCTCATTACCGACGACAGGGGAATGTCTAAAATTGGCAAGATATTTAAAAGTAAAATAGTTCTCAATGAGTCTGGATACAAAGAAACAGAATTTAATATTAATAACGTTGAAGTACATGTTGTTAGTAATATAAATAATAAATTCCGCCCACCTTTTAGGAATGACATTGTTTGGCTAGAAAAAGATGATCTAAAAGTTCCCTCAATGTCCTTAGTGTCAGAACTTTCATTTTATGAAAAAATCAACAGAGGAAAGGATAAAGGCAAAATTGAGTTAATCCAGGAAAAAATATCCAAAAAATAAATGGCAATCTATACAAAAAAGGGAGATAAAGGAGAAACGGGGCTTTTTTCTTCCGATAAATCAAAAAAGAGAAGGATAAGTAAAGCTTCTTTAAAAGTTGAGGCTATCGGATCGGTGGATGAGGCAAATACTTTTCTGGGACTTTCAGCATCTTTTATGAGAAACAAGGAAATTAACCTTAAAATAATTGAAATTCAAAGACACCTATTTGAAGTTGGAGCAAGACTGGCGGGTGCAAGAATTGATTTGGATGAAAATCTGCCCAAAGAAATGGAAAAAGAGATTGATGAAATGGATAAAGAGCTACCCAAGTTAACCCACTTTATTCTTCCGGGAGGCAGCAATGGGGGAAGCCTTCTTTTTATGGCAAGAACATTTATCAGACGGGCCGAGAGGAGGGTGGTTTCCCTTTCTAAAAAAGAAAAAGTTAATGCAAATTTGATAATTTATCTAAATAGACTCTCCGATTATGTTTATACACTGGCGAGGTACTCAAACTTCAAAGAGGGGATAAAGGAAAAGGCTTGGAGAGGGTAGCTAACTGTTATACAATGGTTGATATATGCCTGCCACACCGGAGTATGACAAGGGAGAACCTCAGATAACAGAACGAAAAGAAGAGTTCATAGTGCCTGAAACTTTGCAGCAATCTACAGGAATTCAGGTTGTCCAAAAAAACTTTAAGGCACAGGTTAGGGACGATCACGGTCAACCTTTGATCCAAACTCCTCCTCCTCAGGTTATCACAGTGACACCTCCGGCGGATGACACTACCCTTACAGATTGGTCTAAAGGATCAACAGCATCGTCATTAACCTGGTTGGCTGCATTTTGGATTAGAATTATCAAAAAGGCTATGTATTTTGGTTGGAAAATCGTCGGAAAGGAGAAAGTAAATGCAACCTGATTTAGTTGTCCAAGCTGGCAATATAAACTATACGGGAATTCTTTTGGTAGCGGTTTTAGCGACGTTTGTAATTTTTTTTCTGGCCATTTTGGGGTATTCGATTTTTATTTATTTTAAAAATAGAGACCGCGAGAAAGGTTCAATTGATTCGGTACTTCTTCAAGTTGCAGTTCCCAGAAACAACGAAACAAAGATTGATGTGATGGAGCAACTTTTTGCCAGCCTCTATTCAATTAAGAAAGGCGGTTGGAAACAAAAGTATTCTGTTCAGCCCGCAATTTCTTTTGAGATTGTTGCCAGGCGTGAAGATATTCGTTTTTATGTTTGGGTTCCGAAGAAACTTCAGGATTTGGTTGAAAAACAAATAAACGGGGCATATTCGGAGGCAGAAGTGTTGGAGGTAGATGAATATAACGTTTTTGAAGAAACCGGCAAGGTTGCCTATAAAACACTACAGCTTGGGAAAAATAACTTTTATCCCATAAAAACATTTAAAGATTTGGCAACCGACCCCATGCTTGGAATTACATCGGCACTTGCAAAAATGGGTCCGGGGGATGCGGCGGTGGTTCAAATTATTATTTCTCCGGCAGAAAGCGATTGGCAAAAAGAAGGAGGAAAATTTGTAAGTGATATTAAAAAACAGGAAAGTGATGCAGAAAAAGCCAAATTTTCTACTTCCGGTAAAACGCTGGAAGCTGTTGAATCAAAAATCAGTAGACCGGGTTTTGAGACCTCGATAAGAATTATTGCCATATCAAAAGATGAAGAAACCGCCAAAGGAACGGTGACGAATATAAGCGGAGCATTTTCTCAGTTTTCCGGGGAACTTAACAGTCTCAAGAGTAGAAAAATTAACAAGAAAGCCTCGTTTATGGAGGACTTTTTGTATAGGTATCAGCCGATGTTCAATCTTTTTGGAAATCATACATCGATTCTTAATTCGGAAGAGTTGGCAACCATTTTTCATTTCCCAAATAAACAAGTAACCACACCTCATATTTACTGGCTGAATGCCAAAGCCGCTCCGGCTCCAAGCCAAATTCCTACGGAAGGTCTTTATTTGGGGGTTAGTGCCTATAGGGGAGTTAAAAGACCGGTTCATATAAGTAACGAAGACAGAATGCGCCATATTTATATAATCGGAAAAACCGGTACGGGTAAATCCGAGCTTTTGAAAGACTTGGTCCTTCAGGATATTAAAGAGGGGAAAGGCGTTTGTTTTATGGATCCGCACGGGGATGCTGTTGAGGATATTTTAAAACTCATTCCACCTGAGAGGGCGGAGGATGTTATTTATTTTAATCCAAGTGATACAGAAAGGCCTCTTGGAATGAATCTTCTTGAGGCGAGAACCGAAGACGAAAAACATTTCGCTGCCACATCCGTAATTAACCTTATGTATAAACTCTTTGATCCATATAAAACCGGAATTGTCGGTCCGCGTTTTGAACACGGAGTCAGAAACGCGATGCTTACGGTAATGGCTGAGCCGGGGAATACTTTTGTTGAGGTTATGAGAGCGATGACGGATGCAAGGTATGTTCAGAGTCTTCTTCCCAAAGTTACCGATCCTATTGTGAGAAGATATTGGACGGACCAAATTGCACAAACTTCAGATTTCCACAAATCTGAAGTATTGGATTATACGGTTTCAAAATTCGGACGCTTTGTTACCAATAAACTGATCAGAAACATCATAGGGCAATCTCAAAGCTCTTTTGATATGAGGAAAGTTATGGATGAAGGTAAGATCCTATTAATTAACCTTGCTAAAGGTCCGTTAGGAGAGGAGAACAGCAACTTCCTGGGACTTCTTTTGGTACCGAGAATTCTTATGGCAGCAATGAGTAGGGCCGATGTTCCGATGCAACAACGCCGTGATTTTTACTTTTATGTTGATGAATTTCAAAATTTTGCCACACCGGACTTTGCAGTTATCTTATCGGAAGCCAGAAAATACCGTTTAGGTCTTTGTGTAGCAAACCAGTTTATCGGCCAGGTTGAGGAAGAAGTAAAAAATGCTGTTTTCGGTAATGTGGGAACTATAGTTTCCTTTAGGGTAGGAGTAACTGATGCTAATTACCTTCAACATGAGTTCACACCTACTTTTGGGGAAGACGATCTTCTCAACGTCGAACGCTATCATTCTTACTGTAAAACAATTGTGAATAATGAACCCGTTCCGCCCTTCTCTATGGATATGAGTAAAGATATGGGCAAACAAGAAGCGGCGGAGAATGCGCGGGTAGCCGAAATAATTAAGGAAATGAGCAGACTTAAGTATGGACGTGACATGAAGCTTGTAGAAGCAGAGATCACCAGAAGATCCGGCCTTTAATAAAGATACTTGAGTTTTTGCTTCAAGTATCCTAGTATCGAGTATCAATCTTATGAATATTGGCATTATTGGTAACGGCTATGTAGGTCACGCAACAGGCGCGGGTTTTGCCTCGAACCCGGAAAACAAACTCTTTATCTACGATAAATATAAAGAAAGCCCCAATACCTTGGATGAGGTGGTTGAAAAATCCGACTTTATTTTTATTTGTGTTCCTACTCCTATTTTTTCCGATTATTCGGGAATGGATATGAGCATTGTTGAAGAGGTGGTCGGAGAAGTTGCAGAAAAAATCAAAGTTCCGGGCAAGGTTATTATTATCAAATCAACTTCGCTCCCGGGAACCACAAAAAAGATGACCGAGAAATATTCTCATGTGGATTTTGCGATGAATCCTGAATTTTTGACCCAGAAAAATGCCGACCTCGACTTTATGAAGCCTTATAGAACAGTAATAGGGAGCGAAAAGTCGGAAGTGGGGGAGAAAGTCAAAAATCTTTATGAATCTATTTTACCTGCTGATCAAAAATACATAATAACCGACGCAACGAGTGCTGAAGTAATTAAGTATATGAGTAATCTAATGCTTGCCAGTAAAATACTTTTGGCCAATGAGTTTTACGATCTATCCCAAAAAGTCGGCGCTAATTATGCCGATGTTCAAAGAGGAGTTGAGGCTGATCCGAGAATCGGAACACACATGGGAGTTCCCGGTCCTGATGGGGACAGGGGATTTGGCGGAGCTTGTTTTCCTAAAGACACTATCGGGATATTGGGACTTGCCAAAAAATTGGAGGTAGATATGTCAGCCCTTCAAGCCGTTTGGGATAAAAACCTAAAAATAAGGAAGAATCGTGATTGGGAAGACATGCCCCAAGCCTTTAAAAAAGATACCAAGTGACCAGCTTCAATGATATAATAGCCTCATCTGGGCTTGTCGTTTAATGGTAGGACACGACTCTTATAAAGTCGATGCCATGGTTCGATTCCATGCGAGCCCACAGGATTTTAATATATCTTCAGGGTTATAATTCTACGAGGACTTGTTTTTTACCGGGGTCTGTAATTTGAGCAAGCTCAAAATAGCGTTCGGTGGTAGAAAGGCGCTTGTGTCCGGAAACGTGAGAAAGTAAAACTATATCAACTCCGGCTTTGAGGTTTTCTACCATAAATGTGGTTCTTAAATCGTTAACTGAATAGCTTGGAATTTCCGCTCTTTGCATATATCTGGCGATTGACGCCCTAATATTTCTTACCGCTAAGGGTTTGCCGTTTTTGCTGATAAAGACATAAGGAGAATCAACTTTGGGACGAATTGTTAAATAGGAATTTAAAATGTCTAAAGCGGGTTTATTGAGAGGAACATTTCTTTCGGGTTGTGTGGCATAAGCCTCAATTTTAAGTGAATCTTTGGCAACGTATTCTGTTTTTAAATTAGCTACCTCAGAAATTCTGAGTCCGGTTTGAAGAATAAGTTCAATAATAGCTGCTATTCTGACATCACTTCTGACAACGTCTCTGAGAGCTCTATATTCGAGGGGGGAAAGAAACTTCGGAAGTACGCTTTCAATTTTCGGATGAGCAACTGATGCAGAGGCGTCGGTTGTAACAAAATTCTCCGAAACCATCCACCTAAAGAAAGTCTTAACCGCATTAAGTTTGCGGCTAACTGATTTTGGTGTGTATTTGTCGGCCAAAAGAGTATCGCGGAAAGAGTCAAGATCGTCGGGTCTTACCTGGTCCGGCATGACTTTTTCTCGACCAATCAAAAAATCCACCAATTGAGTTAAGTCGCTTCGGTAAGCCAAAACGGTTGCCGGAGAACGCCTCTTTTCGTTCAGTGAATCGATAAATTTCGGGAGCAGGCTTTTTATAGGTTCCTGTGCCATAATATAAAATAATTGGCAGTTTACTTAGGCAATTATGACTAAGGTACCAATAACACCTTTCGTCCAATTGCTCTGCAATTATAGATCAAATTTATAAATAGTCAATGCATTACAGGATATAATTAAGTATGTCGGATAAGAAAACGGAGCTTCTTAAGCTCAAATTTAAAAGCCTTTTAGGATATGCCGCGTGGGTCTTGGTGGTGATACTTCTCGTTTCCACGGTCAAAAATATAAATAGAGTACTTTCCATAAGAAAACAGGTTGAGGAGGAAAAGCAGAGGGTGGAAAAGATGCAATCCGATAATGCCAAACTACAAGCCCAAATTATGGAGGCCCAAGGGTCGGAATTTATTGAAAAACAGATAAGAGATAAACTCGGACTTACAAAAACGGGGGAAGTGGTAGTGATTCTTCCCGATGAATCGATAGTCAAACGCCTGGCTCCACCGGTGACTCTTGATGATGAAACGTTACCCGATCCAAACTGGCTGAAGTGGAAAAAGTTATTTTTCTAACCTCTTAATGTCAGTGGTGGGGATTAAACCCTTGAACCTCAGCGTTATAACAGAAATCGTCAGGACACTCGGTATAAATGATATTTCTGATATGTCGTATATTTGGTGCCAGGGGAGGGACTCGGACCCTCGACCTCGGCGTTATGAATGCCGCGCTCTCACCGACTGAGCTACCCTGGCTTGGAAACTTGCCCAGACTCAGGCTATATTTTACCACGAGGCACTGTTTTTTGCCGAGAGGCAAGCTGAGCTTACCACGAGGCACTGTTTTTTGCCGAGAGGCAAGCTGAGCCTACCATTTTTGGATCCCAACCTATCGAGTTATTGCCTTGATATGCTATAATTGCGACTAGTTAGTTTACATGCGGGGTAGTGTACAGTGCACGTGAGGCTCATAATCTCACAGGTTGGGCGCAACTCCCAACCCCGCAACACAAGACAAGGCGATGAAGGAGTATGGTTGGGACTCTTGAGCCTTAAAGGGAGATTGAGAAGTAATTAAGGTGGCACCACGGTTTACTCTGGAAGAGCAATATCCGTCCTTATCATAATTGAGGACGGATTTTTTGTTTTCTGATACACTAAAAATATGAGAAAAAGAATTTTAACCGGTGACAGGCCGACAGGTAAAATGCACCTGGGGCACTATGTTGGGAGCTTGAAAAATAGAGTAAAGCTTCAGGATTCGTATGACCAATTTGTGATGATAGCCGATGTTCAGGCTCTGACCGACAATTTCGACAATCCGCAAAAGGTGAGAGACAATATAAAAGAGGTTCTTTTGGATTATTTGGCTGTGGGGATAGATCCTAAAAAGACAACCATTTTGATTCAATCGATGATTCCAGAGATAGCCGAATTGACTGTTTTTTACCTCAACCTGGTTACTCTTGAAAGGGTTCTAAGAAACCCGACGGTTAAGGATGAAATCAAACAAAAAGGATTCGGACAAAGCCTTCCGGCCGGATTTGCCATGTACCCGGTTTCTCAGGCTGCCGATATAACGGTATTTAATGCCGATCTGGTTCCGGTTGGGGAAGACCAGCTTCCTATGGTTGAGCAGACAAGGGAGATAGTCAGGAAATTTAATTCGCTTTACGGTGAAACATTTGTTGAGCCCAAGCCTCTCCTGGGGGATGTTAAAAGACTTCCCGGAATCGATGGAAATGCAAAAATGGGCAAAAGCCTGGGCAACGCCATTTACCTGTCCGATTCCGAAGATGAACTTAAAAAGAAAGTGATGAGAATGTATACGGATCCAACAAGAATCCATCCTACTGATCCAGGAAAAGTTGAAGGGAATCCGGTTTTTGTCTATCACGAAATTTTCAATCCAAATAAGACCGAAGTAGAGGATCTGAAAATGAGGTATAGGGAAGGTAAAGTGGGGGATATTGAGGTTAAAGAAAAACTTTTTGTGGCTTTGAATGCGTTTTTGACGCCAATTAGGGAGAAAAGACATGAATTTGAGGGGAAAGATGAACTTTTGAATAAAATTTTGACTGAAGGAACAGCCAAGGCGAGAGAGGTTGCCGGGGAGACAATGAAGAAAGTTAAAAGAGCGATGAAAATCGACTACATCCGATGATGAAATATTTCAAATAATATGACTAATATTTCTTTTGATGATTTTGAAAAAGTAGACATAAGAATCGGAACGGTGGTAGCTGCGGAAGTTCCGGAGTGGAGTCATTGGGTAATGAAACTCGAAGTGGATTTGGGGGATGAAATCGGAAGAAAAAACGCATTTTCGGGCATAATGAAGTTCTATAAACCGGAGGACCTTATCGGACATCAATTTCCCTTTGTTGTTAATCTTGAGCCAAAAAAGATAGGACCGGATAAAGAACTTTCAGAAGTAATGATGATAATGGCGTCCCCGGGAGATGCTTTAGCAGAAAAAGAAGCCGAAGAAGTTGCCCCAGTTCTTTTTAAGCTTCAAAAAGAAGTTCCGAACGGGACAAAAGTGCGATAAAGGTGTAATATATACGCTCAATGGATCCTACTAAATTTTTCAATCAAAACCAGTCTGGTAAAAAGACATCCAAAAAAGGTAGAAAACAAGTTCAAGTAAGACTTCGTGTTAATCTTTGGACCATTGCAGCGACAATTCTAATCATTTTCTTTGTGATCCCTGCTTTTATTGCAGCTATTCAGACCTTTGGCAGCGCCGGTAAGGAGAGTATTCCCCAGCTTATGAGCGACATCAAATCCGGTAATGTGGAGAAGGTGGAAGTTGAGGGGGCAAAACTTATCATTACCAACAAAGACAAAAGCATTAAAACTTCTACAAAAGAAGATACGGAAAATTTTTCAGATATTCTTAAAAATTATGGAGTGGACCCGTCAACTGTAAATTATGAAATCGTTGATCAGTCTGCGACCAAGGCAATCGGCAGTGTGCTCGGTGTAGTACTCCCGATTCTTCTTATGGTTGGATTTTTCTATTATGTGTTGCGTGCCCAAAATAAAGGCGCCCAGGACATTTTCTCTTTCGGAAGAAGTAAAGCAAAAGTTTTTGCCAAAGGTAAACAAAATGTTACTTTTTCGGATGTTGCAGGGGTAGATGAAGCAAAAAAGGAACTTGAGGAGCTTGTGGATTTTCTTAAAAACCCATTAAAGTACAGGAAGATTGGTGCTAGAACACCAAAAGGTGCACTTTTGGTCGGACCTTCAGGAGTTGGAAAAACTCTTCTTGCCAAAGCTGTCGCAGGTGAGGCCGGAGTTCCTTTCTTTTCTATGGCCGGATCGGAATTTATGGAAATGCTTGTCGGAGTAGGTGCATCACGTGCCAGAGATCTTTTTGCACAGGCAAAAGCCTCGGCTCCATCAATAATTTTTATTGATGAAATTGACGCAATCGGTAGACAACGTGGCCGCGGGATGATGGGGGGACATGATGAGAGGGAGCAAACATTAAATCAGATTTTGGTTGAGATGGATGGTTTTACCCCGAATGATAATGTCATTGTGATTGCAGCAACCAATAGAGGAGACCTTTTGGACCCCGCACTTCTCAGACCCGGAAGGTTTGACAGAAGAGTGGTTCTGGATATGCCGGACAAAGAAGGAAGACTTGCGATTCTTTATATCCATGCCAAAAACAAAAAGTTTGCCAAGGGGGTTAATTGGGGTCAAGTTGCCGACAGAACCGTAGGTTTTTCGGGAGCCGATCTTGAAAACATGTTGAATGAGGCAGCAATCGGAGCAGCAAGAAATAATGCAACCGAGATTTCAATGTCAGACATTGAGGAATCGGCTACAAAAGTAAAGCTTGGTCCCGCCAAAAAGAGACTACAAAGCGATGAAGATAAAAAGATTACAGCCTATCATGAAGCCGGACACGCCATAGTTACCCGTTTCCTAAAACACACCGATCCTGTTGAGAGAATATCTATAGTAGCCCGTGGCATGAGTTTGGGCCATACTCTGATTCCTCCTACCGGAGACAGAACCCACGAAACCAAATCCCGCCTTTTGGAACAGATAACCGCCATGCTTGGCGGTAGGGCAGCTGAAGAGGTTGTATTTAATGAAATGACCAGTGGTGCGGCAAGTGACATTGCCCAGGCCACTAAGATTGCCAAGTCAATGGTGGTTGAGTTTGGAATGAGTGACTTGGGACCAATTAACTTTGGTCCGGATATGGGAATGGGAGACTTCGGTCAAATGGAATGGTATGAAGGGGCACAAAACTCCCCGGCTTTTATGGAAAGAATTGACACAGAGACTAAGAAATTCCTGGATGCAGGATTAAAATCCGCAACCAGAATTGTGAAGGCGAATAGAAAACTTTTGGATAAGGTTAGTAAAGCTTTGATAGATAAAGAAACTCTGGACCGCGGTGACTTCGAAAAAATCGTTGGAAACAAATAAGCCATTTGGGATTCGCTTCGGATTGGTTTAAAATACACTCATGGGAAAGCTAGTTATTATTGACGGAAATGCAATTCTTCATAGGGCATTCCATGCCATGCCACCTTTAACTACGAGAAGCGGTGAGCCCATTAATGCCGTCTACGGGCTTATATCGATGTT
>Ga0209727_1000729_pt1 | contig 33497 bp, 30 predicted proteins | sample RifGroC1_FD_183995 | JGI IMG/M metagenome (GOLD analysis project Ga0209727, IMG submission 183995) | Groundwater microbial communities from Rifle, Colorado, USA - Groundwater C1 (SPAdes) (version 2) | ecosystem: Environmental > Aquatic > Deep subsurface > Groundwater | place: Rifle, Colorado...
GGTTGTGCCTGCCATGACTTATGGTCAACCAAGCATTTATGCAGTATTTGAGCAACTTGAGAAAGTGCCTCAAGAGCATGTGATTTTATTACCATTATTCCCGCAATATTCTGCGACATCGACTGCACCTTTATATGATGCTTTTGCACGATGGATTCCAAATCAGCGCCATTTGCCTGGAATAACCATGATCAAAGATTATTATCAGCATCCATTATTCATTCAAGCTTTGGTGGATAGTGTGCTTGCTTATCAAGAGCAGCACGGAAAACCTGAAAAATTATTGATGTCATTTCATGGTATTCCTCAGCCTTATGCAGACAAAGGTGATCCTTATGCAGATCGTTGTCGTATGACCGCAAAACTGGTTGCTGAAGCATTGCATTTAAATGAAGATGAATGGGCAATCAGTTTCCAATCTCGTTTTGGTAAACAAGAGTGGGTTAAACCTTATACCGATGTTTTATTGGAACAATGGGGACAAGCAGGGGTTCGATCTGTACAAGTGCTGAGTCCTGCTTTTTCAGCAGATTGTCTGGAAACATTAGAAGAATTGGCAGTTGAAAATAAAGAAACTTTCCAACACGCTGGTGGTGGAGAATATGCTTATATTCCTGCATTAAATACTGACCAAGCACATATAGATTTGCTTGCAAGTCTGGTTCAGGCTAATCTTGATGCTCTTACTCATACCTTAGCTCATCGTTAAGACGATCTTCTTTCACGCCAGAGGTTTTTTATGCTGCAAGTCAAAATTGTTCCTGTTACCGCATTTGCTCAAAATTGCTCAATTTTATGGGACAGTGAAAGCAAAGAGGCGGTTTTGATTGATGCAGGTGGCGATGCAGCAGTACTAAAAAAAGAAGTTGAGGCTTTGGGTTTAACCGTTAAAGCATTATGGTTAACTCACGGACATCTTGATCATGCTGGTGCTGTAGGAGAATTGGCTGAAGCTTGGAAAATTCCTGTGATTGGTCCGCATAAAGAAGACCAATTCTGGTTAGATATGATTCAAGAAGTCTCAGCACGTTATGGTTTCCCAATTCCCCAACCTGTTAAAGTCGATCAGTGGTTAGAAGGTGGTGAAACCTTAAAACTGGGTGAAGACGAGTTCGAGGTGCGTTTTGCACCAGGACATACACCTGGTCATGTGATGTTTTACAATCAAAAGCATGGTTTGCTTTGGACGGGTGATGTGTTGTTTAAAGGCTCGATTGGACGTACAGATTTTCCAAAAGGAAATCATCAGCAGTTACTCGATTCGATTAAAAGAGAATGCTTTAGCTTACCTGATGAAACTCAGTTTATTTCGGGTCATGGTCCAATCAGCACAATCGGTTACGAGAAACAATTCAACCCATTCGTTGCAAGTAAAGCTGGCTAATCCTCGTATTCATCTTCATGACGTTTATCGCCTGCCTGAGGTGCGTCTTGGGTAGGCAGTTTATATTCATCGTTTGCCCAAGCCCCTAAATCAATCAGCTTACAACGCTCTGAGCAAAATGGGCGAAATTCATTACCTTCCCAAGTGCTGTCTTGTCCACAACGTGGGCAGGGGAATGTACGTGGCATAGAAAATTCCTACATCAAAAACAAATAGATTAGGCAAAAGCAAAGTGAATTGTTAGACTTATGCCGATTTCTAGATAGTTTGATGTGAATATGTCGATTCGTCAATTTCAAGCGCACCGAATGCAAGCACCACGTGATTTTCAGGTGATTCCGAATAAGCCGATTTGTGTTGAAATCGGTGCGGGTAAGGGTAAACATGCTTTACTGTTCACAGGGCAAAATCCGCAAACGACGTTGTATGCTATCGAACGAACTAAAGAAAAATTTTTAGCGATGCAAAAACAGCATCAGCTTGAACCACGTGAATATTTATACCCGATACATGCTGATGCTTTGCCTTGGGTCGTACATGCTTTGCATCCTGCACAGGTAGAACAATTTTTTATTCTTTATCCAAACCCAGAACCCCATAATCCAGCACAGCGTTGGTTAAATATGCCGTTCTTTGAGTTTTTACTTTCACGTCTTCAGCCGAATGGCACCATTACTTTAGCGAGTAATATTGAAGAGTATATTGATGAAGCTGAACAGCAATTGATTCAATTGTGGAAGTTGCCTTATGAAAAGCAAAAAATAGCAATAGACTCTGCACGTACACATTTTGAAGTCAAATACTTGGAACGTGGTGAACTTTGCCAACAGTTGATCATCACCAAGCCTGAAAATTATTCGACTCGTTTTGATGATTTTGCACCTTTGCAAGGTCAAAATGCTCAAGAGCAATCTGATGTCTAAACGTATTGCGATTATCGGTGCTGGCCCAGCAGGTTTGATGGCTGCTGAAGTATTGAGCCAATATGATTATCAAATTGACGTTTTTGAGCAGAAGCCTTCAGCAGCGCGTAAGTTCCTTATGGCTGGGAAGACAGGTTTGAATATTTCTCATGCTGAGCCAATCGATACTTTTATTCAACGCTATGATCACGCAGTGTGGTTAAGTCCATGGGTGAGACATTGGGACGCGCAGTGGATTCAAGACTGGATGAAAGGTTTAGGCATTGAGTCCTATGTGGGGAGTTCAGGGCGAATTTTCCCGACCGAGATGAAAGCAGCTCCTTTACTCCGTGCTTGGCTAAAACGATTGGCAGATGATGGGGTGAAGTTTTATTATCGTCATTGTTGTGTCGATGTGACCAAGAATCAGTTAACGATTGAAAACCAAACAGGTCGCTATACTGATCATTATGATGCGATTGTGTTGGCCTGTGGAGCTGTTTCATGGTCACAATTAGGCAGTGATGGTGCTTGGCAGCAATGGTTGTCTGAAAATCAAATTGAACCCTTTCAAGCCAGTAATGCAGGTGTATTGAAAGCATGGTCACCATTTATGCAAGACTGTTTTGGACAACCACTTAAACGCGTTGATGCATGGGTGAATGCAGAAAATAAAACGCATGGTGATATTGTGATTACTCACTATGGTTTTGAAAGTGGTGTGATTTATAAATTAGGGCGTGATTTAAGAGCTTTGAATCATCAAAAGCAACCTTTCATATTGCATCTGGACTTATTGCCAGATGTCAGTGCCGAACAATTAGAAAAAAAATTACACAGCAATAAAAAGCAATCCCTAACCAATATTTGGCGAAAAGCAGGCTTAGATCACGTCAAAATTAATCTGTTACGTGAAGTCACGAATAAAAGCATATGGTCAGATGCAAAAGAGATGGCTCAGCAGATCAAGAACCTGAATATTTCACTTGATGGCTTTCGTCCAATCGAAGAAGCCATTAGCTGTGCGGGTGGTGTTAAACAGATCGCTTTGTCTTCTCAATTACAGTTGCAATCAAATCCTTTTGTGTTTTGTTGTGGTGAAATGCTGGATTGGGATGCACCAACAGGGGGATATTTACTCACTGCTTGTTTTGCAACTGGGCGAGCGGCAGGAACAGGAGTACATCAATACTTAATATCTGACACTCTAAGATAATGTTTTAAAAAGTGTTTATAAATTTAATGTATTTTTCATGTTTTAAATAACGCGATTTTTATCTATTGGCGAGTTTCTTGCAAAGTTGAGATTTGTCTTTTTGATATATGAATATTCAATGTTGCAGAGATTCAAATCTAGTCTATTTCTTCAAGTCATTTTTGCGTTAATTCTCGGTATTATCATTGGAATCAGTTTTCACGATTTTTCTTTAGCTTTAAAACCGCTAGGTGATGGCTTTATTGCACTGATCAAGATGCTTATTGCGCCTATTGTTTTCTGTGTAGTTGTACTTGGATTGTATGGAGCAAATGATCTTAAAAAAATGGGGAAGGTTGGCGCAAAAACGATTTTATATTTTGAGATTGTGACCAGTATTGCTTTGGTTTTGGGAATTGTGATTGCATATGTCTTCAAACCTGGCGTTGGTATGAATATTGATATCACCCAGTTAGATGGAAAGGATTTAAATGTTTATACCGAACGTGCGCACACGATGAGTTCGGGATCAGATTTCTTATTACATATTATTCCTAAAACATTTGTAGATGCTTTTGCTCGTGGCGATATTTTACAAGTTTTATTGATCGCTATTTTGTTTGGTGTCTCTTTACTCATGATTCCAAAGCATTTGGCGGAGTTGGTATGTAAAGCAATCGAAGCTTTTTCTGAAGTGTTTTTTAAGATGATGGCTTTAATCATTCGTTTAGCACCAGTTGGGGTATTTGGTTCAGTCGCTTATACCACTGCTAAATTCGGATTAGATTCATTGGTTCAGCTTGGCTATTTAGTCTTATTGTTTTATGTGACTTGTATTTTGTTTGTACTAATTATTTTAGGTGGAATCCTGAAATTTACAGGTTTAAATATATTTAAATTTCTAAATTATTTTAAAGCAGAACTATCTATTGTATTGGGAACTGCATCCTCCGATTCAGTGTTGCCTCAGATAATGAAAAAGTTAAAAAATCTAGGAATTAAGGATTCCACTGTGGGTTTAGTGATCCCAACAGGCTATTCTTTTAATCTAGATGGATTCTCTATCTATCTAACTCTTGGCGTTATATTTATTGCCCAAGCTTGCAATATTGATTTATCGATGCATGATTTACTTGCAATTTTATTGGTTCCTTTGGTGACTTCGAAAGGTGCACACGGTATCTCAGGTTCTGCACTAGTGATATTAGCTACAACTTTGTCTGTCATACCTGGTCTTCCAACGATTGGCTTGGTGTTGTTATTGTCCGTTGATTGGTTTATTGGGATTGTACGTGCTTGTACGAATTTGATCGGAAACTGTGTGGCAACGGTTGCGATTGCTCATTGGGAACAGGATATTGATCATGCACGTGCCCAAGCTGTATTGGATCAAAAGATTGAGTTGAATTCCTAGATTAAATCACTATCTGAGACAATAAATAGTTTCTTAAAAATAGCATTTCTAATTTGCATGGAGCTTATATCTAGCCTATATTTTTAATGGAAAATTCATCAAAGGAATGTGCAATGTCTCAAACTTTACCTGTATATCACGGCAGTTGTTTGTGCAACGGTATTCGTTATGAAATCCATGGCGAAATTGGAGATATTGTGCAATGTCATTGTCAGCGTTGTCGTAAAGCCAATGGCACAGCTTATGCCACAAATGCTCCAATTAAAGTAAGTGATTTTAAAATTACGCAAGGTGAGCATTTACTCAAAAAATTTCAATCCACTGAGACGACTCAACGTTGTTTTTGTACAGATTGTGGCTCACCTATTATAAGTATTAAATCAGATATACCTGAGTTTTATCGCCTAAGAATAGGTACTCTGGATACCGCTATTCAGCAAAGACCAACCATGCATATTTTTGCTGCATCAAAAGCAGAGTGGGACTGTATTGCAGATGATTTACCACAATATGTTGAGCGACCATAATCGCTTTAGGTTGAGGATTAAACATGATTTTTGAGACGGCATCGTTAAGCCCAACGGAAGTGTATCGACTTTTAGTCGGTGGGATTACCCCTCGACCAATTGCATGGATCAGCACTTTATCTAAAGATGGTGTCGCCAATATCGCCCCTTATTCATTTTTTAGTGTGGCGAGTTGTAACCCGCCGATCTTATGGTATTCACAAGTGAACCCACAAAGTGGACAGGATAAAGACACTCTTCGAAATCTTATTGATACCCAAGAGTGTGTGGTACATATCGCTGATACAAAACTACTTGAGAAATTGAATTTGTCTTGTGCATCATTAGCTGCTGAGCAAAGTGAATTTGAATATGCTGAGATTGAATCTTGTCCAAGCTATTCAGTACAACCCTTATCTGTTCAAGACTCTTTGGTTCGTTACGAGTGCCGCTTAAGAGAAATTTTAGAGTTCAGCACACTTCCCTCTGGAGGAAAAGTTGCTTTACTCGATGTTCAAGCGATTTATGTAGATGATCGAGTCTGGAATGGAACGATGATAGACCAAGAAAAATTAAACAGTCTTGGAAAAATGGGTGGTGATTTTTATAGTTTAACTAGTGATCTGCGTAAATTATCGAGACCGCAAGTTTAATCGAGATTCAAAAAAGGAGGTTTTAATCCCTCCTTTTTTAGATTATTTTACAGACAATGCCTGACCTTCAAATTTCACACCATCCCAGCCATTTTGCATAAACTGACGAATATTTTGGTGATCTGTTCCTTCAGGTGTTGCGAGCACAGATGCATAATGTTCCGCAAATAAACTTAAAGTATCTGCTTGGTTTAAACCTTCTAATTGAGCAAAACTAAAGACTTTTGCACTTCCTTGGTTTTCAGTTGCAGCATTAAATTGAGCGCCATTTTGAAAAGCTGTAGGCGTGTGTTGATAACGAGCTTCAATAAAGGCAATAACATCAGCAAATTTTGCAGAACCATCTTTCAGTTGTGCCAATAAGGTTTGAGCCATTTTAAAATTCCATGTGCATAAAATGAATGTGAGCATCATACCATCGAATCAAGAAAGTTGATGTTTGATGCTGTGGAAACTAGACCGAATAGGGCAAGCTGTTTATGCTGTAAAAGATAAATCAAATGTATAAATAATAATGAATCGACATCATTTTAGGGTGCCTAAACACAAGCCTTTCCTCCGTTATTTTAGCTTGCTGCTTAGCTGTCAATTTATCTTACCTGTGCGCCGCTTTTTCATGCGTCTATTACCTTTTATACGATTTGAAAGTCAGGTCAGTCATATTGTGTATTTATCATGGTTAGTCGATATCGAGCAGGTTCGAGAACGCTATCCTGAGCCGGTTCATTTGTGGGAAAGACTGGGCAAAACTGTTTTTACCATTCTCAGTTACCAACATCATCATTTTGGCTTTCGTTTTCTTGGTCCATTTCGACGTTGGATGCCTTCTCCTCGACAAAGTAACTGGCGTTTTTATCTCAATGATACGGCACCTAAAACGGTCATTTTTGAACAGGTTTTGATTGACCATGCTTTATATGTTGTTGGTGGTCGTCTTGCAAGCGATGTAATGCCTGCCCAATATGCTGCAAAGTTCGAGCATCAATTTGATTCTAAACAGCAGGCTATTCAGACGGAGGTTTATCTAGATCAAGATTATTCTTTTAAGAGCCATGTCGGTATTCGACAGGAAAAAAGTTTACCTGCAACATGGCAGAATTTATTTGATTCATGGGCGGATGCTGTGCATTTTCTAGTTGATCAAGATCATGCATGGGCAGAGTGGGTTGATCAACCCCAACGAATGTCGCAAGGTGATATTCAAATGCCAGTCTGCTTCGAGCAAATTCAAGCCGCAGAAGTGCTTGCTCTAAGCCCCCCTGAACTGCTAAAGCAGTTCCAAATAGACGCTGATGCAGATGTTTTTGCTTTTGTAATTCCTGCTCTAGATTTTCACGTCTTGAATGAAAAAATATTAAATTGAACATCAAGTTGTGGATAACTGAAGCGTTATACACAGGAAAAAACATAGGTTGAGTTGTTCAAAATCTATGTTATTTTAGGATTAAGGAGATGGCATTCCTCCTTTTACAAACCGCCAAACTGGCTAATGATGCCTACGTTGTCCTGTACGGGGAGCGTAGGTTTATGCGCGCTCTGTTTATCTTCTGGAGTCCGCAGATGGCAAAAGTACTCGCTATGTTTAATGCATTACTGTCTCCAAATCTGAGTTTGGAGTAAATCATGTACTATCCACTTATCTCAATTGCATTAGGATCAATCTTAGGTGCTTGGCTACGTTGGTTGATTGGTTTAAAGCTCAATCCTATTTTTCCAGCGATTCCATTGGGTACAGTCACCGTAAATTTTATTGGTGGTTTTATTATTGGATTTGCAATTTCATATTTTTCACAAAGCGCACTTAGTCCAAATTATAAGTTATTTGTGATCACAGGGTTTTGTGGTGCATTAACGACTTTTTCAACCTTTTCAGCAGAGATCATTGCATTATTGCAACAAGGTAAGCTCAGCTATGCTGTTGCTGCGATTGTTATTCACGTGATTGGTTCACTCGTCTTTACTTTGATTGGCATGAGCTTGCATCAGTGGTTGAGTGCTGCGTAGTTCGGGAGAGAACTTATGAATGGATTCTTAATTACCTTTTATGCTGAACGCAGTCGAATGTACCAAGGTCAACCGATTGTTGAATGGTTATTGTCCGTTGCCCAACAAATGAAGTTGGGAGGTGCAACAGTCATAAATGCAACACATGGTATGGATCATCGTGGGCAAATTCATTCTGCAGGATTTTTTGAGTTGGCTGATCAGCCTGTTCAAATTCAATTCGCCGTGAATGATGAACAGGCTAGAGTGTTGTTTGAATGTCTTGAGGATAAAGCGATTTCTCTATTTTATGTCAAGCAGGCTGTTGAATATGGTGTGATTGGGCAATCATCACTGCGAGATGGATGACAAATTTTTGACATAAAAAAAGAAGTCTAAGTGGAGGAGATATAACCTTAGACTTCGAATGCTTCTAATGTACAGCGTCAAACTTAAAATAAGATTAAGCTTTACGACTAAAACGACCAAATCGTTTATTGAAGCTCGCAACACGACCTTCGTTGCTTGCTTGACGTACTTCGCCTGTATAAAACGGATGTGATGCGCTTGAAATATCTAGAGTCACATAAGGGTAAACTTGACCTTGATATTCTTTAGTCTGTTTGGTTTGGATCGTGCTACCAATCAAGAAGTAAGCATCGGCATTGGTATCGTGAAATAGTACTTGTTGGTAAGCAGGGTGAATATCTTTACGCACTTTTAAGACTCCTAAAATTATATGGAAATGTTATAACATAACAATATATGAAGTCAATTTTGAGTATTTCAAGTTTTGATTTGAAATGACAAATAGATTTTCGTCTTTCGATTAAGCAAGGGACACCAAGTTTTTAAGAAATTTAACTAGGTACGAGTTCTTCAAATAAATCGTTCAGATTGTCATGCACTTTGAGATGAATGAGATTCCAGTAATGTCCAGATACCGTACGATTCACCATCAATGTATCAGGAGAGGGTTTAAATACATCCCAATATTTTAAAGATTTTTTCACTAGGCGCATGCCATCGTGATGTGAAGAGTTTTCTGCAAAATCATAATGTGTACTGAGCGGACGTAATAAAATTTCAATCCATTGACTATAAAGTTCGTCAGGGAACTTTTCTTTTTCAGCCAATGCCTTTAATTCGACTAATAAGTCTTCAACTTGAGCAATATTCTCTTGTCGAGCAGCATTGACGAGAGATTTAAAATGTTGAACGATTTCAGGCGATAAGGTTTTTACACTGCCATAATCGTAAATAATTACGCTACCATCTTCTCTAAATGCAAAGTTACCTGGGTGTGGATCGCAATGAAATCGTCTTAAAAAGAAAATTTCTTGTCCGAGCGCACGTACGATTCGACGACCAATTTGATTGCGTGTTTCGACGGACCACGTACTCGCCGTTTCAATTGATTCACCTTTTTCATAACTGAGTGTGAGTACACGGCGAGATGAATAGTCTTTATAGACGGTAGGTATAATCACTTGTTGATCGAGTTTTTCATGGAAGGTTTTAAATACTTCTAGGTTCTGGGCTTCAATTTCATAGTTCAATTCAGCTGATAGACTGTCTTGGATTTCTTTAAAAAGTTGATCTTGAAGTTTTTTATCAATTTTTAATACGCCCATTAAACGTAAAGCAAGGCGAACCTGTTTTAAATCGCTTTCACAAGCTTGATCGACACCAGGATATTGCACTTTAACTACCACTGCTTGCCCATTCGGCAAAATAGCACGATGCACTTGACCGATGGATGCTGCTGCAAATGGTTCGATTTCGAAAGAGCTAAAAATTTGGTTTAAGGGTTTGCCTAACTCTTTTTCGACTTGCTGCTGGATCGCAGCAAAAGGCATGGCAGGGGCTTGGCGTTGTAACTTAGCAATCGCTTTGGCGACTTCTGGTGGAAAAATATCTTTGTATTGAGAGGCAATCTGTCCGACCTTCATTACAGCACCTTTCATTTCTCCAAGTGTATCGGCGATTTGAATTCCGATATCTTGGAAAAGTTGGCTACGTGCTGCATTTTTTTGTTGTTCATCGGCAGTGAGATTTCGAATAGAGTTAGCCACGCTTTTGCTTGCAATACTTGCGGTCATGCCTGCCAGTTTTAAAAAGCGTTTACCGGAAGAACTCGCATGCTTTGCCATATTCGTTAGACCTCAATTGTTTTATCTCAAAGGAGTATCTTGATCATAGGGTACAAAACTTAAATTGCCTATAAGAAAATGTTAAGTGATGTAAGTCATTATTTATGAGTAGGTCGATAATAAATGGAAAGCTCAGTTGTTAGAGCTTTCCATACCATGAATACGTTAGAAACGAATATTCTTTATAGTGTTTTCTCTAAGCGTTGATTGTTTAAATACAAACGACCAATCAATAATACACAAGCAATCGTTAAGCCAATAATCAAACCTAGCCAAACACCTGCAACACCCCAAATCGAATAACGAGCTAAATACAAACCGATTGGGAAAGCAATCACCCAGTATGCCATCAGTGTAATCCACATCGGCGCTTGCGTGTCTTGCATACCACGTAGGCAGCCTGCAGCGCTTACTTGCCATGCATCCATTAATTGGTATGCCATTGCAAACCATAGCAGATACATCGCCATGGGGATCACATCTATATCATTGGTATAGATTGCAACGATATATGGTCGAGCAGAGGCAATCAGAAGCATGGTGCACAATGCAAAGAATGTCGCACTCATCAATCCTACTTTCTGTGCTTGGCGCATAGCTTGCCAATTCTTTTCCCCATAATACATTCCGACCCGAATTGTTAAGGCAATCGCTAAGGATAAAGGAATCATAAACAACTGAGATGTGACTGAAATTGCAATTTGATGTGCTGCAATCGCATTTTCTCCCAGTGGTCCTAATACCAAAGCACCTGTGCTAAAAATACTGACCTCAAAGAAAACCGCTAAGCCAATTGGAAAGCCAAGTTTTAAAATTCGTTTAACCCAAGTTGGGTCTATGTTTTCCCATTGCGTAAAAATAGGAGCTTGTTTATATGCACTTGCTTTAGAAATGTATATTGCAAGTGTAATGAACATTAACCATTGTAGAATCGCTGTCGCAAAGCCACATCCAGCACTGCCTAGAGCTGGAATTGGCCCAAAGCCATACATGAAAATGAAGTTTAGTGGAATCAGTACTAAGAGTGCCAATAAACTGATTACTGTGACTGGGCGAGGATGTCCAAGCGCTTCTGAATAGCTACGTAAAGCTGCATACATCATTACAGCAGGCATACCAAAACCAATCGCATGTAGGAATAGGCTGGCTTTCGGGAGGAGATGCTCTGGTACGCCAAAGTAAGGCAACAAAAGTGGCATACATTGCAAAATAAACATTGCAACGACACCTAGAATCAATGCTACCCATAAAGATTGACGTGCGATAGTCGGAATTTTTTCAGGTGTTTTAGCACCACGTGCTTCAGCGACGAGTGGTGTGGTCGCAATCATAATCCCAGCAAACAACAGCATGATAGGAATCCACAGACCCACACCCACAGCAATTGCAGCAAGATCGCCAGCAGAAAGATGACCTGCCATAATTGTATCAATCAAGCCTAATCCAGCTTGGGCAAACTGAGTGATTAGTATTGGTAATATCAAATGAAACAGTTGTTTTAATTCATAGCGCTTGCTGGTTGCTTGTAACACAAAAAATACTCTTATTGATTAAAAACGGAAGAAACCTTAGCGCTGTAAAGTGAGTAAAACGCCAATAAAAATAATGATACCACCGAGTAAACGCTGCCAGTTGATAGGTGCTTTATCTGTACCTAACCAGCCAAAATGATCGAGCAGCATAGAAATAGCGATCTGACCAAAAATAACTAATCCTGAAAATGTGAGAAAACCTAATTTTGGAGCAGTATAAATACTCATGCTAATCGCATAAACACCGAGAAATCCACCAATCCATAAATACCATGGAATGCTTGAAAGTTCATGTAAATTTGGTTTAGATGCATCCTGAAAATAGACGAGTGCCGCTAAAACAGCAGTACCGATGAGAAACGAAAGAAATGCTGCTTGAAGGGGAGAGCTTAAATGTTCTCTCAATTGTGAATTTATTGCAGTTTGAAATGCCATTGCAATTCCTACTCCAAAGGCTAAAGGCAGAAAGAGTAGCAATTGGCTAGAAATTTTCATCATCATCTCAATGTAATTGTTCTTCGTTATCTCAGTCTAACTGAATACTTACAGGATGATAAGCCGTGTCTACAGAACCAGCAACAGACTCTGTAAGAGTCATGTTAAAATAGCGATGTTCTGTCATTGAGCTTCTACTTTGAGTCTGTTAAATCCAATTAATATCCCACTTTCCTTGTATATCCATATGCCTTGGTGTGTGCGTAAGTGTCCTTACTGTGACTTCAATTCACACGCTGTGCCTGATGGTCAACTCTCAATGGATTTGGAACAGCAGTATTTAAAAGCATTGGTCGCTGACTTTGAAACACAAGTTGAAATGGCGCAGGGAAGATTAATTCATAGCGTATTTATTGGTGGTGGAACACCATCGTTGATTTCCGCTCAAGGCTATCAGTGGCTTTTTGACCAGCTTAAAGCACGTTTAAGTTTCTCAGATGATTGTGAGATTACCTTAGAAGCAAACCCTGGAACGGTAGAGCATGATCCTTTTGCGGATTATCTTTCTGTTGGGATCAATCGCCTGTCGATTGGTGTGCAAAGCTTTGATACAGAGCACTTACAACGCTTAGGTCGTATCCATTCCGCGCACAATGCTATGGATGCAATTCAGCAAGCTCGACAAGCAGGTTTTGAGCGCGTCAATGTAGACCTTATGCATGGTTTACCCTCGCAAACTGTCGAACAAGCTCTAACAGATCTTAAGTTGGCTGTGGAGCATGGTGCAACGCATATCAGTTGGTATCAACTTACGATTGAGCCGAATACGGTTTTCTTTCGAACGCAACCTGCTTTACCGCAAGATGAGATTTTGGAGCAGATTCAAGAACTGGGTGAAGCATATTTAATTGCGAATGGTTTTATTAATTATGAGGTGTCAGCATGGAGAAAAGAAAAGCCATCAGCCCATAATTTGAATTACTGGCAATTTGGTGATTATTTGGCGATTGGTGCTGGTGCACATGGCAAGGTCACAAGACCTGATGGAGTATACCGTTTCCAAAAAACGCGTTTACCAAAAGATTATCTTGCTAAAGTTCCTGCCGAACACCTACAAATGAAACGTATCGAGGCTGATGAGCTACCTTTTGAGTTTATGATGAATGTTTTACGTTTGAATGAAGGTGTTGCTGCTGAGCTTTATCAGCAAAGAACTGGTTTAGATTTAAATCACCTGCAATCACCATTGAGTAAATTACGTCAGAAAAAATTATTGCTTAATGATACATGTAAAATTGCTTGTACTGAGCAGGGACATATTTTTTTAAATTCAGTCTTAGAATCATTCTTATAAGATCAAAAACTCCCTTTAACGAGCATTGCTAAAGGGAGCACAAATATTAAAAATTAAAGTTTATGTTGTTTACATCCATCGTTGAAATCGTAACAGGCGCATTTTGAGTCGTTGCTTTTACTGTATCAGTCGCACTGATAGTGTATTGTCCATTTACGGTATTATCAGGAGTGAATACGATTGGCAATGTACCTGTGTATGGACCTAAATAAGGTGCACCTGTACTTAAGGATAAGCTATAGGCACCAGTGTCTAAAGTCGCATTGATGGTATTTACTGTATAAGTCGTACCACCACTAGTTTGTTTTGCATTGACTTTAATTAAGTCGCTGCTTGGAGTCGCTGTTCCACTAACACGATAGTGTGTTGCTACATTTGTATTAATCGGTAATGCTTGAGTAGAAATGGTGGTGGTTTGTTCAGCGGTGACTGGAACTGATTTAATCACTGCAGTTGCATATCCAGGAGCGGTTATAACAATGTCATAGTTGCCATTAGTTTTACTTTGGACAAGTGGCATTAATTTAAAGTCACCTGTCGCTGGTACAGGAGTACCTTTAATGATTTCACCATTTTGCTGTGCATAAACGGTTGCACCTGCTTGAGCAAGGCTTGGGCTGACGAAGCCACTGATGGTTCCACTCACAACTTGTGGTGTTGCTGTGACAACTGGTTTCAGGTTGTATGAACCATTTCCACGTTTCACAATAGATTGGCATGCATCAAAATCTAAAACAAGGTCAACTAGCGTGTCTGGCTTTACATCAAATGATCCCACGACTTTATAGCCACTCTGAGCCGCGCTCGGTGTCGTCAATGCTAGCTCGGTACCTCCTGTAGGAACAACAGAGTTAGCCCATTTTGATCCTTGATTTTGATCTAGAACTAAACGGATTTGTGTATAGCGCCCAGCTGGAAGAGGGGTCTGTCCTAAAGTTGTGAGAGCACCATTGGTCAGTGTAAGTAAATCTATTTTTTTAGGATTAGCTAGTTTTACTGAATACCAGCCTGCATCGCTATCTTTTGCTGTACTACTGCTATGTACTTTTACCTCTTTGACAGTGACATAGACGTGATCCATTCCACAAGCAGGGTTATCGGTTAGGCTGACATTGAGCGTGCCTGTATTGTTTGAATTATTATCAGCGCTGCTTCCACCACCACATGCAACTAAGCCTAAAGAAGTTATAGCAACCAAGCTAATCAATTGAATATTCTTCATGAATAGGTCCTTTCATCCGAGAATAGTATGTAAAATTGTTTTCGGAGTATAAAAGATTTAGTCAAAATACTATGTTGTATAATTATAAATATTTGTTTTTATTGATTAAATTTGTGTGAGCTAGTTTCTGTTTTATACATAAAGATAGTTGTAGATCATGATTAGATATCATTTTAGATGAAGTAATCACAAATCCCAACTTCACAGATATTAACTTCATGAATAGGCATAAAAAAACCTCATCATATGATGAGGTTTTTTAGAATTTGGTGGGTCGTCCGCGACTCGAACGCGGGACCAACGGATTAAAAGTCCGCTGCTCTACCAACTGAGCTAACGACCCTGAGTGAGGGTAAGTAAAATAACCTTTACTTAGACCTTAGAGAAAATCTATAATTTTTCTAAGTTAAACCTCTTACAGGCGTTTGTAAAATACATTTTACAAACTATCAAAACATTAAGTGGTGGGTCGTCCGCGACTCGAACGCGGGACCAACGGATTAAAAGTCCGCTGCTCTACCAACTGAGCTAACGACCCTAAGCAAGCGATTAAACATGCTTCGCAAGTACAACCAATCAGTTCTAAGTGCGTCTTCGTTTTGATGTTGCGTATTCTAGCAACTTATTCAGCTAACACAAGAGGAAATTTAAAAACATCTGCATGATTGTTTATAAAAAGCACGATTTCCTCTTGTTTAGCTAAAAAATAAACTAGAAACGGTATTGATATGCCTGAATATTCTCAAAGATTTCAGCATTTACATCACAGTAGCTCGTTGCGCCTGGTAATAAAACCAACAAGCGTTCATCTGTCTTGCTTGGGTCAAATGCATCTTCTTTCAGCTTATTCTTTTGATACTTAAAGGTACCTGTTGTTTCAACTTTGGCTTGTACACGTAAGAACACCGGAATCGCATAAGCTGGTAAGCATTTCTTGAATACACTGACCATTTCCGTAAGGTCATTATCATTCAGTTCAGCGCCATCGGTTAAAGTGATAGCAGCCATACCTGCACGACCATTGGTGTTTGGAATTTCTACACCATAAACAACAGCTTCAGCGATCTTTTCGTATTCAGAAACCATGTTTTCAACTTCAGTCGTTGAAACGTTCTCACCTTTCCAACGGAAAGTATCACCCAAACGATCTACAAACTGTGCATGACGGAAGCCAATGTCACGTACTAAATCACCAGTGTTGAAATACGAATCACCTTTAGTAAAGACATCTTTCAAGATAACTGATTTGTTTTTCTCAGGATCAGTATAACCATCGAAAGGTGAACGGCTAGTAATCTTACCTACGAGTAAGCCGACTTGACCTGTTTTGACTTTCTTGCAATAACCTTTGCTGTCACGTACTAGTTCGTTTTTCTCTTTGTCATATTCAACAATTGCATATGGTGTAGGAGAAAAACCAACTGTATTGTCAAAGTTGAAAATATTGCTGAAGCCAACGTTACCTTCACTTGATGCATAAAGCTCAAGGACTTCTTGAACACCAAAGCGCTCTTTGAATTTGCCCCAAATATTTGGTCGCATACCGTTACCAATCATTTTGGTAACACGGTGAGCACGGTCAAGTTCTGTAACTGGTGCATCCATGAGGTAACGACATAATTCACCGACATAACCGATCGCTGACGCATTAAATTTCTGAACATCTTTCCAGAATGCACTCGTCGAGTATTTACGACGTACAGCTAAAGTTGCGCTACCAGCAATCACACCACACCAGCACACGACGACGCCTGTTGCATGATAGAGCGGTAAAGTGACATACATTACATCATCTTTACCTAAATTTAGAATATGACCGTATGTACCATAAGCAAGTGTCCAACGGCTATGCGTGAAGATTACAGCTTTAGGCAAGCCTGTCGTGCCAGATGTATAGATATAGAATAATCCATCTTTACCTGTCACAGTGTGTGTGGTTGATGGATTGAATTTAGGGAATTGATCAATTTGTTGAGCAAGATTGACATAGCCTTTAGGTGCTACACCGGCATTTTGACGAGTTTCTTGATCTGCAAACCAATGGAAACGATCTTGAGCAACAGTTAAATCTTGACGAATTTCATCTATCGCAGCTCGTACTTCTTCGCCAGCAATCACCGCGATAGGATTAACTAAGTTAATACTGTGTGCTAGAACTTTGCCGACCTGTGATGTATTTACAAGTGCAATCGTTACGCCAATTTTAGCTAAAGCAACAATAGTGGCAATCAATTCAGGGCGGTTTTCGACCATCACTGCAATTACATCACCTTTTTTTGCCCCAATCGACAAGTAGTAATGCGCAATTTGGTTTGCCCATTCGTTCAAAGCACTGTAGCTATAACGTTGATCTTCAAATAACAGGGCGATTCCTTGCGGATTACGCTTAACTGCTTTTTCAAAGGCAATTCCTAAGCCTGCTGGGGAAGTAGGCGTCCGCAAATAAGCCTGTTTAAGACCATTGAGGATATGAGGTACTTTTGTGATGAAGTTGGGAAGGCGAGTTGCGACATCACTAAGGGTAATAATATCGGTCTGTGTAGTTTGGCTCATATCAATCCTGTTTATTTTTTCGATCAATCCAAAAAATGGCTATCTGTTGGAACACAACCATTAAGATCATTGTTGTTAATGCTGTTTTTTAATGGGAAGTTCCTAGAGCAATCAACCTAATCTGACAAAATAACAAAAAAGCCTAGTCATCGAAATGACTAGGCTTGTGCTTATTGTGTGCAATTTAGCAAATTATTCATTGCCAGCAGTTGCTTTTTTCGGTGGACGACCACGAGGGCGACGAGGGCGACTAGATTTATCTTTCTCTAGTTTCGCAGCTTCATCTTCCGCTTCAGTCTCATCACCTTCAACAACAGTCTCTACTTTTTCTTCGGCTACAGCGACTTCAACGGTTTCTGTTTCAGTTGCTTCTTGTTGAAGAACAGTGGTTTGTGCTTCTTCAATTACTTCTGCAGCAGTTTCTTGAGCATCTTGCACTTCTGTTGCCGTTGTGAGCTCGAGAGGTTGTTGCTCAGGAATTGCATCAACTGGCTCTGAAGTAGAAGTTGCTGGTTCAGCTTCTTTCGCTTCAACTGGCGTCTCTGCGGTAGTTGCTGGTTGAGCTACTGAAGCGTTCGCTGCAATATGTGCTTCTTTCGCTTGTTCCGCAGCAAGTTTGGCAAGGCGACGGCGTTCACGAGGGTCATTTGCAACGCGAGTCACAGGAGCTTCAGGTGGTGTTAACGGTAACACTGGTGCAGGTTCTGCTTCCTGAGTTGGCTTCTGTGAAGGAAGAACAGCATCACGTGTAACAGGACGCTTTTCTTCAACCACAACAGTTTCTACTGCAATACTACTTGCGTATTGTTCAGCGAACTTTTGTAATGCACGGTTGAACGTTGTGACTAAACCAAATTGTTCAATCAAAATTGTGCAATCTTCACCATAGATATGGCGAATCAGACCACCAATAGTATATTGCCCTAAGGTTGGTATCTGCGAGTGCGCAATTTTAGGTGCTGGCTTTTGATTAGTATGCCCGCTACCTTGATGCGAACGGCGACGTGAACGAGGATCGTTACTTGCACGTTTTACAGGCGCTACTTGAGTTGATGGCTCAACAACAGCAGTTTCTTCAACTTCTGGCTGTGCCGCTTGAGTTGGCTCAACTGTTTCTGCTGTCGCAATTACAGCTTTTACAGACTCAGTGTGAGGCACATCTAACGGTGCTTTTTCTGCATTAATTGCAACGATTTCACTTTGACCTTGATCAATATTTACGATCAATGCCGTGTTCATCGCTTCCGCACGTGGTGCATCAACAACGTCCACTTTTACTTGTTGTGGATTAACTGCCTCTTCAGCTGTTACTACTGGAGTTTCATTTAAAACACTTTGGTCACGATGACGGTTTGGTCGGTTCGGACGCTGTTGATTGTTGCGATCACGACGTGGCAAAGGCGCAGACTCATTCACTGCAGTTTCTTGATGTTGCTGCTGAGCTTCTTGAGGTTGATGACGCTTTTGCTGGCGTTTTTGATCACGTTGTTCTTGACGTTGTTCATGACGTGAAACTTGAGTCACTTCTTCATGCACTTGATTTTGTGGTTCATGTGCATGTGAGTGTTGCTCACGTTGTTCTTTATGTTTGCGCTTCTTCTGGTTTTGATTAGGACGATGAGATTTTTCGTCTTTTTCAAATGTTTCACGTGCTTCTTGTTTTGCTGGTGCTTGTGAAATATAAGCGTTATTGCTTGCAGGAGCAGGTGTTTCTACAGCTGCAGGAGCAGGGATATTCACTTGTCCAAACTGACCACGACTTACTGCGCCGTTATTGATCATTTGCTCAATCGCAGCAGCAGCGTTTTGTGCAGAACGAGATTGATCAGTAGTTTGAGCTTGTTTTTGAACAAATAAGTTCTCTAACCAAGCACAAGGGCTTGCTGATTTCTGTACAGTGGCTTGAGCTGGTTTTGCTTGTGCAGCTTGAGCTTGATGGGCTTTCTTTTGTGGTGCTGTTGCATTTTGTGCAGGAGCAGCTGGATGGCTGTGATCTGCTTCTTCTAAATGCCAATCAGAAGACTCATAACCAAGTTCTTTTTCACTTGAACGAGTTGCTTCAGTACGTTCATAGCTAGATGGGGCAAAGCCATCTGGATTGAACTGGATTTGATAATGTGGTGTTTCCAAGTGCGGGTGAGGCAACACAGTGACACGTACATTTGAAGTTTGTTCAAGATAAACCAGGCTGTGACGCTTTTCATTCAATAAGAACGCAGCGATTTCAACAGGTACTTCAACTTGAACTTCACCTTGGCGTTCACGTAAAGCAATTTCTTCAACTTTACGCATAATCGAAAGTGAAAGTGAACGTAAGTCACGAACCATTCCTGTGCCATGACAGCGTGGGCACACATAACCTGTCGCTTCTTCTAAAGAAGGACGTAAGCGCTGACGGCTCATTTCCATCAGACCAAAACGTGAAAGTTGACCGAACTGGATACGTGCACGATCGCTTTGTGTCGCTTCACGTAATTTCGCTTCAACCATACGTTGGTTGCGATCTTTGGTCATGTCGATGAAATCGATCACAACTAAACCGCCAATATCACGTAAGCGAAGTTGACGCGCAATTTCTTCAGCTGCTTCTAAATTGGTATTTAATGCAGTTTCTTCAACATCGTGACCACGCGTTGATTTCGCTGAGTTAATATCAATTGAAACTAAAGCTTCAGTTTGATCAATCACAATTGAACCACCTGAAGGAAGTTTTACTTCACGTTCATAAGCGGTTTGGATTTGACTTTCAATCCCGAAGTGAGCAAATAAAGGCTCATTCAAGGTATAAGTTTTTAACTTATCAAGCTGACGTGGCATTACTGCTTTAACAAAGTTATACGCTTCGTTATATGCCTGCTCGCTATCAATCAAGATTTCTGCAACGTCATCACGTAAGTAATCACGAATAGCACGCGTCACTACACCCGCTTCTTGATGAACAAGCATTGGTGATGGACCTGAACTTGCAGAGCTTTGAATTTGAGCCCAAAGATCCAACAAATGTTGTAAATCCAGTTGAAGTTCTTCTTGGGTGCGACCGATACCTGCGGTACGAACAATCACGCTCATGCCACGAGGTACATTTAGAGAAGATAAAATTTCTTTTAGCTCTTCACGCACAGAACCTGAAATTTGACGGCTGATACCACCACCTTTCGGGTTGTTTGGCATAAGAACTAAATAACGACCTGCAAGAGAAATAAAGGTAGAGAGGGCAGCACCTTTGTTGCCACGCTCTTCTTTCTCAACTTGAACGAGTAGTTCAGTACCTTCAGTGATTAGTTCACGAATGTTAGAAGTTTGACGAGGATCTGCTTTGAAATACGAGTTTGCAATCTCTCGCATTGAAAGGAAACCTTGACGCTGAGCGCCATACTCGACGAAAACCGCTTCTAAAGATGGTTCAACGCGAGTGACGTGACCTTTGTAGATGTTTGATTTTTTTTGTTCACGAGTACGGTTTTCTAAATCGAAATCGTAAAGGCGATTACCAGTGATAAGTGCAACGCGAACTTCTTCGGCGTGGGTTGCATTAATCAACATACGTTTCATGGGTGTGACACCTAATAGTGATGCACAAAAACAACAAGCTCAATACTTTTGAGCAAACATCAAATTGACGCGATCAAGACTCAGAGGCTACTTTTATTTGCGAAGCTCTGAAACCACTGACTGTAAATTTCCAGTTTGGGCTTTGATACGGTTGTTTCGATGTTGGCAATACTGCTTCTATCTTTGGTCTGTTGATATTTCATCTCTGTCTTGCATCTGAGAAATATGGTAAGACCCCGACATAATCAAAGTTTCCTGTACGCTTCACTGGCGGGTGAGCGGTGCATTGGATGGTGACTTTCACTGTCATTAAGCATTGAAGTCGATCCATCTGGAAGTCTTGATACGGAATGATCATCGTATCACTGCTTAGCAGTTCCAATGCATCAACGCTTTAGCCTGAATGCGACATCAGGGAGCAAATTGTCTGATGTGGATCAGTTTACGTTTAATAACCAACAAATTGCTGGCGACATATTTTTTCTGAGCAAACTGCATGTGCTGATGCACAATTAAACGCAACAGTTTGTCATTTTGCCGATATAATAAGCCTTCGGCGTCGGCATAATTCTTTAGGACCTATCCGAGTTGTTGGTGAAGATCTCATCGATTTAAAATTTTATCTAAATAAAATTTCTGATTTGATGCTCACTTACGGTGGTATCCGTGCGCTGAATATATCAAACCTTGCGGCATCTGCCTATGGGCTAAGTTTAGGTTTCTTGTGAAATAACTTAGCTAAATGATCATTTTTTAATCGTATTTAGCAAATCTTGGATGAATCGAACGTATGAATTCTACACAACAATGGCAAAGTGTCACTTGGTTTGACGTGGATGAGCATCAAGAAGGGCAGCGAATCGATAATTTTTTATTTACCCGATTAAAAGGTGTTCCTAAAAGTCGAATCTATCGTTTGATTCGTGAAGGACAGGTTCGTGTCAACAAAAAAAGAATAAAAGCAGAAACACGACTGAGTATTGGTGACCAAATTCGAGTTGCGCCGATTCGTTATGAACAAAAAGATGAAACCGATGCACCTGTGAGTGATGGTGTAGCGCAAAGTTTACTCGGTCGAGTGGTTTACGAAGATGAAGGCTTATTAGTGGTGAATAAACCATCTGGTATTGCCGTTCATGGTGGTAGCGGGGTTGCATATGGCTTGATTGAAGCCATGCGTGCTGCGACAGGCAAAAAATATTTAGAATTGATTCATCGTATTGACCGTGATACCTCCGGTCTAGTGATGATTAGTAAGAAGCGAAGTACCCTCAAGTTACTTCAGGATCTATTGCGTGAGCATAAGATTAAGAAGACCTATGCAGCAATCGTCAAAGGGCAAGTGAGTTTGGATCAGCAATTGATTGATGCGCCTTTGCTTCGTTATGAACTTGCGAATGGTGAGCGACGTGTCCGTGTCACTAAAGAAGGTAAACCTAGCAAGACGGAATGGAAGGTGATTGAGCGATTTAAAGCCGCAACATTAGTCCACGCTTCACCATTGTCAGGTCGTACACATCAAATTCGTGTACATGGTCTAAGTATCGGGCATCCTTTGATTGGGGATGATAAGTATGGTCACAATACAGCTTATACAGGTCCTGAAGCACGCCGTTTATGCTTGCATGCAATGCGCTTAGATATTCCGAACTACCCAACCATCGAAGCACCAATGCCTGAAGATATGCAACAGGTGATTAATGAGTTGAGAAAGCAAAAATGAGTCAGAATGTTGAATTAGTCATTTTTGATTGGGATGGGACGTTGTTTGACTCGGTTGGGCAAATCGTGGCAAGTCTGCAATACGCAGCACAGCAGTTTGAACAACCGCTTACCGATGATGCTGCAAAAAGTATTATTGGTTTAGGCTTACCTGAAGTCATGCAAATTTTATTTCCACAGGTACCGCATTTGCAGCAAGATATTTTGCAATGCTATGCAGATCATTATGTTGCCAACTCAAAAGGTGATGCTTGGTTTACGGGTGTTGCTGAACTTTTGCTAGAGTTAAAACAACAAGGTTTAAAACTTGCTGTGGCGACTGGTAAAAGTCGTAAAGGTTTAGATCGAGTTTTGAGCCAAACCAATAGTCATCATATTTTTGATATTACCCGCGCAGCTAGTGAAACTAAGTCAAAACCAGATCCGCTGATGTTGCAAGAAATACTCACGGAAATGGATGTGGCTGCTGAATCTGCAATTATGGTAGGTGATACCAGTTATGATCTTGAGATGGCTCAAAATATTGGCATGCCTCGAATTGGGGTGAGTTATGGAGTGCATACTGTTGAAACATTAGTGCAGTATCAACCTTTGACGATTGCAAATGATGTGGCGGAGTTGCATCAGTATTTGCGCAATCACTTAGCTGAGTTTGCTTTAACTGAAAGTTAAACAACAAAAATCATTTGAGACGACACAGATAGGGATTGATCAATCCCTATCTTCAATAATAAAAATAGGGAAAGTATGAGTCGTTCCATTCGTTTACTTCATTTATTACAACTGCTTAGAGAATACCGTTATCCTGTTACTGCACAGGCGCTAGCCGAACGTCTTGAGGTTAGCCAACGCACTTTATATCGAGATATTGAAACACTACGTGAGCAAGGCGTCAGTATTGATGCTTCGGCAGGACTGGGATTCCAGCTAAAAGAAGATTTTCTTTTGCCGCCAATGACTTTAAATGAAACTGAAATTGAAGCAATTTTTCTTGCGTTGAATTGGTTAAAAGACATTCCTGATCAAGCACTGAAAGCGGCATCAACCTCCGTGTTAGTTAAACTGAATGCAGTTTTACCTCAGCACTGTCAGCATTTGCTAGAGCAGACGACCTTAAGGTCGATTAATACATGGTTGCCTGTCGATGAAATGCTCGTTGAGCAAGTGCGTTTAGCTATCCGCCAACAAGTAAAAATCCTCGTGGATTATGCAGATGAGCAACAACGAATAAGTACAAGAATGCTTTGGCCTTTTGCTTTAGGATATTTTAATGATCGTATTGTGTTAGCAGCATGGTGTGAGTTACGCGAAGGGTTTAGACACTTTCGTATCGATAGAATACGTGAGTTAAGTTTGACCCAAGTCCATTATCCACAATTCAAACAGCAATTATTTCAACAATGGTGGGTTCAAGAAGTGTGTGAATCGACTACTGACAAAAACTGACAATCAAAGCGATTAAATTTAAATAAAACCAATAAACAAGGAAATACAAAAATGGCACTTAAACTTTATACCAATAGTTTTTCACGCGGTGTGGTCGTGGATTGGCTACTACTAGAACTCGGAATTGAATGCGAGCGTATTGAGGTTGCATTTAAAACTGAAATGAAAACACCAGAATATTTGCAGATGAATCCTTTTGGTAAAGTACCTGTTTTGGTTGATGGTGACATTGTTATTTATGAATTGGGTGCAATATGTGCTTATTTAGCTGATAAATTTATAGATAAAGGACTAGCACCTGCACTCAACGATCCCAAACGAGGTTTATATTATCGTTGGTTGTTCTTTATCTCAGGGCCATGGGAAGCGGCAGCGACAGATCGAATGTTGGGTATAAATGAGGTTACACCTGAGCAGAAATCTTCGATTGGTTATGGTGACTACCAAGATGCTTATCATGCCTTTGTGGTTGGATTGAATGAAGCAGCTCCTTTTTTATGTGGAGAACAATTCACCGCTGCTGATGTGTTAGTTGCAGCAATGTTATTTTGGCAGTTGAAAATGGGTGAAGTACAGTCGCATCCTGCTATTGAACGATATTTACAGAATGTTAGTCAGCGCCCAAGTTATCAGAAGTTTGCTGAATTCTTTAGTAATGCTTAAGCCCAAACATCAAAAAAGCCGACAACTCGGCTTTTTTTATTTTTTCAGCTTGCATAAAGTGCAAATTGATCAAGTGCAAATACTTGCCTAATCTCTTCCAAAAATTGTTCGGTCGCTTGATTGGGGGGATTTTTATTAAACGCCATAAATACATCCAAACTGGGCAATGGCTTGGCTAAGGGTTTTACAATGACTTGATCAGTCGCTAGGGCTTCCATGTAGGATGGCAGAATTGCACAGCTCACACCCGAGTTTACCGCTTGAATGCAATCCACTATATGATTGGTTTCATGGATGGTTTTGAACTGAATTTTATTAAATTCAATATATTGCAAAATCGTTTTCGATAAGGGCTGTGACAATTTATTAGAAAGGATGGTTAACTCTAACTCTTTTAATTGCTCAAGTTTAATTTCTTCAAATTTAGCAAAAGGATGTTGTTTCGGGAGCATAAATACAAGAGGCTCTTTCAAAACTAACTGACTGGCAAAAGTATCATTTTGAAAATCTTGATTAATAAAAATAATGTCTAAATCACCTTTTTTTAATTCAGTGATTTGGTCAGTTTCTTTTAGATTGAGTGTACAAATTTGTAGTTTTGGAATTTTCACGCGTAAACGTGGCAAAATATAAGGAAAAATACGGATTTCTGCTGAAGGAACGAATCCAATTCTAAGACATTGAACTTTTGCAGCAGCAACTTGTCGCGCCATTGTCACTGCTTTATCTGCTTGAGTGATCGTTAAACGTGCCTGCTCTAGAAAAACATGACCTTCATCTGTCAATTCTACTTTTCGTTTGGTTCTATGAAATAATTGAACACCAATTTCATCCTCTAAATCCTTGATTTGTTGGCTTAAAGATGGCTGTGCTGTATGAAGCTTAATTGCTGCTTTACTAAAACTTAGCTCTTCGGCAACGGTGATGAAGTAACGTAAATGTCGTAATTCCATAAGACGAATCCAAATGTGCCTTATTCTAGTTTTAGAAAGATTGATAACGGGTGAAACTAGCGTAAGACTATATCATAGCTGTTTTTATGACCGATGTGCTCAGTTTTGAGATAGAAAAAATGTATTAAAAACCTAAAATTGTGACTTAATCTGATCATGATAAAAAATTGAACCTTTATATAAATTTATGTTGACTCATTAGGTGAAAATCAGCATAACTAAATGGGTTCTACGAGGACTAAAGTGCATGAATTGAAATGCATTCAAACTTCTCAAAATTGATACATTCACGTGAGATGGAAAACGTTAAAGTAGAAAGCTATTTATCTGATAAATAGATCACCATCGCTGCTTGAGATGATTAAATTCCACTATAGAAGAAGTACATGAAAGATAAGCCGACATTAACTTACCAATTGCCGACCCAATCTTGCTTGAGCCATACTTTTGGGAAACCACCATTTCCTCATGAGGCTTCTGACCATTGTGGTTTTGATCGTTTTTATAATATTGAAAAACGTGATCCACCATTTGATCGAACACGCTTGTTTAAATGGCTTGCAACACGGAAGTCATATACGTGGAACGTTGATCGATATCACGAGCAAAATCTACGAAATCAGATGCTTGAGTTACCTCAAAATCGACCACATGCTGATTTAAATGACTGGAAAATTTGGTTCGTAGGGCATGCAACGGTATTGATCCAAATCGGTCGTTACAATTTCCTGACGGATCCCGTTTGGTGTGAGTATGTGAGTCCTCAGCAGGGGCATGGTCCGCAACGTGTTTGCCCTGCAGGTATTGCTTTGGAACACTTGCCTTGGATTCATGGTGTGTTGTTAAGTCATAACCATTATGACCATATGGATTTAGCCAGTTTAGAGTGGTTACATCAAAAATTTGCGATGCCGATCTATACTGGGCTTGGTAATGGATATTATTTGCCTAAACACTTTCATGTTATTGAGATGGATTGGTGGCAAGAAATTCCTTTTCATGATGAATTAAAAATTGCTTATACACCTGCACAGCATGCCTCTGGTCGTGGCGTGCGTGATCAAAATAGGGCCTTATGGGGTGGCTTTTCATTATTGGCAAAAACAGGACATTGTTTCTTTGCTGGTGATACGGGATATTCCCCACATTTTAAAAAGATTCATGAGCGTTATGGCGATGCCCGTGTAGCGCTATTACCAATAGGGGCTTATGAACCACGTCAATTGATGCGCTTTGTTCATATGAATCCACAAGATGCTTTTCATGCACACTTAGATCTACATGCCCACCGATCATTGGCGATTCACTATCGAACTTTCCAGCTCACCGATGAAGACCGTGATGCACCTGAACATGAGTTGCAACAAGCAATGAAGTCCTCGTCAAAATTGGTCAATCCATTTTATTGTATAAGAGAAGGACATTTTATTCGTGCTTGATCTGTTTGAGGACATCAATACACCACAATGCAATAATTGAAAGGCTAATCAATCCGAGATTCATGACGACAGGATTAAATGCTTGGTAAATTCGGTTTGGGTAGATCAATAAAACGAAAAAAAATAACCCAATCAAACTGATAATATTTAGCCAGTGTAAATATCGCTGCGTAAACAATAAAAACATAAAACCGAAGATAATTTCAGCGATCCCTGAAAGTGAAATGATCCAGAAGATATACTCTGAAGTTAAGCCCATGTATTGCCAAATGTATTGTTCATCCTCTACTTTAAAAATCAATTTTGGAAATAAACCCTGATAAATCCATAGCAAGGCAATCATCCATTGACTGAACTTCAAAATGCGTTGATGGGTTTGGATTAATTTATTCATGAGACCATATCATCAGTTAAAAAATGCGCCGCGATTTCAGGTGTCATTCTGTAGCATTGTTCAGTCTTGCCAAAAAGACGATAACGGTTGAGCGCAATTCGTCGGTATCCAAAATCTCGGATCACTTTGGGAATAAACTGAGTGTACTGAAGTGTTGAATATGGAAAAGATAAGTGCTTAATGATTCTGATAAAAGCAGTTGATTCTGTATACAGTTTTCCACGCTCTACTAATACCATTGTTTCAAAATGATCAGTAGGAAGTTGATATATCGTTAAAATACGTTGACCTATTGGTGACTGAACTGATGCTAACTTGAATTGAAGTTGAGGATCATTTTTTACCATGAAATTTGCCCATGCGGAGCATAATACACAATGAGCATCAAACAAGATGATGCTATTGGTTTGGATTATATGATCGAGTGAAGTAGTCATTGTTATTATTTTCCTGATTCATTGTTGTGATCATAGTTCAAAATCCAGCATAAAAAAATGAAGAACCATAAAAGGTTCTTCATTTCTTCATTTTAAGAGGATTTAGGCAAGATCAAATCGATCTGCATTCATCACTTTTACCCAAGCTTTCACAAAGTCTTTAACGAACTTTTCTTTATTGTCATCTTGAGCGTAGACTTCAGAATAGGCACGTAAAATCGAGTTCGAACCGAAGACTAAGTCAACACGACTTGCAGTCCATTTAACTGTACCTGTGTCACGTTCAACGATGTTGTAACTATTTCGACCAGTTGGCTTCCAGTTGTATTTCATGTCTGTCAAATTCACAAAAAAGTCATTGCTCAGAACACCTACTCGATCGGTCAATACACCTTGAGGATTATCGCCATAATTTGCACCTAACACACGCATACCACCGATCAATACGGTCATTTCAGGTGCTGTTAAACCTAAGAGTTGAGCCTGATCTAACAACAACTCTTCAGGCGTTACATCATAGTGTTGTTTCTGCCAATTACGGAAACCATCATGCAATGGTTCTAATGGCTCAAAAGAGTAAACATCAGTTTGTTCAGCTGTCGCATCGCCACGACCTGCAGCGAATGGTACAGTGATGTTGACACCTGCTTTATGAGCGGCTTGTTCGACCGCAGCAGTACCACCAAGTACGATCAGATCTGCAAGGCTCACTTTTTTAGCCAAACTCGCTTGAATTGACTCTAAAACTGAAAGGACTCTTTGTAAACGTTCTGGTTCGTTAGCTACCCAATCTTTCTGCGGAGCTAAACGGATACGTGCACCATTTGCACCACCACGGAAGTCCGAACCACGATAGGTACGCGCGCTGTCCCATGCTGTTGTAATAAGATCTGAAGCAGAGAGCCCACTTGCAAGTAACTTCGCTTTAAGTTCTGCAATTTCACTATCTGTCAAAGTGTAATCCACTGTTGGGATAGGATCTTGCCAAATTAAATCTTCTTGTGGAACATCAGGTCCTAAATAACGGCTTTTTGGCCCCATATCACGGTGGGTTAACTTAAACCATGCACGAGAGAATACTTCAGCCAAATAAGCTGGATCGCGATAGAAACGTTCAGAAATTTTACGATATTCTGGATCAATTTTGAGTGCCATATCGGCATCAGTCATGATCGGGTTTCGGCGAATATTCGGATTGTGGGCATCAACAGGTTTATCTTCTTCTTTAATATTAATCGGTTCCCATTGATGAGCACCTGCAGGGCTTTTACGAAGTTCCCAATCATAGGTAAATAATAAATAGAAGAATTCATTGTCCCATTTGGTTGGATGTGTTGTCCAAGCGCCTTCGATTCCACTGACCATGGTATTTGCACCATTACCCGTACCTTCAGAGTTGTGCCAACCTAAACCTTGGAACTCGACATCAGCGCCTTCAACATCAGCACCTAGATTTTCTGCTTTACCATTACCGTGTGCTTTACCAACAGTATGACCACCAGCTGTTAATGCGACTGTTTCTTCATCATCCATTCCCATACGGTCAAATGTGGTGCGCATATCTTGAGCTGTTTTCAGTGGATCAGGTACACCATCAACACCTTCAGGATTTACGTAAATTAAACCCATTTGTACAGCTGCAAGTGGATTCTCTAATGAAGTACGATCTTGATCATTTTCATAACGATTTTTGGTTGCATCCAACCATTTTTTCTCGCTTCCCCAGTACACGTCTTTTTCAGGTGCCCAAATGTCGACGCGACCACCAGCAAAACCAAAAGTTTTCAACCCAGCAACTTCATAAGCTACTGTACCAGCTAGTACGATTAAATCGCCCCATGAGATTTTGTTGCCATATTTACGTTTAATTGGCCAAAGCAAACGGCGACCTTTATCTGTGTTGACATTGTCTGGCCAGCTATTAAGAGGAGCAAAACGTTGATTACCTGTGTTCGCTCCACCGCGACCATCCTGTTTACGATAGCTACCTGCAAGATGCCAAGCGGTACGAACCATCATGCCAACATAACTGCCCCAATCGGCTGGCCACCAGTCTTGACTGGTATTAATCAATTCACGTAAGTCTTGTTTAACGGCTTCTAGATCAAGTTCAGAAAATGCTTTTGCGTAATCGAAATCAGGATCCATGGGATCAGTTTTCTTATCATGTTGATGCAAAATGTCGAGGTTTAGTGCATTTGGCCACCATGCCATTGGTCCACCATGAACCTCGGTATTACCACCATGAATGACAGGACATTGTCCTGAAGTCGTTGTATTTGATTGTACTTTATTGTCTTGGCTCATGATCTTTCTCCAGCAAAGTGACCTGTGAGCGAAGTCACTTTTACTATTTACCGTTCAAAATGATGAATGCTTTAAAGATCCTTTACACAAATTGGGTATCGATCTGGGTGATGCCTAAATTTGATTGCATATGAATCAATTCACACTCTTTGTACTTTTACTCTAGGTTTGTGAAACCTTTTTTTCCAATGGATTAAAGTTGATGTCTTAAATGCTTTATTCGATTGAAGCTGATTAAATCTTAAACTTGAAATGCCGAAGTGTAGAGATGATATTTGTTATTTTTTTATAAAAATCATTTAAAAATAGATATTTACAATTTCTGTTTTTTAGGGAGAGTAGATATAGTTTATCTAAAGTTCATAATTATAAATCGCTTTAAATCCATCAATGCATAACAATTTTCATGTAGTAGTTCTGTAAATTTTGCTCAATGCATCGAGTTTCTTAGACTCTGTTGATGGTCTGTAAGCAAACGGGATTTGGCAAAATTTTATGTTATTTTCGGATAAATGAAATGATTGGGAATAGCAAATGAAGAAAGTTGCGTTTGGTGTTGGTTTAACAATAACTATTCTAACGGGATGTGTTTCATCTCCTCAAAGTCAGGAGCGGTAAGCAAGCAATTCAAATTTACTCTCAGTTGAGTTTGTTGGGAATAGTTCATATAAAGTCCCACAACAACAAGGTACAGTGCGTTTGTATGCTTTAGAAAAACGTATGGCTGATGCACCTGCCACTTTGATTCAAGACAAAAAGGTTCAGGTTTCGCAGATTCCGTTTACGGTTGAATTTGCTATTCCTCAGAAGCATCGTGAGCTTATTCAACCCGCTGTGAAGGACAATACAGAGCTCACTTATTATTTTACTTGGGAAGCTGACGCAGCTAATCCAGTGACTAAAGATACAATTATGATTGATTACGATCGACAGTTTCCACGCGTAAGCTTGGGTGCAGGTAAACAACAAGTACTTTTACGTGATCGCCAATAATAGTGAATCTTCTGAATAGGAACATAGGGATATGTTTTGAAGCGTTTAACTATTTTATTCTTTCAAAGAAAAAGGATGATCCAATCAGATCATCCTTTTTGTTTTTTGTGTATTGATTTAAGCATTCAACATACGATTTGATTTCACCATGTCAGCTAAACCATGTGTTCTGAAATAATGTTCTAACCAACTTTTTACAATCAGTGGATTATTCATTTTCAGTACTTCATCCAAAAGTTGTTTGGCATCGCTCATTGGAACATGACAAATTGCTTTTCGAACACGCAAGATATTACTTGAACTCATTGAAAGCGTATTAAAGCCCATCGCCATCAATAAAATCGCAGATAAAGGATCACCTGCCATTTCACCGCACACACTGACGGGTTTTTGATGGATGTGGCAGTCTTCAACTAAACGACTTAATGCACGCAAAACTGATGGATGAAAATGCGAATAAACGTTTGCAACATGAGGGTTGTTTCGATCGACTGCAAGTAAGTACTGGGTCAAATCGTTAGAACCGACAGAGAAGAAATCAACTAGCTCGGCAAATTCACTGATTTGAAAGAGGACGCTTGGTACTTCGACCATAATCCCGATTTTTGGTCGAGTGATTTTAACTTGTTCTTCTTCTTGAACCGCAATCCAATCACGTTCCAATAAATAAAGAACTTCCTCAACTTCACTGACACTTGTCACCATCGGCAATAAAATATGTAAGTTATTTAGACCAATACTCGCTTTTAACATCGCGCGAATCTGTGCAGAGAAAATCTCAGGATGGTCTAAGGTAAAACGCAAACCACGCCAACCTAAAGCTGAGTTTTCTTCTTCAATGCTGAAATAAGGCAAGTCTTTATCCGCACCAATATCGAGGGTACGCATAATCACTGGCTTATTTGCAAAGTGGCTTAGCTGTTGACGATAGATAGCACGTTGTTCTTCTTCACCTGGAAAGCGCTCACGAAGCATAAAAGGAATTTCACTACGGTATAGTCCGACACCTTTTGCACCACGTTGCACACCACGGACAACATCAATCATCAAACCTGTGTTGACGAATAGAGGAATTGATACACCATCAGGGGTAATTGCATCCTTGGTTTCATATTGCTTTAAGTCTTTCGCAATTTGTTCTTCTTCTTTTTGGACTTCTTTATATCGTTGGCGCAATCGACGTGGCGGATTAACGAAAACTCGACCTTGATAAGCATCGACGATCATTTCAATGTCATCAAGTGTGGTGATTGGTAATTCAGTGACGCCAACAACTGTTGGAATACCAAGCGCACGAGCCACGATCACCATATGTGAATTGGCAGCACCTTCAGAAGTAACGATTGCCGCAATATTATCAACAGGTAATTCAACCAGAGCAGCCGTACTGATTTCTTCACCAATCAGGATGCTGTCAGGGCTTAGCTCTCGATGACTCGAATCGGCTTCTTGCAAACATGCCAAAATTCGACGACCTAAGTCTTTTAAATCTGAAACACGTTCACGCAGATAGTCATCTTCCATTTGCGCAAACAACGCAATATGTTTATCAATAACTTTACGGACAGCACCTTGTGCCCAACTTCCTGCTCGAATGTGGTCTTTAATTTCACTTGGTAATGCATTTTCATCTAACATTCTCAAGAACACACTAAATAAAGCACGTTCTTCAGACATGAGTGAGTCTTGCATTTTTTCATCTAAGGATTGAATTTCCTTACGTACAGAGGCAATCGCTTGATCAAGAAGTTCAAGCTCCTCACTAATATCTTCTGCTTCTCGATCTGGAATTACCGTAAGATCAGCAGGGGGGTAGAGCACAATTGCACGTCCTAGCGCGACACCGCCTGCACCTGAAACACCTTGGAACGTTTTGTATGTTGAGCCACTAGTAGGCTTACGGAAAACATCAATATTACCAACGGCATGTGCATGTGCAATTACGCCAGAAAGCTGAGCACAAAGCGTCACGAGGAATGATTCAGCTGCTTCACTAAAGTCTTGAGGTTCTTTATTTTGAACAACTAAAACGCCCATAACCTTACGGCGATACATGACTGGTACGCCAAGGAATGAGTTAAATAGCTCTTCACCTGTTTCAGGTAAATAAGCAAATCGGTCATGCTTAGGAGCATTGTCAAGGTTAACGATTTCTTCGCGTTGTCCAACTAAGCCGACCAGACCCTCACCAATATTTAATGAGACATGTCCAACTGCTTCAGGTTTAAGACCTTTTGAAGCCATTAACACATAGCGTTTATTACGTTCATCCAATAGGTAAATCGAGCAAACATCTACATGCATC
>Ga0209727_1000731_pt1 | contig 33454 bp, 46 predicted proteins | sample RifGroC1_FD_183995 | JGI IMG/M metagenome (GOLD analysis project Ga0209727, IMG submission 183995) | Groundwater microbial communities from Rifle, Colorado, USA - Groundwater C1 (SPAdes) (version 2) | ecosystem: Environmental > Aquatic > Deep subsurface > Groundwater | place: Rifle, Colorado...
CGCCGTAGAGACTAGATACCGAAACGCCTAAATCGAAAGATAAGGCGAAGATATAGTCCACCCCATTTCGAAAGATATGGATTATGTGTAAGGAGAAGGTTCCAGGTTCGAGTCCTGGTCGCGGAGCATTGTGATGAGGGGATTTTTGGAATTATTAAGAGATTTTAACGATAATTATTCTCAGACGACATTAGTCGTCATTGCTTTGATTTCTGCCATTTTTGTGTATAAAGAATTCGTACTTCATCGTAGGCCGTATGTGGTACCAGAAATAAACTTTAGACCAGAAGGGAATGATTGGTTTTTTGATATTGTGCTTGTAAATAAGGGTGAGCGACCTGGTATAGCCAAAATCACTAGGGCAGTCTTAAGAATCGGGGATGAAACATACCCTACCGTCTTTGAGGTTCCCAATATTGTTTTATCTCCACAAGAACGGAAAACACTTGCCCCTATAGGCCACATCAAAGAAAGTGGCAGAAAAAAAGTAATAGGACATGAGTATCAGAAAAATAGAGTTGAAATTGAAATAGAAATTATGTCCCGAGCAATCGGTGAAAAAGAGTTTCCTTATAGAACAGAGGCAGTATATGGAGTCGATGTAACGGGGACTGCTCCAGTTATACAGATACTTAACTCTGACATTAATTAACATCTCTCCGCCTTCATCAGATTTTATTTTCCAAAGTCTCTGTGTCACTTTTTGGTATTGCAAATATTACGTTTTCGTGCTATAATATAGCTATACTTAGTTCTTTAGAGACTTCCAGTGATTTAGACGTTCAATTAATTGAGCATTTAAATCACTGGGAGTCTCAACAACCGCAACAACAAGGAGAAGTCATGCGAATTCTGGTTATCGAGGACAGCGAGAAGCACTTGGCGGATGCCATGCAGTATGCCGGTACATTGACCGGCTGCAGCGTGGATTACGTAACCACGTTGTCGGCGGCGCTGGACATGCTACAGAAAACCGCCTACGACGGCGCGATCTGCGACGTGTTCTTCCCGACCGAGATCGGTGGACCGGTGGACAGCTTCGTGAACGCCATTGAGCTCAGCAAGAAGCTGGTCGAGATGGGCATTCACCACGTGTTCAACACCTCGGGAAACCATCACGGCCGCAAGTACGCTGGCTTCACCTGGGTGACGCCGCGGGCGACCTACTCGGATAACCCCGAAGACAAGGGCAAGTGCTACGACTTCCGGGCGACGGGGATGATCATAGAGGCATACCCAGATAACTCGAACGCAGACAAGGACACCAAGCAGTGGCAGGCCGCCTTCCGGTATATTCTTCTCGTCCTCGCGCTTCTCCAGCTCACCGACAAGGGAGTGAAGGTCATCGAGGATGCCGACCTGCGCGGGTTCCCATATGGTGACTACGGCCGCCTGACGAAGGACTTCGAGCAGTGCTCGCACCCCTTTGTACTCAAGACTTTCAGGCAGTTCAACGCCTAGCACGCTCAAAACGGATTCATGCTCTTCTTCCGTTAGTGAGAGAGAGCTCCTCACCCTGGAGGTCAAGGGTAGCCCACACGATGTGGGCTTTTCTAATCCAAAACAATAGTGCATAGCCCCGCAGGGTAAATCACACACAATACATCCTCAAGTCTGGGATATACATATACTCACCTTTCTTCTGTATCACAGTTCTAACGTTGTTCACAATGTGGAGCAGACGAAAAATAACCTGATTTAATGCGGGTTATTTTTGTTACCAAAGACAGGACTCGAACATATTTGAGAAAAATGGTTAACTTAAGTATATGAGTAATGAAACAATAGAAACTAGAGGAGCAAAACTTGAGAGGCTTACAAACCCAAACACATCTTTGGAGGAAAGAATTCTATTAACTCGACAACTATTTCCAGAGCAAAGAAAAGCCGAACTCATAAAGCAGGCAGATATGGATAGCAAAGATAGGCCAGTTAGATATTTTCGCCTAGTTACTTATGAAGAGTTAAAGATGATCTTGGCCTCAATGGATTCAAACTCGACAAGTAGCCAGTATCTTCAAGAATCTTTTAATAGACAATCAGACGAGATTAAAAAGGCATTGAGGTATTTTCTTGAAAGTGAAGGTATCTATGAAGAGTACAGGCAAGATTTTGAGGGCCTTGAGTCTGATTTTACCTTAGAAAATTATAGAAATTTTGTTCAAGGCAGATTGCCAAGAATTATTTTATTCAAATTACACATATCATCAAGTGGTGGAGGAAGGTTTTCTGGCCTGACTGGCCTGACGTCTTTATCTGTCGGAGCTCCCTATCAACCTCCATATGATCCAAGCAAAGAACGTGTCAGGAACCAAGAAGGGCTACCTGTAATAGAAATGGTTATACCATCAGGACAAATTCATGTTCATCCGCTTTTCAAAAGCATGAATATTGAAATGGAAAAAGAAGTAGACGTAACTGATATTAAGCCTGAATGGATAGTTGACATATATCATGGGGCCGAAGACTTTGCTGACCGATTCATAAAAGATCCTAGTTCCGTTCTGGATCAGGTTTACAAAGAAAAAATAGCGGACGATAAATTCCTATCCGAATATATTAGTCGAAATAATATCTGGGATATTTTACAAGAATGGAAGCGAAGAGAATCAATCGCAGAATTAATCCCCAGAGAAAAATTGTCCGATATTGATGAATCTAATCCTGAGTTATTGAAGCCGTTATCAGTACGTTAAGCTCTAGTAGTAGTCTATAAGTATCCAAAACTAACTAAATCGTTTTTAATACTACCCCAATCCAGCGTTCTGAATGTGTCCTGTAGGCGGAGCCAAGTCGTGATAGGTTATCGCGCCTGAGAAGCGTGGTAAAAATATTAAATTTTTAGATATGGACAAAGAAGAACAAAAACAACTCGAACGGGAAATTGAAGCAAATAAATCTAGGGATGACATTCTGGATGATTTTGAAGACTTCTTAGGGGGCCTTAATCCTGAGTCTAAAAATCTAGACAAGACAATCATGGATGCAAAGCTGGGTATTATAATGCATGCAATTCTCGATATCAGGGAGATATTGATGAAAAAATAATGGAGATACCCGATATAACAAAATTAACTTGGCCACTAAATGTTGCACTTGCAGCAACAGTGTTCTCTGTGTTTGCCCTAATTTACAATGTTAATTTTATTTATTATGGCTTCTTAACTTTCTTATATGGCGTCCTATGCCATCTTATTGATACAATGTACGGATTCTAGTTGAAAGATAGGGGTTGGAAACCTAGATTTGTCTTTACTTGCCAGATCATCTTAACAGGATTATGGATTATTGTACTTCTGGGCACCTACAGATAATCCATCTTTGACTTTAAAGAATGTACCTTCATCATTTTTATTTTCATCAAAATTATTCAAGTAGCTCAAATTTTCTAGCTTTGCTCGGAGTCTTAGCTACTCTCATTGTCGGATGGGGTGTGTATAGATACGGCCTGCTTAATGAAAGAAGGAATACCATATCTGCAATAAAGACAGAGTTAAATATTCATAGACTATGGTTTAGAACACCATGGGCTAAGGGAAATTACGCAAGAGTTTATGCTGGAAAATGCCCCATTGTTTTTAAAGTGTCAACTACGGCTATTGATAATGCTATTATTAAAGGAACAAGTTTGTTTATTAATTCAAGATTAATAGCAATACTTGGTATGTATCGTCAGAGACTAGCGAATTTCAATCAGTACATTGATATTGCCGATGCTATGCGTTCTAACATCTCAAATCCTACAATGGCCAAAAATCTAGAAAGCGTTCTAGAAGTAGCTCACGAAGATGGTATAGGCACAGAAAGTACTCATGGCATGAATTCAGCGCTTGCATTATTAGACGAGGCAATCAAAGATGAATCTAGTAAGCCATATCTCCGTTGGCTGTTACTAGGAAGCCAAATTAAAGAAGTAAAAGATATTCCTAAATCCGATTCATCTGCATCAGTTAGCTAATTTCCTTAGCGCTCGAGACGGGTCGTTCCTGAGAATTCTGGACAGCTTGAAAAACCCTTGCCAGGCTTGACCCCAAGATGGTTCGAGCACGACTCGGCGAGCACCGAAAAAAGCCAGGTAAAACTGGCTTTTTGGTTATACCTAATGTGGACGCTGGAGCTGAATAATGATTAAATGAGAATATGAGCGAAATTAATCTTAACTCAGTTGAACAAAAAGTCGAACATGTCCCCACGCCAGAAGAAGTGCTCAAAGTATTGAGACAAATGGCTAAGGGAGAGTATAGAGAGACCAAGAGATATGTAGATGACAAGGGCAACTTGTACCGCTTAGATGCCGTTGCGCCAGGTACAAAAGAGGGTGAATCTATTGAATTTTATTACATACGAAAAGGAGTTTATCCAAATGGCGATCAATCGACAGAGACTAAAATTCACAGCATACACGTCAAGGACAATTCTTATGGACCTGCTGGACCCCAGGCCTCATTACTTAATGGCAAATGGGCATTAATGGATTGAGAAAGGTTCTAAAATTGTTTTATGAATAGTTCCGAAGAAATAAAGGAAATTGTTAAAGAGGGATATAAAAGAATAGCGACGAGCGGTTTGAGTTGCGGTTGTAGTTGTTCCTGTTCAAGTGTGAAGGCTATTTCCAAAAGCATTGGATATACAGACGAAGGACTTGCCATTGTTGGAGAAGCTAATCTCGGCTTAGGATGCGGGAATCCTTTGGCTTTCGGAAAACTCAAAGAAGGGGATATCGTTCTAGATCTCGGATCTGGAGTGGGAATAGATTCTATTTTGGCTGCAAAAAAAGTTGGCAATAGTGGAAAGGTTATCGGAGTGGATATGACAGAGGAAATGGTGGTTAAAGCCAAAGAGAATGCGGCGAAGCAAGGGATAACCAATGTTGAATTTTTAGTGGGTGATATTGAGAATCTCCCACTGAAAGATAATTCTGTCGACACCATTATTACCAACTGTGTCATAAACTTAACTCCCGATAAGGTAAAAACTTTTAGCGAGGCGCATAGAGTTTTAAAGCCTGGCGGTAAAATTTACTTATCGGACATTGTTTTACTAGAATCTCTTACCGATGAACAAAAAAATAATAAGGATTTAATTACAGGATGTGTGGCGGGTGCTTTGATGAGAGACGACTATCTAAATAAAATAAAATCGGTTGGCTTTAAAGTTCGTATCCTGTACGAGAATACTGAGATTAGTAAACGGCAATATAGCGGAATACCTTTAGAAAGCTTAATGGTTGAAGTCACGAAATGAGACTAATAATAAATAAATTCTGTCATCAATAACCGGTTCCGACATCAATGCGTCGGGGGGGGGGAGCACCTTTTAAAGAATGGTCCATTTGGGCCATTTTTTGGTATAATGAATTAAATGACTGACCACTACGGAGATAGAGAGGAAAGAGAATTGCCAAATCCGCCCCACTGGACGAAAGCCCTAGGCGTTGGAATTGTCGTATCTGCTTTGGCCGTGGGTACGGGAGAATTGATAATGTGGCCGCACCTAGTTACTAAATATGGGTTGGGCTTAATTTGGCTTGCGATACTTGGTATTACGGTTCAGTATTTTATTAATCAAGAGGTCGCTAGGCATGCCCTAGCGACTGGAGAGAGTTTTTTTACTTCTTCTTCGAGACTTTTTAAGTGGTTTGCTCCTTTCTGGATCTTATCATCGGTGCTTCTTTACGTCTGGCCAGGATGGGCTACTGCCATCGGCACAACGCTTAAAGAATTGATGGGTTTCGGCAGTTACATGCAGTGGGCCTTTGCGAGTTTGATTTTGGTTTTGATCCTTACTTTCACCGGGAGAGTGGCCTATCATCTCCTAGAAAGAACCTTGAAGATTATTATACCGGCCTTCTTTTTTTTATTAATCATATCAACAACTCTTATTATTAGAGCCAGGGGCATCAATGAGCTGTGGGGAGCGTTCGAAAGTTTCAAGAATATTCCAAAAGACGTAGATGTGAATGTTCTGCTAGGGGCGGTTGTATTCGCGGGGGCTGGAGGACTTTTGAATCTATGCGTCTCGCTTTGGTACAGAGATAAGCAAATTGGAATGGGCAAATACGTTGGCAGAATTATCAATCCGATCACCGGTAAAATCGAAGCAGTCTCTTATAAAGGATATAGCTTCTCAAATAATGAGCACAACAATGAAAGATGGAAGAAGTGGATGCGATTTGTGAGAATTGATCAGGGGCTGATCTTCTGGTTTATTAGCGTGATAACCATCCTATTGTTGAGTTTAAATGCCTATTTAATACTTACTCCAATGGGCCTCGTGCCGGAGGGCTTAGATGTCGCTGTTGTGCAAGCTCATATTTTTGGAGAAGTTTGGGGCGAATTTGGATTTGATCTTTTCTTGCTGATGGCTTTCTTGATGCTTTTCTCAGTAATGTGGACCATCATAGACGCATTTACTAGAATCGTTGCTGACGTTGTCTATGTGAATTCGCAAATCGGGCCATTCACTAAATATCTTACGAAAATTAGGAACATATCTTTGAGTCATTTATATTATGGATTGATCATCCTCATAATCTTGATTAATATGCTCCTTCTTTCTTTTAGACAGCCGCTTGTATTACTAACCATTAGCGCCGTTATGGGTGGTTTTGTAATGGTTATCTATATTCCGATACTGATTTATCTTAACAACTTTAAGCTTCCCAAACAGTTGAGGCCAAGCATACTAACTAATGTGGCCTTGTTTTGTGGTCTATTGTTCTATGGATCTTTTTGTTTTTTGGTACTAAAACAGTTTGTATAAATTATGAGAACTAGGGATGGCAGATTAATTAAGGATTTGTTTTTTGTGATAATCAGCGTTGCGATTGCCTTAGCATTGGCAAAAACGGGGGCATTAAGGGCGGTACTCGATTCAACCAGGGGGCTAGAACTTTTAGAAAGTTTTGTAGCCGGAATGTTCTTTACATCTGTTTTTACCACAGCCATCGCCACCGTGGTGCTGGGCGAAATTGCTCAATCTGGGTCAATAGTATTAGTAGCATTTTTCGGTGGATTGGGAGCCCTAATCGGTGACCTAGTTATCTTCCTCTTTATAAAAGATAGGTTGGCCGAAGACTTCAGATATCTTATTCAAAAGACAAATATGGGCCGTTTAACGGTGATCTTTAAATTGAGAATTTTTAGGTGGTTAATACCGATGCTCGGAGCTTTGGTTGTGGCATCGCCACTTCCCGACGAGCTAGGGCTTGCTATGATGGGTCTTTCAAAAATGAAAACCTCTTTGTTCGTACCCTTGTCATTCATTCTAAATGCTACCGGAATTCTAATCATAGGGCTTATCGCAAGAACACTTTTTTAGGAGATCGTCGCTCGTAATGTGTGGTCAGATGAGCCGTCCTCGGAGTCTGTTTTAGGTAAGTATAGTGAATCACCCCGTAGGGTAAATCATACACAATACATCCTCAAGTCTGGAATATACAGAAATTCGCCTTTCTTCCGAATCACGTTTCTAACGTTATCCACGATGCGGAGCACCGAAAAGAACATTGCATTCTGTGCGGTGTTTTTGCTTGATCCATACCGGGACTCGAACTTTTTTAACAATAGTGAGATAATTTGACTATGGATTTAGAAGAAACAATTTTTTTTTCTATACAAGAAATGACTATTTAATCGTTAATAATTTGCTTTTCGGTGATATGGAGCGTCTTTGGCAGGTTGCCGAGATTGTAAATAACGATTCAAAAGGCGTTCTTAAGGAGCATGAAAACGGCGATAGAAATCTTGATATGAAAAGCGTTGAGAGATATCAGGGCCGGATATATGACAAATTAGACGATAAAACAAAGGATAAAATTCTCAAAATCGCTAGGAATGATATTTCAAATATTCTTGGCGCAATGAAACCAATAAAAAACGAGATGGTGCTATATAGGAATGTAAGAATTGAAGATGCCTTAATTCGCTACGATCTCAATGATATTGTGGAGTTTAAAATTATCTCATCAACATCCGTTGTTCCTTCTGATCCGGGTTACGATTTCTACAGATACGAGATAGCCATTCCGAAAAACGGATCCGCCCTGGAACTCAACCAATTCGATCATTTCATCAGAAACGAAGACGACGAAGTTCTCTTGCCCCCGATGAAATGTAGGATAAAAAATACACACGGTAGCAATAATGGCAAGTGTAAAGAGGTAATTGAATTGGAATATCTCAAAGAACCATCTATAAACTTATAATCTTAAACGATGAGCGAACAACCTACAAAATCAATTGAACGTCCAATCGGGCAAGAGATCGAAACCTTAAAAAGAAATATTGCAGAGGCCACCCAGCAGAAAGAGTGGTTTATGGATGAAATGGAAAGGGTTCAAAGAGAAATCGAGTGAATGAAGAGCGAATCAAATATTCCCGAAGAAACAAGGGCAAAATTAGTTACAGCACTTGAGGAAGACATCGGAATGCTTAATAGGGGCTTAGCTATGGCAGAAAAGCTTCTTTATATTTTAGGTGAGACTTGGGGGATAATGCTTAAGACTGAAAAATACGAAGAGGATATGCCAAGCGGCTTCAATAACGATAGCGTCAATTAGGTTCGGTCATTAATGTGTCGTATAAAATTTTCTCAAGTCTGGAATATACACAAACTCTCCTTTCTTCCGTATTACAGTTCTAACGTCATTCACAATGCGGAGCTTCGATAATACAAAACGCCCTTAATGGGCGTTTTGTTATCTTCATCCAAGAAGAGTGTTAAGGGTACGCTTTATCAACTGACAATTATTAATTTAGGGTTTATTATTTATATATGAATTATCCTTTTACTGCAGAGCAATTTATTAGGGTCATCTCTAACTATAATAATGCTGTTTGGCCAATGCAGATAGTTTTTTATTTATTCGGGCTAACTGCAGTTTTTTTGATATTTCGTCAGAGACGCTATTCTTCCAAGATTATCTCCGCAATTTTGGGTGGATTTTGGTTGTGGATGGGGACAGTCTATCACTGGATATTCTTTACTGAGATCAATCCCGCTGCTCATATTTTTGCGGCCACGTTTGTTTTACAAGGAATACTGATTATTTATTACGGATTAATTAGAGGCAAATTAGAGTTCAATTTTGATAAGGGAATTCGCGAGTATATGGGCTTAGGCCTTATTGCCTCGGGCATCCTTATATATCCGATCGTGGGATACATAATAGGCCACCGTTTTCCAGACAATCCGACTTTCGGTCTTCCGTGCCCGACGACAATGTTTACGCTCGGAGTCTTACTCTTAGGGAGCAACCACATAAAGCGTCTTATCGTTATTCCTTTTATCTGGTCAATTGTAGGATTTATGGCAGCGGTCTCCTTCGGCATTAAAGAAGATGTGCTCTTGCTTTTATCGGGCATCATCGCACTAGTTGTCATACTATTTTTCAAACGGAAAAATGTTGACGAACATCAGGCTGTCACTCTTTAGCTCCAATCGATTAAAAGCCGTCGGCACAAGAAAATTGTAGATCGCTTCATATCTCATAACTGTTATATAATCATTCTTATGAAAAGTGACAACATCTCAAATCTTAAATGGGCAAAGCGAGGAGTAGTTGGCTTCATTGCCGCTACTCTCGTTATCACTGCGCTGGAATTCCCAGCGCCAATCGGTTTTGAAACTAGACCCCAGGATAACGTTTCGATGGTGTGGCTGTTCTTCTTCCTTGTTATTGTTGTGACTGAAGTTGCTACAATACCGCTTATTTTTAAGAAAGCGAAACTTGGAAGTCTTTTTGGAATTACCGCGGGGGTGTTAAACATCCTTCAAGTCGTAGCCGATCAAACGCACTTGATGCAACCAGAAGTTGCTCCGTTAGGATATGCACTGCTTGAATATGCCGTCGCTATCATCTCAATTGTGCTTATTTATCTATCATTAAAAATTTATAAAAAATCCTATGGAATGGAAGACAATATATAAAGTTGGCGCAATATCTTCTTTTTTAATGGCGGCCTTTATACCTATTCAAATGGCGGTGTTTTTTATTTGGCCACCTCCAAAGACCGCGCTTGATTGGTTCCATTTGTTTCAAACGAATAAACTGGTTGGTCTTTTGGATATGGACTTACTTCTCTTAGTTGACCAGGTTCTTATGATATTTATTTTTTTGGCTCTTTACGGGGCGCTTAAGAAAGCTTCTCCCTCACTAATGACCATTGCTTTAGCTTTGGGTCTTGTCGGTACTACAACTTATTTTGCTTCAGGATCAGCCTTTGAAATGCTAAGCCTCAGTAATATGTATGCGATTGCTACAACAGAAGTGCAAAAAACTATCGCTTTAACTGGCGGCGAACTAATGCTTGCCAATTGGCAAGGGACGACATTTGATATGGCTTATATTATTCAGGGTATAGCGATGCTGATAGTGGCGATTGTCATGCTTCAAAGCAAGGTATTCGGAAGAGCTACAGCATATGTTGCCATAGTTTTGGGGGTTTTAGCCCTTGTTCCTCCTACACTTGGTACCGTCGGAATGATTTGTGCTATTGTGTCAGTTTTGCCTTTATGGATTTGGTCTATTCTTATCGGACGCAAGTTCCTAAAAATAAACAAGAACAATACTATTTTATTGAACGAAAGCGACGCGGCTGCCTAAACAATACATTCTCAAGTCTGGAATATATGCATACTCTCTCTTCTTCTTTTGTATTACAGTTCTAACGCTGTTCACAATGCGGAGCAAATGAAAAAATCCTGATTTTATCAGGATTTTTTCTTAGACGGCAAATGGACTTTAGAGCCAAAAACGAGTAAAATGAAGGAAATTATGATTAGAAAGATATTAATAAATTTTCTAATAATTCTTTTTGTGCTACTCCTAACCATTGGGCTAGGAGTTTTGCTGTACCATTATTACTTTGCCGATACCTCGGTTGTTTTTGATGTCGTTCTGACATTTTTTGCAATTATCATCTACTCAAATATTCTGAGTAAGATTTACCTATTTTTCTGGAAAGTAAATTTCGCATGAAAAAAGCTCTCATTTACGTCGGTCTCTACTGTGTCAGTTTTGGGTTTATCATCTCGATGTTCTTGGTACCCAAGCAGTCAGTTGTATATATTCCATGGATAACGGACAGTATTTTATTTTTCTCATTTCTTTTTTTAACGAAGTATTTTATCTATATGTTCTTAAGTCCGTGGTATGACACCAGCATTGCCATCCAGAAATTGAAATACCGAAAGCATATCACGTCGTATCAACCCAGGGTTTCCGTGATTGTTCCAGCCTGGAATGAAGAGGTTGGGCTTATTCATACAGTTGAGAGTTTACTCAAAAGTTCATATCCTAATCTCGAAATTGTAGTCATAAACGACGGTTCGACTGATAGTTCAGACACACTGATGCGTGATTTCGTAGCTCAGCACACCTATCAATCTGAAAATACAAAAAAGTTAGTCTACCACTACAAAGAAAACGGTGGCAAAGGTAGTGCTTTGAATAAGGGTATTGAGATTTCCTCAGGAGAAATAATCTTGACCGTAGATGCTGACGGAATTGTCGATACAGATGCGGTCAAAAATTTCGTTGCCTATTTTTCAAATCCTAAAGTCATGGGCGCAGTTGGTAACGTCAAGGTCGCGAACACCGATTCCATGATTGGTGTCACGCAGTATCTGGAATTTATCTTCTCTTTTTACTTCAAGAAAGCTGATGCTTTGATTGGTTCTATCTATATTATCGGCGGTGCGGCGGGCGCATTTCGCCGAGAAGTGTTTAATATCTTGGGACCCTATAGCGAAGGGAATATCACCGAAGATATCGAGCTTACCGTTCGGATGCAAAAAGCGGGCATGAAGATCATTTTTGCGTCCGATGCGATTGTCTATACCGAAGGCGCGAACGATATCAAAAGTTTAATGAAACAGCGCCTGCGTTGGAAGCGCGGTCGCATCGATACGTTTGTGGAACATAAGAACTTGTTTTTTAGCACTGAGAAAAAGCACAACAAAATTCTTTCGTGGATGGTGATGCCATTTGCGGTATTAGGCGATACTCAGCTTGTTTTTGAAATCCCTTTTATTATTTTCCTCTACACCGTTGCTTTCATTACTCATGACGCCACGCCGTTTATCGCCTCTATCGGCATCGTCAGTTTTGTGTTTTTAGTTCAAATGTTCTCCAACGACCGTAGATATAATAAAATCAGCCCGTATATCTTGATGCCTATTGGTTGGCTGATGTTCTACCTCATTACCATCGTAGAGGTGCAAGCCCTCTCAAAATCTATTTGGGGCATATATCATCATAAGGAATTGCACTGGCAACGTTGGGAGAGAAAGGGTATCGGTCAAGGTAATGTTCATAAGTAGTAACAATCTCATTGTTACATCGTATATAATAAGAGTACACTATAATTATATGACTATTGGAAATCAAAAAGGGTTTATACCGTTAATTCCAGTCATTATCATTGGTTTGGTTGCTTTAGCTGGGGGTACGGTAGCGGCCTCGCAGAATGCCATCCCGGGCGATGCGTTGTATGGTTTAAAGAATACAACAGAAAAGGTCAGGACTGTTCTGTCTTTCACCCACTCAGAAAAAGCTAAGACTCATCTATCTATTACTCTCGAAAAGCTTGAGGATATACAAAAACTTCAAGCACAAGGCGGTTCAGGTAAACAGATTTCTGAGGCCGCAAAATCACTCAAAGACAATCAAGACGCTGCCATTCAAGAGTTCAACCAATCAGGCGACACTGGCCAAGATGCTATAGACCTTACGAAGAGACTTCAAACAAATTCCGAACAACAGCAGAATGTGCTCTCGGATGTCTTAAATAAAGTGCCCGAAGCGGCCAAAGAAAGTATCCAACATGCCGCTGAAAGTTCAGCTAAGGGTTTGCAAAAAGCTCAAGAAGTAAACGGACGATAATTTAAGATCCTGAGTGATTTTAGTCCAGTCCAGCGTTCTGAATGCGTCCTGTAGGCGGAGCACCTATTTGACATAATACCACTAAGTGTGGTATTATGTATTTATTGGAGGAGGAAAGTGACCATGAAGAAGTACGTTCGTTGGACGACGTTGTTTTTGCTCATCGGGGCAATCGGGGGTTTCGTCGTCTGGCAGTTCTTCGGTCCAGCAAGGCCGATCATGAGCTACCAGGGCAAGATCTCGAGAGCGGCGGCAGAGAGAATCGCTCCGAGCTACACAGGTGGGCAAATCCTGCTGGTGGTCAGAAGCGATCGTTTTACGACCAGCTATCTGGTTGAAAACAAGGCTGGCTCGCGACAATTCGTCCGTGTCAGCGATGGCGAAGAAGCGTCTGAATGGCAGTTTTGTACGTCGGGTGACTACGTGACGTTTTCCGTCAGGGACTTCCCGACGGGACCACCGGCCCAGGGAGATTCTGGAAGGAACAGCGTCGCGTACTATCTGGTGCCGACGTGTTCGCGATAGTGACCATCTCGCACGCAAGACAGAAGCTCGTATGCTTCGTCCGGTGTGCGAGTTTTCTGTTTTCAAAAAGCAAAATTAAATTTCATAAACTCTAAATCTTTCTGTATTTGTGCCCAATCAAGCGTTCTGAATGCGTCCTGTAGGCGGAGCTAACAGCGCTGTTATACAACTATTGATAAATGCCGCGAGAGTGGTATTTTAGGTTTAGTTTGCTCGCAAAGGATAAGCAATGGCCAAATTGTCCGTCAACGACACAAGACGCCGGATTAAAGAATCATCGGAAACCGGAGAAGCTTCATGTGACATTGGGATTGAAGGAGCATTTCTGGTTCTCTTTGCCGGGGTGTCCCTAAATGAAAGAAAACATATATCGAAACGAAAAAGTGAGGGGCGAAGAAGGCCCAACTCAAGCTCAAAGAGAAGAGCTCGCTGACCGAGAACGGTCATTTTTTTAAAAAACGGGTCCTGACTTCGCACGGCCAGCGCCTGCCTGCCGGCAGGGAGCTAACAGCGCACGTGAAATCTTCTGATTTCAGTACTTCCTCGCCCTCGCTCGGTCGCTACAATAAAGACGTTGACAAATACCACGAGAGTGGTATTTTAGGTTAGGTTCATCTGGAGGACGCGTCATGTGCACTTGTAAAACACTGCTTAAAGAATTGGCAACAATCGTTGCTAAAAAAGATCCTGAGATTGATCGTATTTACGACCTAGATGGTCCTTACTGGGCCCGAGGCCTCAAGAAGCACGTGATCGTGTCGTTATTGGCACCAAAGATTTCTTCAAAAAATACCGGCTGTAATTGTCCAATAGCGAAGAGGTTGAAACGAATCTCTGAATTAGCTAAGCAGATAAAGTGCCTTAACGCCGAAGGCGATATGCTTGAAAGAGCTGGGGTCGACAATGCCTACGCAATAGTAACCGCACTGATCGGCAATTCAACTAGCGACAGACAAGTTGTCGTGCTTATGGATGCTGCGACCCGCCTGACCACAAACAAGAAAGGTAATAGTGCAACTGGTCTAAAAGCCGCGAGATAATCTAAGGCAGTCCAGCCGACTAATGTCGGTTTTTTCATTCCAAGCAGGTTCTGACTTCATCCACCCAGCGTCTGCTTGCCGGCAGACAGGGAGCTAACAGCGCTGTTATACGAAGAGCCAGTATTATCTGGTTTTTTGGTTGGACTTATTGTGGACGCTGGAACTCATATATAAAAGCAGGCCCCCAATTAAGGGGGCCCACGCGCGACGGTCACTACGATGGCGGGATTCTGACAACGGCCACACCCGCAATGTGCCAGCCGTATTGCAGGAATTCCCTCTCGAGGCTAGCACGAATCGAACTGTCGTCTTGGCCGGGCTTCACGGCTATCCTGGCGATGCCCACGATGCAATCGCCCGGGAGAACATTTGTGCAGCTGGACTTCATCTGGTACTGCATATTGGCCATCTCGAGGTCGGGTATCTTCGAGTCCGGATAGATGACCAGAACAATGAATGATGGGTCCTCTACAACCCCAGGAACGCTGAATGAAGCCTTCATGTAGCTACGTGGTTTGTCGTAGCTCATTGTGGACGTTCCGTTTGTCGTCCAGACAAAAGTGCGTCCCAGCTCGACGACCTTGCCATCCTGTACCACGGCCATATCCTTGTAGGTCATGGCCGTATCCCACAGGTACAAGTTGCCAGCAAGGTAGCCGATTAGCACCAGGATGGCAATTAGAGCGAGAATGACGAACTTCCAGTACTCTTGATATAGCTTGGGCTCATTCGGGAAATACTTCTTTCGTTCGAAGTACATCCCCGCATTCGAGCAGAACCACAGGACAACCACGACGAGACCGAAGAACAGGGCGAGGTGCAGGAACATCATCGGCCTTCTCCTTGTTAAGTTGCGCAAAGACAGTATGTATATTATATCACTTGACGTACCGTCTGTCAACGCTACTCATATTTTCATTCCAAACAGGTTCTGACCCCGAAGTAGAACCTTCGTTTCACTACGGGGCATGCTTCGTTCACTCAGCGAAGCAACGATAAAACACTAGGTAAAATTCTAGTGTTTTTATTTTATCCCAGTGTGGACTGGCGAACCTAAATGTGATAATTGTAAAACAAGTCTAGTGTCTTGAGGAGTTGATTATGACATACGCCGGGAAAGAATTGCTGCCGTTAGGATTTAGAAAAGTCGAAGAGACAGAGAATAAAGTTATCCTTTCTCTTGGTCATTTAAAACTTCAGTTTGATTGTGTTTGTCCGGCCTACCCAAACATTAAAGCATTGGGTTGCCCCCTCCATCATTCTGGCCCTGGTTCATCTTGGCCAGTTGATGGGGCAAAAAAAGTAGTAATGCTAAGTTAGCAAGCAGAAACACAATCTCGCAAGTCTCACGGGTATGAATTTTGTGGAGCGGAATTTTCAACTGTAGATGATCTTTATGCTCACCAGTAAAAAGAACATGATCCCGACTGTATCATGTTCTTAGAGTTTGGATCGAAGTAGCCGACTAATGTCGGCTTTTTTATTTTGGCTTCTCTAATTTCGGAACACAATATGTCTTATAATTCTCCCAAATCCATCCGCCAGCTGGCGGATCGAACGCGGGCAACAGTTCGGAGTTAACAGCGCACATAAAATCTTCTGATTTCAGTACTCCCTCGCTCTCGCTCAGTCGCTGCAACAAAGACATTGACAAATACCACGAGAGTGGTATTTTAGGTGAGGTTCATTTCGTCTGGAGAAACCATGGCTGATGAGATATTCGAGCGAGCCAAGGAATTACAAGAACATCTTGAAGTTACACCCCTGAACGATCTCAACCCTACCGGAAAGGAATTACGTTCTATGATTCATGTACTTACCGTTGGATGGGGTCATTTGGGAGAACAGCGCCACGTAGACATTGTGGAGACCCTCCTTAGAAATCGTGGGATTATCAAGTAGTCTCCCTGCCGACTAATGTCGGCTTTTTTAATCCAAACAGGTTCTGACTTCGTACAACCAGCGGAGCATTTTTCAAAAAGTCCCAGTAAATGGGGGCTTTTTGGTTAGACCTAATGTGGACGTTAGAACTTTTTTCTGATTAAATTAAAATATGGTAAAGAAATTTGAAATAAATCAATCAAAAAAATTCGAGGTAGATATCCCTAAAAAGTTTGAGGTTGATCCTGAAAGTCCTATCGAAAAAGATATTCAAGATGGACTGGCTAATATTAGAAGTCTTGGATCACAAAAACCAATGGGTTATTTACCCATTGATACTTTAAAATCCTATTATCGTTCGAGTCTAGAAAAAGAAATAGAATTAGCTAAACAAAATGGATACAGATATTTAATAGCTGAACATGCCCCGATTGGTTTCGAAGGGGCATTATATGTTTATGATAAAAAGAGTTTGCAGGAAGTTTTAGATCTAAACAAAGAAACATTACTGAAATATGATTGGCCCACTGAGGCAGAGGAATTTGTCGGCGAGGTTTCTCGAGGATGGGTTTTGCCAGATTATCCTGAGTTGCTGGGTGTCATTCAAAAAGCCTTTGGAAATTATAAGTCTTAGGTTCTGACGTCACAGCGTCAGCGGAGCCAAATAAAACAGCCCACAAATATCGGGCTTTTTTACTCCTTAAAAAAAGATAGCAATTGTTATCGGGATAGAGCTTTTTATTGCACTCGTCTTTTTTATCGGCGCAGACTTGGCTGAAGAAAATGTTCATAGGTTCTTTCATAGTTATTTTGCCGATATCGCCCTGCCTTTCGGTTTCTACTTCCTCCTTATTTTGAATGAAGACAGTTTTTCGTTTTTACGACCATGGCATAATAAAGCACTCGCTGTATTTTTGCTTGTGTCAACATCTGAGATACTACAATATTTCGGTATTTATGCTCTTGCGAGCGTTTTTGACTCTACTGATTTTCTAATGTATGCAAGCGGGGTACTCCTAGCGGTATTAGTAGATACAAGATTGATTTCAAAGTACTATCCCTCGCTACATACAACCAATAAATTCTAACGTCGTCTACGACGCGAAGCTAATAGCGCACATGAAATCTTCTGATTTCAGTACTTCCTCGCTCTCGCTTGGTCGCTGTAATAAAGATGTTGACAAATACCACGAGAGTGGTATTTTAGGCTCACGTTCTTTATAGACAAGGAGCCAAAACCATGCTCATACCACCTGAATCGTATGTTAACTACCGCCGGCCACTAATTCTAGAGGCCATAAGTCGCGAAGGCGACATGACAATGGACGAAGCCATTCAATCGCTCGTCAAGAAAGGATATTTCACTCCTCGGCCCAGGCCGTGGAAGATAGGCTTCAGAAATCGCGGATTGGGTCACGGAGATTATGCGATACTTGATCGCTTCGGAGATGTGGTAGCAGAGAATATTAGCAAAGAAGATGCCGAACTAGTTATCTCTGCGATCAACTCTGACACATCGACAGTCTGGACAATCCAGATCTCGAAACAATCTGCAGGAGACAAAAAAGACGAGATTGTCGGTAATTTTGGCAGATTCGACAAAATTGAAGATGCCGAGAAGGAGCTCTCTGGAGCTGGATATATATTCCAAGATAATGTGTGGACGGATTCTCATTGGCGCTGCGTATTTGGTACAATTCCGTATGTTGCCTTGATTATCCCATATTATTCTGTTCGGAATATCAATGAGATGCCAAGGAAAGCCGACTAACGTCGGCTTTTTCATTCCAAGCAGGTTCTGACCCCGAAGTAGAACCTTCGTTTCACTACGGGGCATGCTTCGTTCGCCCAGTACCAATACTTGGCATAAACTCCGCTAACAGCGCTGTTATACAAATGTTGACAAATGCCACGGGGGTGGTATTTTGATTTCGGTTTATTTGACAGACAAGGGGCGACCGAATGGTCCGAAAACCACCTCACATTGCTATGTTAGACGAGATTAAGAGGCATTGCGAAACCCTATTTTTCACGGGAACACTAGGAGATAGCCACCCCGAATATGATATTCTCGATAAGCAGGCCAACTTTGGCATAGCCGCCTTGTGCGACGCAATGGAATTAATGATTATCCCGGCGGACAAGATTCATGAAATCATCGTTGAGCTCGAAGCACTCCAACGCTATCACGCAGTTATAAGAAACCTAATTGACAGCTTGCAGAGATACGAGTCTGAACCCGTACTGGCCTAATGGCCAGTTTTTTAATCCAAACAGGTTCTAACTTCGTTCATCCAGCGGAGCAGGTTCTAGCATCACCTTATAAGGGTGATGTTTTGATTTGAATTCATAACTCAAAAATGGTTAAAATTGTAATTATATGGAGATCAAAAATAAGCTTTACGTAACTAATAGAAAAGAATGGCGGAAATGGCTAGCAAAAAATCACAAAAATCAGAAAGAAATCTGGCTCATATATTATCGCAAGGAAACAGGAAAACCACGTATTCCGTATGACGATGCAGTTCTGGAAGCACTCTGTTATGGATGGATTGATAGCATTGTAAAAAAGATTGACAACGAGCGTTTCGTCCAACGATTTTCGCCGCGCAAATCAACAAGCATTCTATCCCAAATGAACAAAGAGAGAATACGAGAGCTTATAGAAGAAAAGAAGATGACAAAATGGGGGCTTGATGCTATAGCACATGTATTTAATCCTAAGACTGACAAAGATGAGAAATTTAAGATTCCAAAAGATATTTTAAAGGCGTTACGAGCCGACAAAGATGCATGGAAATATTTTCAAAAAATGCCAGCTCCATATCAGCGAATAAGAATCGCTTACATTGAGAGCTATAAACGAGACAGAGTTGATGTATACAAAAAAAGTCTTGCCCGTTTTATAAAAATGACTGCACAAAATAAACGCATAGGCTTTGTCCGAGAAAGAAGAGAAGTTATTTAAGATTAGGTTCTGATATTATGGCGTCAGCGGAACTAATAGCGCTGGTATAAATAGTGGCTTAAATGGCCACTTTTTGATATTGTAAATTTCGCGGTTCCGTGATATAATATAAATGAGTTTATCACCGACCGTTAACAACTTGATCCAGACCACAGGAGGAGCTACCCATGCGTAGTGCACTGATCATCTTTCTCGTGATTGTCATAACCTCAATTTCTGCGGGATGCGGACATAAGATCGAGACCGTCCGAATCAACAACGTGGTTCGGGTCTTCTGGCACGAAGGTACGCGATACTCTGTACAGGTTCGCGAGCCCGGATCTACTGAGATCAAGACCTACAGTCTTCACGGTCATATGTGTACCGGTGAACCACGAATCTTCACTGACGTACTGCCCGAGAACAGTATGTGGGTCAAGTATGTCATGGATAGGAATTGGGATCTTGACTGTCTGCGATCCCTTGAAATCCATGTTTGGTCCGAAACCAACATCGAAGGCGGTGGCTGGGATCACGGGAAATTTGGACATGGACAGACCTATGTAATTAAGTAGTCCCGTCTGTCCTCGCATCGTCACGCAAGAAGTCGTCCATTGGACGCACTTCCCAGTGTGACGACTTTTTGTTTATTCATATTAGATAAGTTCTGACATCAAAGCGTCAGGGGGGGGCATCTATTTGACAGAATACCGAATTAGTGGTATCGTTGACACATTCTAGAATCTGGAGGTCTTGCTGTGTCTGACATTCGTAGGTGTGCGGTCTGTCATGTTGAGTTCGACCTTGACCAGTCTGGACTGGAGGGTCCAAACGACGTCGTAGTCTGTGGCGTAGTCTGTGCCAAAAAGTCCGCAACGAGTCGTGGGAACGAATATGTGATCCACGACGACAATGGAGCGGTGACCGATACGAATGTCACCCCTGGACCCAAGTTTCACCGCTGGTAGTACGGTACGCCCAACCTCGCATCAAGACTGAAGGCTCCGCGCCTCGTCTGGTGCGGGGTCTTCTTTTTATACATATCTGTATTTTATTAAATCTTTCTGAATACTAGCTCAATCTAGCGTCTTGAATGCGTCCTGTAGGCGGAGCACTGTTAGATAGTTCGAGTAATCCGTTATCGAGCTAGGTGAATTTCATAAGCTAAGCCCTAGTTTTCTTCCATTCAATTAACTCCTCTAGTTTTTTGCCATACATGTCCGAGGTAATTCTTCATAGATTTGACTTTAATTACACATATGGTATGCTATAAATATCTTTAAAAATCACTGGCAGCTACTGCCACGGGTCGTTTGCCCGAAAAGTAGCAGAAAGAGGATCGCCATGTCTATGATTAGTTCTGACGTCTATGAGCGCATCGGCCGCGATACGATGACGCGAGGAGCATTCTACTTCGTCATCGGAGTGATCCTGACGTGGGGTTTCATTGCGACCTACATCGTCTCGACAATGACTGTCGCCTGGCGTCCGGGACTTCTTGAAGTTCTGCTTGTCGGGCTCGGATTGCCTATCGTCGGGATCTTAATGAGCATGAGCAACTCCGCGTTCATCTCGTTCGTCGGTTTCAATCTGGTTGTCATCCCCCTAGGGGCAATCATTGGACCAGGGCTCGCGATGTACAAAATCGCGCAACCCGGTCTCATAACCCAGGCAGCGACAACCACTGCCATGGTAACAGGCGTGATGGCCCTGTCTGGTCTCATGTTCCCGAATTTCTATCGATCAATTGGCGGTGCGCTTTTCGGAGCTTTGACGGCACTGTTGGTAGTGCTCATCGCCTCAATGTTCATCCCGGCGTTGATGGAATTCAGAATTATCCACTTCGCGGCGGCAGGACTCTTTGCTTTGTACATCGGTTTCGATATGTATCGAGCCAATGAGATCCCCGCGACGCTCAACAATGCGGTGGATGTCTGTATCAGCTTGTACCTGGACATCCTCAATTTGTTTCTGTGGATTCTCGAAATCTACGCGAAAAAGGACTAACGCCTCACTTGGCGTCAATACCCCGCATCAAGACTGAAGACCTCGCGCCTCGTCTGGTGCGGGGTCTTCTTTTTATAAAATTAATATAGTGCACTAGACTCCATAGGGTAAATCATACACAATACATCCTAAAATCAGGAACACACATATACGCTCCCTTCTTCCGTATTACAGTTCTAATGTTGTTCACAATGCGAAGCCAGCAACATTGCTACAAGTATGTTGACATATACCACGTAAGTGGTATTCTAGGTCAAGTCGATCGTTCTTTGAGGTAGGGAGCGATGAATAAAAAACTGCGTTCGCCATATCGAAAAAAGCCTCTAGCTTGCTCTTTTCCCAACGGATGTCCTGGGTGTCTGGGAAGATTTTTGGGCAAAAAATGTGAATGCTCGAATGCACTGTCAACGTGTCAGTTCGCTCTCGAGGGGGAGTGCAGTAATTGCCATGCCTGTCGTTCATGCCGAGATGCATAATTAAACCGCCATACTGGGGTTTTTATTCCAAACAGATTCTGACTTCATCCACCCAGCATCTGCCTGCCGGCAGGGAGCTAACAGCGTTAGCAAACAAATATTGACAAAATACCACTTAAGTGGTATTTTGTTCTTATAATTCCAGAAAGACGAGGGAGGGGCGCTTATGACACGAGAAGAGAAAGTCGCAAAGTTGCTTTGGAATAGTGGAGGTAATGGTTTTGGAATTTGTAGTTTTGCAAATTCAATGCTTTGGGCAATGGATCGTCCCGGTCCTGACAAGCCCGACTTCCCTTCAATAGTTGCAGTCGGTGGTTCGCCAGAAGACTATACCGACGAAGAAATTGATAAACTTTTTGCTTTTTCTGAGCTTGCTACTGCGCGTTACGACAAAATTTTCAATATTCGTAGAGGAGCAAATCTTATTCTCTTCAGAAAACCATCAGAATCAGGCGGATCTTGGTTGCGAAAGAGGATGTCTTGGGAGATGGGTCCAATGTACTCACCAACTCTTGATGAGGCTATCGCATTTATGACCTCAAAATACTAGAAGAGATTAGGAAGCCACCCATACATTAGGGTGGCATTTATTTTACCTAATTTTTAGGTTCTAACATTTCGGGTAAAACGAAGCCAGCTTGCAAATACCACAGAAATGTGGCATAATTAGATTAGTTCTCAACAAACCTAGGAAAGGTCAGGATAATGACAAGTCTAAAGCTGTATCGGAGAGACAGGCTGTGGGTCGTAACCCAAGGCCTACTGCCCACTTTCGTGGCTGAAATCCTCCTTGATCCATGGGATCAGGTGGGTGAAGTCGTTCTGTACGCAGATTCCTCTGAGCAGGTTCAGCTCGAGGTTCTACGTCTCGCTGCTTCTCATGTGAGACAGTACGTTCAACATCGTACGACATTGGCTTTCGATGGCCTCATGGTCGCCGAGCATCAGAATCACAACCTAACGCGCGAAGATTCCAACCGCTTCATGGATTTCTCGGCGATTCCGCAAGAGGTTTGGGAGATGGATCGGGAGACAGTTCTGAGAAGACTTCGCGAACTTCATATCAGTGTCTCGGTTGCCAAGCATCGACGATTTGAAGATGCAATCGACGCGGCCCTTGAACAGGTTGGCGTCGCGATCAAGTATGAGACGGTTCCCCAGAGGACGATTTTCAACAATGAGGTAGTGGTTCGTTTCATTGTTGAGGAGCCGAACAGCTTTACCTTCTGGCACAGCCAATCCAAGCCGCATGGCGGATTCGATCTCTACATTGTTCCGGCTTATCATCCCGTGATGAACGGAAGGGAGTCAGTTGGATTGGTCAACGGCGGCACAGATTCTTACATTAGTGGCAATGCGGTGAGGAGCATCTACTGCCCCGAGGACGCCCAGGCTTTGGATTCCAGCAATAACTTTGGTACGAGCTGGAATCACGTGAAACATCCATATTACGCAAAGGGTCAATCGTTCAGAGTCAGTCTAATTACAACAAAGGTCCGTTCAGCTGAAGGTATGAGAGAGCTCACTAAGCTTCTTCGTGCTATTCTCGGTCTCGGCAATGAGTACCTGGGCATTAGTGGCGGCTTTCATGCCCCGCTCAAGAGCGATCACAACCGCTTACTCGAAATCGGCCGAAGGTCGCCCTGGCCTCAAGCTGAGTATGAACGAGGTGGAAACATAGCGCGGGGCTCCGAGCAGCACTGCGTATGGGCTCATCGAGTCCTCAAAGAAGAGGGTCAACTCGAAAAGGCCTATGTTCCTCTCTGGTTCGTGGACGAAGGCTGGTTACAGATCTACGAAGGCGCTGAAGTGCGTCATGGCCTTTACTGACAATTAAGTTGCTACACCTGCCCGTGAGAGCCCGCGTCTATACGCCAGCCCCTCGTGGGCTCTTTATTTTTTATACATACCCGTATTTAACTAAATCCTTCTGAATGATCCTCCATTCCATAGTCCTGATCCTATCCAGATAACGGAGAATCTATTTGACAGAACGCAATCTTAGTGGTATCATCAGTATATTCTACAACCTGGAGGTTGTCCGTGGCAAAGAAGACCGAGGATAGGGATGCAATGTTGGCCTTGGCCAATGCGAAATGCGCCGCGTTAATGAGCGCTCTTCATCTGATTGCCAACAGGCAATTGAGTGGAGAGGCGTTCCTCGACGAGGAGGCAATCCGTATCTGGAACGCGGCCAAGGGTATCAACTGGGCCGAAAACGACGAGGAGCTCCGGAGAGCCGTTGCTGCTGTTCACAGGAAGCCCTCATAGGTGTCCACGAAAGAGCCCGCGTTTATGCGCAAGCCCCTCGTGGGCTTTTTCTTTTTGTATATATGCAATTAACAAAGTCTTTTTAATTTATGATGTAATGGAGAAATAGATTGAGATGAGCTGTCTCGTATAAAAAACCATTTTTTAGTAAAATAGAAATATGAATGAGGTGGTTTCTAAAATTATGGAAACAAAAATTGAAGATTTGGGATATGACGCTTTTTTTGAGTCTAACCGGAAAAAATTAGGATTGGATGGGTCTTCGGTTGCACGAGTAACAGTTGAATACAGGGGGGCTTATAAGGTTAAAAACACTCGGGGTGAATATCTGGCGAGAATAACAGGAAAACAAATATACGATGCTTCATCAAGAGAGGACTATCCTGCCGTGGGTGATTGGGTGACTATTACTGAACTTAACGCAGTCCAGGCTGTCATCCATAAAATATTACCAAGAAGAACGGTTATGAAAAGAAAATACAGCAGTAAAAATAAAACGCAAATTATAGCGACAAATATTGACGAGGCGCTTGTCGTCGAATCAGTCGGCAGAGATTATAATCTAAATCGTTTTGAAAGGTATTTTGCCATAGCCAACAACGGGGGTATAAAACCTATTATCATACTAAATAAGATAGATCTGATTTCTAAAGAAGAGCTAGATTTAAAGCGGGCCCAGCTAAAAAACAGATTCAATGATATTGATATCATCCTGACTAGCACCTTAACTTACGAGGGATTAAATGAGTTAAGGACACACATAGTGAGAGGGAAAACTTATTGTTTTCTTGGCTCGTCTGGAGTCGGAAAATCTTCATTGATTAATAAATTACTTGGAGAAAATGTTATAAAGACCGAGGATATAAGTCTTAGCACCGGTAGAGGAAAACACGCTACTACTAATAGAGAAATGTATTTTTTGGAAAATGGGGGAATCGTAATAGACAATCCAGGGATACGGGAAGTGGGAATGACGGATACGAATGTCGGTATAGATAGCTTTTTCGATGAGATAACCATTTTGGCCAAGAAGTGTAGATATATTGATTGCAAGCATGTCCAAGAACCTGGCTGTGAAATACTATCTGCGCTAGAATCGGGTGCATTAGATGAGGGCAAATATTCTAATTATATTAACCTAAAGAAGGAAGTGGAATATTACAAAATGACTGAGCTTGAAAAGAGAGAGAAAGATCGTCAATTCGGCAAGTTTATTAATAAGGTAAAGAAAGAATTAAGCAGACAGGGCCATAAGGATTATTAATCTCAAAGGTGTGGGTTTAGCCTTATTTAAGGAGCCTAATATTGGCAATTTTGTAAATTAATTATACCATCTAGGCAGTTATTTAAAGTGGAGGTAGGAATAAATGGCTGGTAGAATGTTTTTTACGGCGGATCATCATTTTTGCCATACCGGAATAATTACTCATTGTCGCAGACCGTATAGTAATACCTGGGAAATGGATGAATCAATGATAGAGCTTTGGAATAGTGTTGTGGGTAGAAATGATACTATCTATCATTTGGGCGACTTTGCATGGAGAAATTTAAAAAGGACAGAGGAGATCCTTAAGCGTCTGAATGGTAGAAAATATTTGTGCCTGGGTTCACATGATAAAGATATGCTGAGACTAGCAAGGTATTTCGAAGAGATAAGGGAATCATTTCTTATCAATGTAAGCAATACTCAACAGGTGTTTCTGAATCATTATTTGCATAAGATCTGGCCGAAGTCCCATTATGGTTCATGGCATTTATTTGGGCACTCTCATGGAAGAATGAACAATTACGCTAGTATTGAAGGAAAGCTTCTTGATGTGGGTGTTGATTCACACTTCTTTTATCCCTGGTCTTTAGAGGAGGTGGCCAAGGTAATGGGTGATAGGCCTCTTAATTTCAACGATCTTCGTCGCAGAAAAACGGGAAGATCGAAATAAAAAATCCGCAATATATGCGGGTTTTTATTTGTCAGAATCTTCGGTAATATCTGCTCTTTTTCTGACTAGATAATGAGAACCATCTATCGGAATGAGTACTTCATCTTTCTGAGGTTCATATTTGTGACCAGCCACTTTAATTATAGCGATGGAATCTCGGGCATATCTATCCCCAGCAAGGTCAAAAAATTCAATTATCTGCCATAATAGTTTTTCGGCCGATGACAATTCATCGTCTTCATCTTCCTGGATTACGGTTATATTGCCTTGTTGATCTTTTATAGAAAAGCCATTGCTGACTTTGGTTATCTCGACTCCCCAGTCGCTTTTCTTCATTATGACATCTCCGTGTCAATGTCCTATTTTAAGTATAATTTTTTACGGGTAATCGTCAATGATTTCAGTACCTAGTTTTGTGACCATATTCATCGGTGTGATAATATGATTGAGTATATAGATGGCTAATATTAATAAAATAAAAAAAGAACTTCAGGATCATAGTGATCCAATAAGGGCAAAGGTGTTGCAAGGATTTTTCAAAACCAATAAAGGGGAATATGGCTATGGTGATATATTTTTGGGGATAACGGTGCCAGAAATTAGAAAGTTAGTAAAAAAGAATAGCGATGCCGGAATACTAGTAATTGAACAACTAATTAAATCCAAAATTCATGAAAGTCGACTTTTGGCTCTCTTGATTCTAGTTGAACGCTATCAACGCGCTAGTGATTCCGAGAAAAGAACAATCGCCAGGTTTTATTTAAGCCATAGGCAGTATATAAACAACTGGGATCTCATAGATTTGTCGGCTCACAAAATCATCGGGCACTATTTATTAGATAAGCCAAAAAGTATTCTATACAAATTGGTAGTATCAAGAAATATTTGGGATCGACGCATTGCCGTGTTATCGACTTTCTATTTTATAAAAAATAATAAATTTGTCGACTCATTAAAAATGGCAAAAATTTTATTATCAGACGATCATGACCTGATTCAAAAAGCTGTTGGGTGGATGTTGAGAGAGATTGGCAAGAGGTCTATTAAAACCGAAGAGGAATTTTTAAAAAAGTATTATAAAATCATGCCCAGGACTATGTTACGTTATGCCATTGAAAAATTTCCAGAGAAAAGACGCCTAGCTTATCTCAATAATGCGGTGAGGCAGTAGAATGAGTAATTGCTTTAGTGTAAAATTATTATATGGGCAATCGAGATAAATTTAATCCAATAACCGAAGATCATCTTGAATTAAGGAAGGCATTAGATTCTTTGCCAAAAGAAGAATTGAATGAGAGGGTCTTAGAGATTCAAAATAGAGCTCAAATAGAAAATTGCTCGTCATTTTATGACCTGGCTAAACGAGAAGAAGGTCCGGGTTTGAAATTAATGTTAGAACAAACCATAAATATAGCCGAGCGAGTAAAGAAATTGGGCGGAATAGCTATGGTTGTGGGTGGCTATACGCGCGATACTATTATGGCTAAGTTTGGTACTGGAAAGCGATCCAAAGATATTGATATCGAGGTTTATGGCGTTGAGCCAGATATTTTGGGATCAGAACTGTTAGAAATCGGCCAAGTTAATACGATTGGCAGATCTTTCGGGGTATTCAAGGTGGGAGATCTAGATATCTCTGTGCCTAGGTCTGATTCCAAGATTGGAGCTGGTCATAAGGGATTCGAGATCAAGGGTGATCCTCGGATGTCCATGATTGAAGCGAGTCGGCGTCGTGATTTTACTATTAATGCAATGTTGCTTGATCCGTTAACGGGGGAGGTTATTGATTACTATGGCGGTATTGACGACATAAGAGATAAAAATATTCGAGTTGTTGACTCGGAAAAATTTGGAGACGATCCATTGAGAGTACTGAGGGCGGCACAATTTGCTGGCAGGTTTGGTTTTGGATTAGATTTGGAGACAATTAAAATTGCGCGAGATACGGATATAACGGAATTGCCGAAGGAACGTATAGGTGAAGAGTGGATGAAGTTATTATTAAAATCAGATAGACCGAGCATTGGTCTCGAGGCGATGCGATGGCTGGGCGTGATTGATAAACTGCATCCAGAATTGAAGGCATTGATTAATGTTCCACAGAACCCAGAATACCATCCAGAAGGTGATGTCTGGATGCATATCAAGAAGGTAGCCGACCAAGCGGCATTTATTTGTTTTAGAGAAAATTTGAGCGAAGATGAAAGAAAATTGATAATGCTGAGCGCTCTTTGTCACGATCTGGGAAAACCAGAAAAAACCACTACCGATGAAAGTGGGAAAATTATTTCTCATGGTCACGAAGATTCTGGCATTGAGCCAACTAAGCGATTTCTTAAAAGTCTAAATACTCCCAATGATTTAATTGCGAAAGTCTGTATTATTGTCCAATATCATATGCGGCCCTTGCTTATGACTGAAGTGACTGAAAAAGGTGTGAGAAAACTTTCAGCCCAAATCGCACCGATTAGTATAAAATTGCTAACCCTATTTTCAGAGGCAGATCTAATGGGTCTTGATCAGCCCACTAAGGGTCCAGAAATACGGAAAATGGCGGATACCTTGTCTGTGGCTGAATCAAAGCCCGCGCCAGTATTTAGCGGAAAAGATTTATTGGAATTGGGAGTCAGGCCAGGCAAAGATGTGGGCGAGATGTTAAGGAAGTTATATGAATGGCAATTAAGCGGACATTTTATGTCTTTTAAAGATGGCCTAAAATTCGCCCAATTAGCCAAATTTGTCATTGAGTCTAGAAATTTAAATATTGATCCGATAGTTTTATTAAACGGGGAAGTCATGACTAAAGATGAGATGATTGATTATGTCGAAAGTCGTCTGATTGACGAAAGCATTCAAGATATGGGTACGCTAGTTATGACGCTAATCTTATTGAGGCGCGATTTACCGGAAGTGTTAGAAAAAAATAAAACCGCTATACTTACGGCTCATAAATACGGACCAGTCTGGTTTTCGCATCTTGATAAAGAATTTTATGAAACTTCTTGGAAATCATTTTATGGAAAATTTGAGTCTGGCGGGAAAGACGTATCTAGTCCCTTAAAGGCTAAGTCATATCTGGAACAGTTGGAAATTGGCCTTGACTTAATACAAATTCCCAGGCCCAGCTCTATAAAGCTTTACGAAAGAAGTTTTGAGATCAAGCCAGTTGATCATTCTGGATTTTTTGCCCTATATGATACGGATGAATATCCGTTTGAATCGGGAATGTTCCGTGGTTATCGTGTTATGGTACAATTCAATCCCGACAAGAATAGAGTTTCAGTGTCTATTCTGTATGAAAGCACAGAAAGGGTGGTCGAATTAGACAAAATGGTCCGACAATTAATTCCAGAACTTGCTGGAGCCAAGAAGATTGGTTATCTTACGGCGGATGAAAAACCAGATGGCACTTCTTTTCAGCTTGAAGATGCAAGAGATATATATCATAGATTGGCAAGCCAACTTAGAATCTAATGGATGTAAAAAAATTACAAAGAATTACTAAACAGATTAAAAATGCCTACGCAGAGATGAATTGTAAAAAGGGCAAAGAAGTTTGGCATGCGAAAGATTATGCTGATGCATTTGTGGGAGACGTGGGAGATTTGATTAAGATACTAGTGAGTTATTCGAAAAAACCGACAAGGGATGGTTATAAAAAAATTAGCCACGAACTTGCCGATTGCCTATGGTCAATCCTTGCCATCTCAGATGAGTTAGATATTGATATCGAAAAAGAGTTTCTTATAAATATGGAATATCTCAAGCAGAAGTATTTTGAAAAAAGAACATTAAAGTAAAACTGGCCCCATGTGGGGCCAGTTTTACTACTAGCTCCGTTTGGCATATAGTTTAGGTAGTTCATTGAAAAGAGGTACTTTATGGCTTTCTTAGACGATAAAGATATGCGTCCCATTGGTGATATATTCAGCGATGTTGCACTGCGGCGCAAATCAGCAATCGCGCTTTCCTTTGAGGGCAAATCTATGTCTTTCGGACATTTACTGAGAGATGTTAAGATTTTAGCAAAATTTATTAGAGATAATACGAAAGATGGCGATAGAGTCGCAGTTTTTCTGCCGAATTCACCACAGTTCGTAATCACATATTTTGCAACACTATTTGCCGGAAGAATATTTGTGCCAATTAGCCTGCTCTCAATTTTTGATTCGTTGAGGCAGAATAAAGATCCAAATACTATTGAGCCAACAGCCAAAATCATTCATCAGCTTATTGATTCGCGTCCAGCTATTATCATTACGGTAGATTTTCTATATCCGCTTTTATCTAAAATTAAATTTGATTGGTTGCCGATGTTCATTACCACTAGTCTAGGGGATTATTTGCCGATGCATGTTCTGCCAGTATATCTGGCGATGGCTAAGTGGCAGAATAAATTGGTGAATATTCCACCTACATGTGAACGTTTTAAGGAAATTATCTCTCGAGGTGTTGAGATGAATGCCGTTCCCGTAGATCAGGATTCTGTCGCCATTATCCAATATAGTGGCGGGACTACCGGAGATCAAAAAGGAGTTATGCTTACGCATCGAAATCTAGTTGCTAATCTCTGGCAGATCAGAGATCTAATCGATCCATGGGTCAAGGATGATAATGAGGTAATGCTGGGAGTTATACCATTCTTCCATATATATGGCTTGAGCGTTTGTATTAATGTTGCCTTGTTGGGCTTACAATCGAGGCTTGTCATAATGCCCCAATTCCTTCCTAAAAAGGTTGTCGAAAATATCGAAAACTATAAGGTAACCATATTTCCGAGTGTAAGCATAATGTTGGCACTAATCACCGAACTTAATATAAATCTTAGAAAGAAATTGCGATCACTTCGTCTCTGCGTCGTTGGTGCCGGACCGATTGGTCAATCGGTCGTTGATCACTTTTTGGAAGTCTCCGATGTGAAAATATTACGAGCCTATGGTCAATCTGAAGCTTCTCCAGGTATATCTAGCTGTCTGCCAAGTGATGTACAGCCAAGTCAAATTAAGTGGGCGATGATCGGAAGGCTGTTGCCTGACATAGAGTGTAAGATAATCGGCGAGAATGGCGATGAAGTATCTGATGGTGAAATGGGTAATATCTGGATTAGTGGGCCAAATGTCATGCTTGGTTATTGGCACAATACAGAGGCTACCAATAAAGTCAGAAGGATTATTGATGATATTATTTGGTTAGATACCGGTGATATGGGCATGATGATGTCGATTGACGGTCACCGAAAATTATTTTTTGTGGATCGCGAGTCAGATATGATTAAAAAGAATGGCATAAAGGTATTTCCTTCGACTATTGAGAGATCAATCATGACTTATACTGGTGTCTCTGAAGTTTCAGTCTTTGGAGTGCCTGATGATGCGATGGGCGAGGAAGTTATTGCAGTAGTCACCTTGTCACCCGGACAAAAATATGACCGTGCGATTGCCTCTAGAATACTTGAACACTGTCGAAGGATTGCAGAGAATCGACTACATATTCCGAAAGAACTCATCGTTCTAGATAGTGATGAATTTAATAGATTTAAAAACCCTATTGGAAAAGTAGATAAAAGAAGTTTGAGAGAGTTTATTAAAACAAAACTTGGAGTAAGGTAATTATTCTATATGCCGGCATTTTACGCCGGCATTTTTAATTAAAAACCGACCTTGGGTCGGTAGTGACTGATATTTATTCTGGTGTTGGTGGTAGTACACCATCATTAACAATTACATTTGGCGTGTAGGGACTCGGGAAAATGAGCTCATAATATATATCAAAGAATCCTAGATAATGAAATACAAGAATGAGAATAACGGTAAATATGGCTAATTTTTTATTTTCTCGAAGTCCAATAAAGAACCAACTGATTGCCCGTCTCAGCTTATTCATGGATGCCCCTAAGAAGAACTACTAAGAATATCTTCTTTTTATTTGAAAAGATCAAGGGTTACTGATAGGATGTATATAACAATAATTAATAAATATTATGGACAATATAGAGCCAATACTTGCTTCTTATGAAAACAAAAACAATTCTGCGCCGAAATTTGAAATGCCTAGATTCTCAAAAGATGCCTGGCTTATAGCTATTGCAACTTTAATAGGTGCAGTTTTAGTCTGCCTAACTATTTTATGGGTAAATGCCGGTACGCCATCATTATTCAAGGTCACCAAGAATGATAAACCAAAGACATCAGACGCTCCGCAAGTAATCAATTCGGCAATTTTGATGGATGACGATGCGGTACTAGGCGATAAGAATGCACCAATAACAATGGTTGAATTTAGTGATTTTCAGTGTCCGTTTTGCAGGACATTCTGGTCGGCAACTCTATCGCAGATTAAGAAAGAATATATTGATACCGGTAAGGTCAAATTCATATATCGTGACTTTCCCCTATCTTTTCATCCAGCCGCCGAACCTTCGGCAGAAGCTACGGAATGTGCGGCTGATCAGAATAAATATTGGGAAATGAGTGATATAATATTCGCCGAACAAGCTAAAAGGGGTGAAGGGACTATCCAGTATACAATTACTGATATTAAAAAATGGGCGAGTCAAATCGGCTTAGATATGATAAAATTTAATTCTTGTCTGGATTCTGGAAAATATAAATCAGAAGTTGAGAAGGATGCTAAAGCCGGGGCCTCGTTTGGTGTTAGTGGTACACCGACCACTTTTATCAACGGTCAAATGATGGTTGATGGTAACGGTAACTCTATCGGCGCATCTCCCTTTGCTGTCTTCAAAAAGATCATTGATGCGGAATTAGCAAAATAGGCGATGGATACGATAAAAGATAAAGCATTAAGTCTTCTTGATCAGAAGATAGTAAATCCTAATATGAGAAAACACTCACTGGCCGTGGGTTCGATTATGGTTGGCTTAGCTAAACACTTTGGCGAGAATGAAGATGACTGGGAAGTGGCAGGAATACTGCACGATATTGATTATGAAGAGACGAATAAAGAATTAGATAAGCATACGATTATTGGTTCTAAATTTGTTGAGGATAATGGTTTTTCGAAAGAGATTGCTCATGCGATTTTAGTTCACAATGCCATGCATAATATTCCGCCGGAAACCAGATTTGATAAGGCTCTTTTTTGTGCCGATCCTATGTCGGGATTAGTTACCGCCACTGCATTGGTTTTACCGTCTAAAAAATTAGCCGATGTTAAGGCAGGAAGTATTGTTAATAGATTTTATGAGAAAAACTTTGCCAAAGGTGCTAACCGTGAGTATATAAAAATTTGCGAGCAGATAGGACTTAGCTTGGAACAATTTTCTCAGATAGCCCTACTCTCAATGCAAAATATCTCAGAATCCTTGGGATTATAGGTCATTTGCTTTTTTGTAAGGAAGTGTGTTATAATAGATATGTTGTAGGTTTTCTCGTCGGTCTCTCTAATTCATTTAGTGGGCACGCGGGAGGTCGTCCTACTGAATAAATATTTTTATCTACGGAAAGACAAGTGGCAGATTAAAT
>Ga0209727_1000738_pt1 | contig 33095 bp, 33 predicted proteins | sample RifGroC1_FD_183995 | JGI IMG/M metagenome (GOLD analysis project Ga0209727, IMG submission 183995) | Groundwater microbial communities from Rifle, Colorado, USA - Groundwater C1 (SPAdes) (version 2) | ecosystem: Environmental > Aquatic > Deep subsurface > Groundwater | place: Rifle, Colorado...
TGACGAACTCAGAAATTGGTTTGCTGACTGGCTACACGAATACAACTACGAAAGACCCCACCTCAGCCTTGACCTCAAAACACCTTACCAGATTGTCGCAAATGTCCTGTCAGAATAAGGGAGGGTTGACAGGCTCGTTAAAAGCTGTTACTATCGTCCCAATCTCTGCCCAGGCGGAGATTTTGTTTTTTATGAAACACCCACTAGCCCTTTCCTTCTTACTTCTCCTGCCGCTTCTCTTGCCTGCATCCGTTTCTGCTGCCGTCGATTGTGAAACCCAATATGGCGGTGGGGAAGTTTGTGTCAAAACCGGTCAGCTCCAAATCGACAAAAAGGTTTTTGATCCCCAAAGTCAAAAGTTCATTGATAATTTAGGAATTACTTCTTGGAAATTCACTTCCGGAGACGAAATTACCTTCAAATTGATGGTTAAAAACGTCGGTGATGCTACTTACAATACTGTCGACGTTACCGATATTCTCCCCGACTTCCTGGAGCTGGTTTCAGGCAATGTAAACTTTAGAATTACCGATCTTACTTCGGAAGAAACAGAAGAAAGAGAAATAAAAGTTAAAGTTGTCTCAGCCGAAAAATTCCCGGCCGATAAAAGCGTACTGTGTGTCGTCAATGCTGCTAAAGCCGTCTCTGGAGACGAACGCAACCGGGATACCGCCCAAGTTTGTTTAGAAAAGAAAGTTCTGGGTATCAAAAAGTCGCCCGAGGTCGGACCCAAGAACTCTACTTGGGTAATTTTAGGATCAACAATGTTAGGGCTCCTAGGCCTCATTTTTATTAACAAAAGTGATTACTCAAAACAGACTTTATTTAAAAAGGGAGGTGAAAATCAATGACAGATATATTAAATACTCACATCAGCAGAAGACAATTTCTAGGTGCAGGTGTTGCTGCAGGGTTAGCAGCTCTCGCTGCTGTTTTTGATCCAGATCAAGTTTGGGCTAACAGGGTTGATTCAATTCCATCACACCCTGAAATGTTACCGCCCGTTGCTGCGACCGAAACGCCTCCGGTTGTCATTGAAGTAGGAGAAGTTCGAATGCAGGGTATTCCCAAAGAAGTGAATCCTGAAGTAGTAGATTCAGCCAAGGGAGACTTCATAAATAAAACCGGCGTTGCTCCTCACATTTTTGCCGATCCGGGTGGATTACTGGTCGGACCAGATTTTGGTTATACCGGCACTGGTAATCCTTGGAGTGCAAGCCCTGAAGGTTGGAAGACAATGTACGAGGCTAATGGAGGTATTCAACCGTTTAGTCCAGTTACCCAAGAAGTAGTCAGATGGTCTGGCGAAGCTTACCAAAATTTACCCGAGGGAGGTTTTGGTATTTACACCGGTGGCCAGATGACTGTTACTATTGGAGATGCAGTCATAGAGATGCCTCCTCAAGGTCCCGGGCACATCTACATGTTTGCCGCCCGAGGTTTGTATCCAGATGGTAAACAAGATACAGACCACAATACTACGGTTCAGATAACCGATTACAGACCAGGTCACCTTCAGCTGTTAATGTATCAAAGCCGCCAGAAAACTGGCTTAGCTTTCATTTCTGAAGATCAATTTTTACAGATGGTGGCCACAGCACACACCATGGGCACAAATTGTGGTGCCGAAGGTTGTTCTAAACTAACACTGGTCGCTTACGATTCAAACACCGGAGCAATGGAAATTTTGTCACACTCCCAAGGTCGCTCTTTAGATGTTGCTAAAGCCAAGGAAAACTGGAGAGTATTTTTCAGCAATTGGCGCACTTTTTAACCAGGGGGTAATTTATGCTTTACCCTCTGGTTTTAACCGTGTTGGCCGTGTTGTTGTCTTGGGTCAATTTTCAACCCGGCACCTGGCTTTCGGGTTGGGATACTATACATCCCGAGCTAAACTTTGCCCTTTATTTTCAAAGGTCAATTTTTGGCGCCTGGCAAGAAGTTCAAGGCTTGGGATCAGTTGCCTCTCAAGCCCACGCGGCCGAACTCCCCCGAATGTTCCTATACTATCCCCTCTCATTTGTCTTACCAGATATTTTTCTACGGTATGCCTACTTTTTTTCGACATTAATTTTAGGACCCTTAGGTGTCTATTTTTTTCCTCAAAAGAATACTTTCTAAAAAAATTGCTGCTTTCTGTGGCGCCTTACTATATCTTTTGAATTTAGGCACCCTTCAACAATTCTACTTACCTTTAGAGATGTTTGCCACGCATTTTGCCTCACTTCCTTGGCTCTTCTTATTCGCCACCCGATATCTAGAAACCAGTGAAAAAGAAGCTTGTGGCTGTTTGTTGTAACCACCCTTTTCTCAGCTTCAATGGCCCACACAAGCACACTCTTTTTTGTCTACGTTTTAGGGCTGGCTTCATATTTAGGAGTTTTGGCCATCTTTTCTTGGCGAAATTCCTGGCCCCGGCTTTTAGGTATTTTTTTACTCGTTTTTCTTCTAAATAGCTTTTGGTTATTACCCAACCTTTATTTCATCAAAAACCATGGACCGGAAGTCAGTCTTTCCAAGATACATACTCAATTCTCACAGAAAGCTTTTTTAACCAGCAAAAAATTCGGCACCTTAAAAGATACAGCCACTCTAAAGAATTTTCTCTTTGATTGGGGGAGGTACGATGAAAAACAGAGACAATTCGTAGAGGTTTTTAGTGAATGGACTCCCCATCTTAATAACCCGGTCACCCAAACGGTGAGCGGTGGTATTTTTTTGATGATTTTGCTGGGCGTTGTTGTCGCTTTTAGACAAAAATCAAAATATGGAATTGCTCTTTTTCCTTTGGGTGTGGGTGCCTTTTTGATAATTGCCAATGATTTACCAATTATCAACTACTTTTTTAGTTTGCTACAAAACAAAGTTCCGCTTTTAAAAGAAGCCCTGCGCTTTCCGTTTACTAAATTTTCGATTCTGTTAATGCTGGTTTATGCTGTTTATTTTGGTATGGCCCTAAACGCTATTACCCAACTCTGGACCAAGTGCTGGAAAATCTTGGCGTCAGTACCTGGGATCATAGTCACAATCTCCTTAATTTACTATATGTTACCCGCCTTTCGGGGAAACCTCATAAGTCCGAGTGTAAAAGTTAAGTTTCCCGAAGAATACTTCCAGACTATCAATTGGTTTTCTAAACAGAAGAAAGATGGTCGCGTAGCCCATTTTCCTATCCACACCTTTTGGGGTTGGGTTTACTATAGCTGGGGTTATGAGGGAGCCGGATTTTGGTGGTTTGGTTTAAACCAACCTTTAATGGATCGGGAATTTGATCGTTGGTCATCTTACAACGAAAACTATTATTGGGAAGCCTCTTACGCCGTTTATTCTCATAATTTAGAATTATTGGAAAATGTTTTTGAAAAATACCAGATACGTTGGCTGATCGTTGATGGAAATATTATTAGTCCCTCCTCTCCCAAATCGTTGGCGACCGAAGAGCTGAGAGATTTACTGTCTTCCTCAAATAAAATATCACTTGTCCAAACATTCGGCAAAATTAAGGTTTATCAGATAGATTTAAAAACCCCGGCAACCAACTTCGTCTTTTTGGCTAAAGATTTACCAACGGTAGAACCAGTTTATCAATGGAACAACTACGACCGGGCCTACTTGGAAAATGGAACTTACCTTACATCAGTTGGAGATTCTGTTTACTATCCCTTCCGCTCTCTCTTTACTGGCCGGAGGCAAGAGGAGTTGGAATTTACAGTTGAGGACAAAGGAGATTACTTTCTTTTCCACAAGGTTTTACCAGCCAAAGTTCGGGATTATTACTTGGCCATTCCTGAAATTAAAAGGGAAGACTTAGCCTTGATAGATCCCGATAATCTCAACTTTGTTCTTTATGCAAACCCTGAAATCTATTTTAATGGCGAGACCCTCCAGGTTAAAATTCCCAAAATTAATGGTTATTTAAGCGCCAAAATAAATCCGGCCACCGACCCGGTTTTAAAAGAAACTTTTCAAACCAACATCGACATCTGCAATGCCACTGAAACTGGCACCATCAAAAATAGCGTCAGTCAGCTGGATGGCCAAACCGTCCTGCAGCTTCAGGCTCTCGGGGCCAACAACTGCAGCGCTTCCTTCTGGCTGCCAAATTTACCACATAAAATTAGCTATCTCATTACCTCGCAATCTCACAACCAGACCGGACAAAGTCTTCTCTTCTGGCTGGAAAACTTAAATAGCCGCAAGGCCGATATTGAAACCTATCTGCCTCAAACCGCAAACTCCGGACTCCAAACTAATTACTTCGTTCAGCCGCCAATGGAAAACGACGGACTGGGCTATACTCTCCATTTCGACAGCACCTCCATAGGTCGACAGCCAGCCGTCAACCATCTGGGTGAAATTACCATTAACCCCATTCCTTATAGTTTTTTGACTGAGTTAAATCTCAGAAGCACGAATCCCAAATCACCTCCCCAAACTTTCAGACTAGAAACCACCCATCCAAATCCCAGTCTATATCGAGTAACAATTGAACCTTCAAAGAATTCTGTTCTTGTTCTTTTCCAGTCTTTTGAATCCGGCTGGCTAGCTTATCAAACGACCAACTCTTTTTTTCCCTTTTTTGGCAAAAGAATTAAATCTCACATCCTAGTCAACAATTGGGCCAATGGTTGGATTTTAGACTCTGATAGCTTTGGAAAAATAGTTTTGATTTTTTGGCCGCAATACTTAGAATACCTAGGCTTTGCTTTAATGGGATCTGCCCTATTACTCCTTTTGCTTAAGAGAAGATCGAGAAAACCGACACTATCTTCTCCATATAACTATTTCTTTATTGTTAGAGGATACAGGTGGCCCAGTAGTGCTGCTGTCAAAAACAGCCCTCCCCACCTCACCGGGTGCGCACCCGCCAGCGGATAGGTCAGAAGGATCCCAATTCCCACCCCCACTAACACATGCACAGCCGAATTATAATAAGCGTGTTTTTTAAAATAGGCTTCAATCTTTTTATACATCCGTCTCACCTCTTTCCCCCAGTATAACATTCTCTTATTCACTACTTAGAAAACAAGTTTACTGACCCAGCCCGGGACTTTGGCATTTTTAACCTCGTCATATTGAGGAGTATAGGGTTTGATATCCAGAATAGGCGTGCCATTAACAATATCCAGACTCTTAACTGTTATGATGTTACCTTTTCTTCCGACTAACTCCACTGTGGATATGGCAATTCTGTTTGGTCTTTGCGGACAACGGCAGGCAAAAATTCCAATATATGGGATATCTTCTCTGCCTTGAGGATGATGTTTGAGGTGACATTCTTTTTCCTTGTCCATCCAGTAGACAACTATGACATGTGAATACTCCTCAATACCGTCTAAGCCTTTAGTATATGTTTTATCAATAACAATCTCGGTGACCACATCTTTCCAGTCGGGTAGGGTTGGTTTAGTAACGCTATTTTTTGCTTTTCCCAGCGGTTTAATTTTAATCGCACCATTTTTGTCTTGACTGTCGAGAAACTCGCAGAAAATTGTTTTCATATTGTATCTACCTAAGTTACTTTATTTTAGCATAAACGAGCCTAAAATTTACACACAACAGCTTAAGTTAGCTATATCAGTAGTAAGTGACAAAGCAGCGATTTTTATGCTCTCTGAAAGTGTCGGAAATACAGGTAAACTGTCTATCACATCATCAACTGTCATACCCCCTTTTAGGATGTAAATTCCTTGGTTGATGATATCTGCCGCTTCAGGGGCTACCATATGGATACCTAAGATTTTTCTACTTTCAGCGTTAATGACCATCTTGATAGCTCCTCTGGTATCTTTAATTGCACCCGCCTTGGGAACTTTAGAAAAGTCAATTGTCTTGCAATTACATCTCCCACCGCTTTCAATAACCTCCGCGTCAGTCATCCCTATCCCGGCCACAGCCGGATGAGTAAAAACAGCGTAAGGGACCTGCCAATAATTGATACTGTCTTTATTTCCTGTCAGAGCGTTTTTGGCGGCTAAAGTTCAATTCCTTCATCGGATAAGTACTTTTGTAAGGCCGAGACAATCTCTGGTTCAACTCTTGGTAAAATAGTGTTCCCTCTTTGCAAAACAGTAACTTTAGTACCAAAATGGTGAAACATTAGCAGTTGAACCTGTGGCAATAACAAACTTCTGGCCCTGATATTTTTGCCCGCCGATTTCGATTTCAGCAGGCGATACGAATCTGGCCCTGCCGTCAATAAAAGTGACATTCTGTAGGTTCTTCAAAACATCTTCATATTTTTCTTTTCTCATCGTCGCCGCCACATCCAATTCCTCCTGAACGGTTTTGCCAAAATCAAATTCATCTACTCGAAGTTTGATGCCATTGAAATTATGATATTGGCTGTAATACAGCACTTCGCCAGCTTTAAGTAAGTTCTTAGAAGGAATACAACCGACATTGACGCAAGTTCCGCCTAAAGGCAAGCCATGGTTAACCATTAAAGTTTTGGCTTGAAGTTCATTGGCTTTAATGGCAGCCGCAAATGCCCCTGCTCCGCCGCCAATGATGATTAAATCATATTCATCCATAAAAAATCGGGTCGGTCTTAATCATATTCCAGCCAATAAGTATTAAAACAGCAACCAACACCAAAGAGACCAAGAGATAAGGCTTATCTTTTGCTTGGAATGAGGTTGGGCGTGGCGTAGGACAGCTTTTGTCTCCACAGCTTAATGTTTTTAGCTCTCTCGTTGTTAACCACACAGGAAGCGCCATCAAACCAAAAGAAAGTGCCTTCAGCTCTAATCCTTGAAGCGGAAAAACTGCCAGTCCTCCGGCAATACCAATAGCTGATAAAAGGACAGAGCCGCAGACCGGACAAGCAGAGGCCGCCACCCCTACCAAAGCTCCTAAACCATTTCCGCCTTGAACCTTGAGCCTAGGCGGTCCGAACTTCCTCCAACGATAAACAAAAAGTACGGCGTTAACACCAAACAAGAAAATAGTGCCGAAAGTAAGAAGCGTGTAGACCCAAAGATAAACAGGTTCGCCTTTGGTGTTGTTGATAAGGCTGTCAATACTTGAATTAAGGCTTAAACTCCAGTAGAAGACAAGGAATAGAAATAGAGAAGCTGCCAGCCCGATTGAACCGTAAAATAAAACAGTCAATAATTTTTTCTTAAATCTGTTCATTCTTCTCATATTTACGTGGCGTGATGATGTTCGCTATCTCCGCCGCATCCATCAGATAAATTCCACACTTGGGTAACCTGTTGTCCAGTAAATTTGTAATTTTTAATCAAGATTTTACCTAGGCCACCATAAACATTCCATCTCCAGCATTTACAGCAACATGGTCCTTTTTCATCAGAATTTTGCATGGCGTAATCATAAGCTTTCTGTTCTTCTGCGGACAACTGAATACTGTCATAATCTGCCATTAACTTTTTAGCCAGCTTTGCCTCAATGTCATAAGGGTCAGGCGGAATCTCAGGGATATTTTGATATTTCTTCAATCCTTCAACTTGTTCACCATAGCGGTGCATACTCATGGGGCTACAACAAGAACCTTGCAGACGGGCATTATCAGGCATTGAAGCGATAGAGTCTCGGAACGTTCCCGAACAGGAAGAATTACCATGTTTTGAGAGATAATCAAATTTTGCAGCCAACGCTTCATTAACCAAACCTTTTGTTTCTTGTTGAGATGATTGCTTAGGAGAAAAATTGAACAAAGGCTTAGATAAGGCGAAATAAAAATAGCCAGCAATAAAAGCCGTAATGGTTAATACTAATATCAGCGTCTTTTTATTCATTATTGCCTAATAAAAGTATATAGGAATTTATTTTACATTTGTCAATGACAAAATGTAAACCAAAAATAAGGTCGAAGATATGAAGAACTAACATCTTTCATCGTTTCCATGAGGAACGTCTGTTTTGAAGGCTTTAGAGAGGGAAATCATGAAATTTCAGACAAGTCTTTCTGTAGATGGAAAAATCCCATAAATTGGCATCCCTGGTAATCTTCTTCTGAAACACGATTTAGCCTCAGAAATTTTTTTATTTTGCAAAAAATTTATCCACGGGTCCATCCATAAATTATTCCAACGAACCAGATAATGGCCACTAGGATATTTCTTCGACCTTTTGACAAAAACTATTACTCCATTTTTATATATTCCTCTTTTCAAGTGCGGTCTTAAGTACTTGTAGGAATATACAAATCCAAATTTATATAAAATTTCAGATAGTTCTTTACAATTAAATCCTTCATTGTTTGCCTTAAACCTGCCCAAAACCGATGAGATTTCTAAATAATCCCTTTTCAGAATAAAGGCAATGCAGGCAATCCCGCAACCAAGATTGTCTTTTTGGCTAACCGATCTCATACCTGAAGTGTAGAATTTATAATTTTATTAACAAGTAATAAGGCTTAAAATCCGAAGAAATCCGTAGAAATTGCTCCCTGGGGGAGGTGTCCTTTGTTAAGTTTTCAAAAATTCTTTCAGCATTGTCTTGAGAGTCGTCTTTCCCTTATTTCCCTTCAGGTATTTCTCCCTTCTTTTTGCATCAGTCATATTTCTGTAAGCTTCATAATGGATAATTTCAAATGGTAAATAAGATTTTGTTGAAGTATTTTGACCCAAATTGTGTTCTGAAAGTCTATTTCGAAGATTTTCCGTATACCCGATGTAAATAAATTCCTTTACCAAACTTTTGAGGACATAAACATAATAAAATTTCATGGGTTTGCGCAGGTACCATTCGGTACCTGGCTGCGGTCCAATTTTTTCCTTGTGGCTGGCGCCAGCAAGGTGCAGAATTGTACCTTGCTCCGCAGGTAGGATTCATTCTCCCTCGGTCGAACCTGGCTGCGGCCAGCTACAACCTTCTCCTTAAAAAGTGGAACCACGTGCTCCGGCGGCAGGATTCGAACCTGCAATCTTCTCCTTAACAGGGAGCCGCGATACCGTTTCGCTACGCCGGAGCGCGCGGTTTCACCGATTAACAAGGCTATTTTATCACCCCGAACGCGGACTGTCCCTCTCATTTATTAAGGAGAGGGGAACGAAAGGAGTGAGGTATTAAAAAAGAAAATATGGTATCCTCTTTTTATGGCCGATGATGAAAGATGTCCCAAATGCGGAGCGCCCCTGGGTGAAGTCATTGAGACCCAGTCCGGAAAGAGGCTGCAAAGATGCAGCACGGCCGGACCCTGGGATCCCAAGGTCAAACCCACCGGCTGTGATTATGTGAAGTGGCTGGCAATTGAACCGGTTACCCTGGACGAGACATGTCCCAAATGCGGTTCTCTTCTAGTTTTACAAGTCACCCGTTTTGGCAAAAAGCTCAAAAAATGCAGCACCGGAGGCTGGGACAAAGCCACCAAAAAAGCCACCGGTTGTGATTACGTAGAGTGGATTGGCAGCTCCAGTGAGCCTCTGGACGAAAAATGCCCCAAGTGTGGAGAAAATCTGGTTTTGTTTACTACCAGCTCCGGCAAAAAAATGAAAAAATGCTCCACTTCCGGCTGGGACAAAGACAAACGCCAGGCTACCGGCTGCGACTATATTCACTGGCTTTAATCATCAATCCAAATAATCCTGCAGTTTCTTGCGCCGGGACGGGTGTTTGAGTTTCCGCAGCGCCTTGGCCTCAATTTGCCGGATGCGCTCGCGGGTTACCCCAAATTCCCGCCCCACCTCTTCCAGGGTCATGGGGTTTTTCCCCTCCAATCCAAACCGCATTTTCAGGACTCTGGATTCTCTGTCGGTCAGAGTGGACAGCACCTCTTCCAGGTTTTCCTTCAGCAGTTCTCTTGAAGCCGCTTCGATTGGGCTGGGTTGAGACTTATCCGCGATAAAATCGCCCAACATTGAATCATCTTCATCCCCCACCGGCGTCTCCAGGCTGGTAGTTTCTTGGGCAATTTTCAGAATTTCCCGTACCCGGTTGGGCGTCATTCCTTCTGCCATGATCGTAGCGATCTCTTCCGCCGTCGGCTCCCGCCCCAGCTCCTGCATCAACCGCCGCTGCGTCCGCACCAGTTTATTAATCGTCTCCACCATATGTACCGGGATGCGGATAGTCCTGGCCTGGTCGGCAATAGCCCGGGTAATGGCTTGCCGGATCCACCAGGTAGCGTAGGTAGAAAACTTATACCCCTTTCTCCAATCATACTTTTCCACAGCCCGGATCAACCCCTGGTTTCCCTCCTGGATCAAGTCGAGTAAAGATAATCCCCGCATGACGTATTTCTTGGCTATAGATACTACTAATCTCAAGTTAGATTCCGTCAGTTTCCGTTTGGATTTGCGGTCTCCCTTTTCGATTTTTTGGGCCAGCTCCACCTCCTCCGGAGATTTTAAAAGCGGGATCCGTCCAATCTCCCGCAAATACATTCTTACCGGGTCGGTAGTAATTCCTCCCTCCATTTTAGTCAGCGACTCGATTTCCTTTTCCAGCTCCACTACCGCTTTCTCATCGGATTTAATTTCTTCTTCCGTCACCGTCTCAAACACATCCACATTGCTCTCCAGCAGTTTCTGATACAATGCGTCCAGTTCTTCTACCCTGTCCTCGGCGTTAATAAAAACTTTCAGAATATCGTCCAGCGTCAAAAACCCCTGGTGTTTCCCCAAGTCAATCAAATTTTTTGCTTCAGGCGTTAGTTTCACCATACGGAAATATAACCCGCTACTTGTCTTTCGTCAACTCCGAAAGCCTCTTAATTAGTCCTCTGAGTTGATTTTCGTCTCCTTCATTACTTAATCCCTTAATCTCTTCTCTAACTTCAATCTCCTCCAGCTCCCGCAGGGCCGTCGCCCACCCCTTTTCTTCAAACTCGCCCTCTTTTAATAAAAGTATTTGCGTCTTTTCCCGCAGTTCCTCCGGCAATTTCCTGGGATCGCCGTTCTTGACCAGCTCCTCCGCCACTCTCCCCCAGAAATCGGTCTTCATCTCCGGCAGCTCCCCCGTCTTGCCGCCTTTCAAGGCCAACTCGATCACATATTCTTCCAGTATCTCCCTTCGGGTGCTAGGTGCTAGGTGCTGGGTGCTAGGTTCACTTAGTCCTTGGCCCTTAGCCCTTAGCACTTTTCCCATTTGTGCTCGCACGTCTTCTTCCTCTACTCCCAGCGTCTTGGCCAGCAGTTTAATATAGTGAGCCTTAACTATCTCGTCAGAAATATTAGCCCAAACCGGCAGTAGTTCCTGACCGATTTTTTTCTTCCCCGCCACCTCTAGCCCATATCTTTCTACTGCCGACTGCAGATAAAAGTCATAAACGGGAATCGCTTCTCTTACCGCCTTTTTCCACCCGTCGGGATCCTCAACGGCCCAATCTCCAGGGTCTTTAAAATGTTTAGGATTTAGTATTTCGGATTTAGAGTTTATTACCTTGACCATCAAGCCGACGGAGTCGGCGATAGAAATACCTCGTCTTGCAGCCGCATCCCCCGCTATGTCCGTATCCAGAGCCAAAACTATGGTATCGCAAATCCGCCGCAGCAGCTCCACTTGTTTCTCCGTCAGGGCTGACCCCTTGATGGCCACCACATTTCTGACCCCCGCCTGCCACGAAGCAATGGCGTCAATTTCTCCTTCCACCACCACCGCCCACCCGGCATTTTTTATCTCCGCCCGGGTGATATCCAATCCGTACAACAACTCACTCTTGTGATAAATCTCCGTCTCCGGAGTATTCACGTATTTGCCACCTTGGCTCGCCGTAGCCTCGGCGGAGGCGGCCGGCAAAACTCTTCCCGCATATCCCACGATCTGTCCCCGTCCATTTGTCAAAGGAAACATAATCCTATTTCTAAACCGGTCATAATTTTTTACCGCTAGCCCGGCTCTGGTTAGGTCGTCTAAGGTATACTTCTTTTTCCCCACCAGAAACTTAAATAAGAAATCCCAATTATCCGGCGCAAAGCCAATATTAAATTTCTTAATCACTTCATCAGACAGCCCCCTTTGTTTTAAATATTCCAGCGCCTCTTTACCTGTCTTTTGTTCCGTCAGCAGCCAATGGTATACCTGCCCGGTCAGCGCGTTTATTCCTACCAGTTTCTCCTTCATCTGCTCGCCTTGAGTCGGCCGGTAGGACACCAGTTTTACTCCCACCCGGTCTGCCAAATGCTGCAGGGCTTCCCCGAATTCCATGCCCTCGATTTTTTGTAGGAAAGTGTATGCGTCACCTCCCAAATTACATCCAAAACATTTAAATATCTGCAGCTCCGGATTGACCATAAACGACGGGGTTTTCTCTCCATGGAACGGGCACAAGCCCTTGAAATTTCTCCCGGCTCTCTTCAACGGCACATATTCCTGCACTAATTCCACCATATCCACTTTGCTTTTAATCTCTTCTACTTGGTCCATGTGTACTCCTTGTCGCGGTCAATTGTATCAGATACCACCACTTTTCCCTCCACTATCAATTTATAGGGAAAACTTTCTATCCCAGGCTGGCGCTTGACCAAAATCGATGAGTAGTTCGCGTCGGGCAGCTGGTAACTGGCTTGGATCGTGAGTGACTGTTGAGCCAAAACTACGGCCCAGAAACCGATGATTTTAAATCTATCCTTTTCTTCCACCTGGTATCTATCGTCTTGTATTCCATATTGATAATCTAATGGCTTTTCCACTAGGAGTTTACTTTCCGCCATGACCGACTGAATACGGGCGGATTTAGGCAATATTATTCTTAAATAATCAACATAATTTCCACCCCAAAATACCGGCGGCTTGGGATCAGAAAACTCACTCGTATTTGTCCACTTGATTGTTAATTTTTCTCGAATCACGTGCTCATCAAGTTGCAAATCTTGTGTAATCATGCGCTGCACGCAGCAATTAGCCTTATTCGCCCCCAAATTCGACTCCACGATATACAAATAGTCTCCCCCGTAATTCCCCAATCCCCCTCCCCACCCTTTTTCCAGAATTTCCTGCTCCACATCCTTATCCTTCATCCATATCAATATCTGCCCATTTTGTAGTTCTTTATATATTAGTCCTATTAGTCTTATTTGTCCCATTGGTCCTATCGTTTTAATCCTTTCAAACAACGCCGCCCCCACCGCCCCCAAAAAATCCCGCTTTTCTTTATTTACTTCCGAATACGTCTGCGCCAAGTTGGCTAAATTCTGGGCCGTCACCCGCTCGTCATACGTCACCGTTTTTACTTCCCCTAAGTAACCAAGTAACAAATTAACGAATGACAAATTGATAGCAATAACACCGTCAACTTTTTCTCCTCCTTGTTCAAAAAACCAGGCAATTTGCTCTCCGGCTACAGAAAAATCCACGTCCCAATTACTATCCCGCAACTTCCACCACCCCTGTCCAAAGGCTTGCTGAATTGGAGCTGGTGGATCCACATGCCCCACTAGTTGTCCATCCGGCTGATAAATATCCTCCACCCTCATATCACTTAGCCCCTGGCCCTTAGCCCCTAGCACTACGTAGCTGCCCATAAACCCCCCGCTGGCCCGGAGTTCCGTATTATTTTGCAGCAGGACAACATAAGTCTTGTTATCCAACAACCTGTCTAGCTGATTCACTAGCGGCAATCCCCCAAAGCACCACCTCGTAATTTTTAATTCCCAATTTTTAATTTTTAATTGTCCGCCCAGGATTCCGCGCGCTACTTGCGCCGCGCTCCAGCCACACCCGCCCCCCAGGCTACCTAATATCAATCCGCTAACGAGCAGAATAAACAATATTTTCTTCATCTTGATATAGAATTTTACCTGGTAACTTAACCTTTTTGTCATGAACGATAATATAGTCGGTTCCAGCAGGAATGTTATTTATGGGATTTGAGGCTAAATTATAAACCAGGGGTGGCGTGAAGCCGGAAAAGCCGTTGACCAAAGTTTTACCGTGATACAAGCTATAGTACATCTTCTCCACCTCTATCTGCTCCTGCGGCCAAGTATATAACGGCAGTTCCAATACTACTTTTCCAGGTTGGTTTTTTAACCATTTATAAACATCTGGGATTTTTTCCGGCAGAGAAATAACATTTGTTAGTCTAGTTCCGCCAACAATGGCCACCAGTATTGGCCACCATAATCTTTCAATCCGCGCATTTTTTAATCCGGCAGCAATTAGTCCCGATGCCGCAAATGCCGACAGCCACAACCACCGAGAAGGGGTGCGAAAACCTTTCCAGCCCGGAACCACGTAATATGCCGCGGCATAGGGCAAAGGAATGGGAGTGTTAAAAATCTTGACTGTTTTATCCTGCCATTTCACCACCGGCCCCATGGCCATGACTAGACCAAAGACTAAAATTGCCACCAGCCATTTAGATTTACCCCCGGCCCGGCCCGGCAACAGAGATACCGCTAACAACACAATTAATCCTGGACTCCAAAACCTGCCCCATAAGTCATTAATACTGATGGAATTATGAGCCGCCTCCCGAATATCTCTGCTAAAATCAAATTCCCTGGCTACGCCCCCATACGCTCTGACTGCGGGAAGAATAATTGCCCCCCCTATAATTCCAGCCAGGAGTAAGTGTTTGCTGAATTTAGGCTGGAACTTAAAAAATAAAATTCCCAACACCGCCGCGGCAAAATACGCCGGCAAGGGACTTTCATAAATTTGCAATCCCAATAGTATTGCTCCTAAATACAGTTTCCAAATCTGTCCGCCCTTCAACCAGAGATAGATCAGCCCTACAGCAATTAGCCAGTACTGCATGCTCCACATTTGTAAATGCACTTGATATTCCCAGCGAATTTGAGACAGGCCTAAAGCAATCGCCGCAACCGCGGCCCCCCAATTGTTCTTAAACAAACTCCTCCACCATAAGTAGACCGCTAGCATAGTCGCCAATTGGCCAATGATCATAGCCCGGGCAAACGACCCTCCTGACACTACGGCCGAAATTTTAAACATGTCCGAATATGCCAACACATTTTTGTGGGGATAAAAGGCATTTCCCTCAAATCCCCACAGCGGCTGGCGCATAATCCAGGTAATTAACCACCCGTCGCTACCAATATTGGTCATCAAGCGCGGGTTCCCAACCATCGGCCACATGCTCCACAGCGATACCATTATGACAAGGACTAGTGGTCCCATAATTTTCTCAATTCCAGAGACTCCTTGCCTAAAATTATCGGTAAAAATTTCGCGTTCGCCGCTGCCCGGTACCCAATCGAAATCACGGCAATTGCTATCACCATCCCCACCAGAAACTTTTGCGCGTTGAGGGCTGAGCGTTGAGCAATGGCGGCTGCCGCCGCCACACTCCACACCGGCAAGTACGGTAATAAAAATCTCCCCCCCCCGCTACGCGGGGTCAAATACCACACCACAAAACTCAAAACACAATACAAAAATATCACCCCCTGTCCCCCTCTTAATTTAAGAGGGGGAACGAAAGAGGGTGATACAATTAACATCAACGCCACAATGACATAAATCGGGTTTATGGGGTCAGCCAACCTCAATAAATTAAATCCCCAGTCCCATTCCAGTTTATATCCGGAAAATATTGGGTATACCGGATTGCCAGTGCTCACGAAAGAAAATACATACCACGGCGCCGCCACTAAAACGGCCAGTAACACGAATTTGCCAAATTTGCCCAAATCTCTCGTCTCCCATAAGACCAATAACCCCAATATGCCCAATGAGCCTATGGCCAATGTCTTCGTCGCCATCGCCAATCCCAAAACAATGGCTGATTTATAAATCTTCTTGTCCAGCAATAAATAAAAGGCCAGGGCTTCAAAAAAAGTCCGCCCCAAATCGATATATGCCGTGGTCGACTGCCACCCCACCACCAAATTAGAGTAAAAAATCACCGCCGCTAGCATCGACCATTTCTCATCCAGCCATTTCCTAGCCAACTTATACGTCACAGCCAGCGACAAAAGACCAAAGACCAGGTGCATTATCTTCGCCGGCGTCTCTCCCCACACGTACAACATATCAATAAGTTTGGGCATGGCCGAGTAATACAAGTTTCCCCCGATAAAAAATATTTTCTGGCTGGCCAGCCAAATTTTAGGAATCGGCAAATGGTACCACAGCGCGTCAAATCCTCTCTCCGGCCCCAGCGCCCCCACCAAATTTACTATTGCCTGTACCCCTATTAGTCCCATTAGTCCTATGTGACCTATTTGTCCTACAGAAAATTTTTTGATGCGGAACAGACCCGCCACCAACACCACTCCCGTCACTCCCCAAATCCACCCCCACGTCAACACCCCCGCCAACCCCAACGCCATCAGGGCATATGAGTAAATTCCTATAAAAACGGCCAAGGTAAACATATGCGCGCCCGGCAAAGAATATAAAAAACGTAATCAAAAAAGATCAGCAGTGAGAATCCAATCACCACATATCGCACAACTTTTGTTTTCACGCTCTTTATGTTACCTGCCACCCGAAGTTTCTCCATACTCATAGCGGAGAGGGGGGGATTCGAACCCCCGGTGAGCTTGCGCCCACACGGCTTCTCCAAAGCCGCGCACTAGACCGGGCTATGCGACCTCTCCTGACTCCACAGATTTTAACAGTTCCCTCTCATTTTTGTGCGCCAGAAGTTGCATTACCTCTTCTTTAGTCACCCATTTTACCTCCGCTGTTTCTTCCCCAAATCCCCCCGGAACATCTGACTCGTACTCCATCACAAAATACGTAATAAATTTCATCACCAGTTCTCCCTTATCTTTAAAAAACACTTTTAGTGCCGGCAATTTTTTAACGATTTTGGCTACCACTCCTCCTTCTTCTCGAACCTCTCTTATAGCTGCCTGTTCCAGATTTTCTCCCTCGTCCACCCAGCCTTTAGGCCAGCTCCACCCCAGATTTCCTCTATATTCAGGGTTCGGCGTCGGCCTGCGGATCAGCCACAAATTATCCTTGCGCACCAGTCCTCCGGCACTAAATTCCCTTCTCATAAGTGCCCCCTGGGCGAATCGAACGCCCATCAATGGTTCCGGAAACCATTACTCTGTCCATTGAGCTAAGGGGGCGGAGCGGAGAGAGTGGGATTTGAACCCACGATGAGGTTACCCCCATACAGTTTTTCGAGAACTGCGCCTTCAACCACTCGGCCATCTCTCCCTAGTGCTCCCGGACCGAATCGGACGGTCATCTGAACTTCCGCAAAGTCCTACTCTATCCATTGAGCTACGGGAGCAGTAAGGCTAATTTTACCCTACTTCGCCTGCAGGGGAAACTTTTCAGCCAGCCACTTCCCCGCCCGGTCCATTGCCGTCTCTGCCGGTGTCTCCATCAGCACATATTTTTCCATCGCTTCTTTTACGGCCGGCTCTTCCGCCCCCAGCACCAAATGCAGTCTTTTTGGCCAGCTGGCTGGTGTTTCCACTGTCAGCAACCTACTTCTCCATTTCTCCTCTATCCACCACCTGGTCATCTCTCCCCAAGAATACAACCGTCCACTCGTGCGGATTCCCCGGGTAGTAATTTTGTATTCCACCTGCTGAGGCGGCACAGTCGACCACATATAATAAGCAAAAATTATTGCCGCCAGGACCAGTACAGCCATAAATTCTCCCGCCAGAAGCATGATTACCCCTACCAATATTGCCACCACCACTCCCGTCACAAACATCTGCTTATCCAGCGGCTTATACGGCCGCTCCGCCGCCATCCACTTCACCAGTTCCCGTTCCTGTCTCACCTCGCCGTAGCCTTCGGCGGAGGCGGGTTCTATTTGGGGTTGGGCAGACTCCATGTCACTATATTACCATATTACCATTTTGCGGTGTCTGTTTGAAAATATCTGAACCGAACTGGCTGGGCCCCGCCTGCGTTGAAATTTCGGCGGGCAGGCAGAACTGTCCCCTCCTTACGGGTGCTGTCGCTTGAGCACAAGCCCTTAAACTTCCGGAAAGGCCTGTAGGGTGGGAGTAGGAAAAAATCACCCCCACGATTAGAACCGTACCCAGTAAGACACCCCCGGTTTTCAACATAATCTCACCTGGAGTGTGTCCAATCCGTCCACCCCATATTCTTACCGGGATTTGCCGCCGTTGTGCGAAAATTTGTCCCGGCATAGTAATTAACCACCCAAGGAATCCACGTGTCGTCTCCCGTGGGCTGATCGTTTATACCGGGATTGGGAGGGTTCAAAGGATCCATTAGCTGGTGCAACACTCTTGAAAGAACATTGTTACCTGAAGTAAATGGAACCAGCCCGGCCCTATGCAAAAGCACCGCGCTGACCGTAAAACCCTGCACTCCTTCCCACATATAACCTGAAAGCGTCGGCGGCCAATTAAACTCACTACCTCTCCTCCAATCTTCAGGAATTACCCCAGAAACATCTTGCCCCTGAATACGCGCCCCCACTCTATTCACTCCCGCCTTATTGTTTTGGTCAGCTTGCCAATTTGTACCCCTGTATATGAGAGTCTTTGGCGACACATTTTCGCCAATATATTCTTGATATGCTCTAACGAGCTCACCAATTCGACTGTCCCTAAGATACAACGCCGCCGCTATTGCCGATGCCCGCTCGTGACCTCCCCAGTTGGTACTATCCGTAAGGGCATTATTATATAGCCCTGATCCATCCCTACCTGGTACCGGTCGGGCAAATGTTATATCTCTCACCCAATTTTCAAAACCTGTGTCATGATATCCAATAATATCTGCAGCAATAATATATGTCTGCAGTCCACGAGCCAATTCTAGGGTTCGCGATATAAGAGAACTCATTGCCGATCGCAACCCGGCAATAGTTTTAGCACGCATCGTACTATCCCCAGTTCGCACTGCCACTAACGCCCCGGCCAGAGTATACACATCATGCATACTGTTGTTGTCGTTCAGACGCGCTGTCCCCCAACTGCCATTAGCCGCAGACAAAACCGCATTCCAGGCAGACCCGCTAGTCGGAAGCTTCGCTATTTCAGACGAAGATATCCAGATCCCCTGTCCGGTGACAATCGGCGGTGGCGTCGGAGTCGGTCCCACCGGTGTCGGAGTCGGTGTCGGTGTGGCTGTCGGTACCGGGGTACCCTGGCACACCTGTCCATAATGGTTAAACAAAATCACATAATCCACCCCGTCTACTTTTCCGTCTCCGCTGAAATCCCCCTGGGTTGCTCCTCCGCCGGTTGGTTTTCCGTAATTGTTAAACACCACCACAAAATCCACTCCGTCAACCTTACAATCCCCATTAGCATCCCCGGAAATTGTCCCCTGCGCCCGCACTCTCTCTGCCAGACCAGCTCCCAAGATTAGTCCCATCACTATCAAAACCCACCCTGCTCGCATCTAATAAATATAACACCTTCCCCAAAACCACCCGTCAACATATATAAACTCAAGGCTCATTGGTGGGTCCAATCTGTATACCCTATCATCTTTCCGGGTTCCACTCCACTAGTCTTTGAGTAATTTGTTCCATATCTTTTGTTAAGAATCCAGACTATCCACCTGTCATCCCCTTCGGCCGGGTATTTCGACCCGTCACTAAATGTAGTGTTATACAGCCATTCGCTTGCTCTTAGAAGAGCCCTATCCATCCACTCATAGGAGGAATAGCCTCTTCGATAAAGCATTTCTGCAGAGACAATAAGGCCTTGGAACCCTTCCCATGAGTAATTTGTCTTACAAGGCGGCCAGATAAAACTGCCGCATCTTCTTTGATCGTCAGGCCTCGCGCCATCCAGGTTCTGACCATTTTTTGTGCACCCCTTCGGGTTTATAGAATAAAGGGTCGAACTATTGCAATGCCAAGTCAAATCAGATCCGTATACAAACGCAGAATAAGAGGCCCTGTCTCCAAGATGTCCTTTATACACTTGTATTGCCCGGTTTAAGTCGGTAGTGTCGTTGAGATAGAGATCCGCCGCAATTCTGCTGGCGGAGCCGTGAGAGCCCCAATTATTAGGCCTTTTTTCCTGAAAAGAGATCAGGCTTCCTCTTCCGCCTTCAACAATTGTGCTTCTTATGGCTGAGAGCCAGGGCCTGAAACTATTCCGATCAAATGAAGAGTCGTAATTTGGCAAATCAATTAAATCGGCGGAAATTGCATAACTCCCTATACTTCTCAACACCGCCAGTGAATCCCATGAAGTCGATTGCCCAGATGGAGGAATTGGATGGTTATTAACAAGAGTTTTTAGGGTACCAAGAACCTGAGCTCTGTAATTTCCGTCTCTGGTTCTTGCATAAACTAAGGCCTTTGCCACCGTATTGGTATCTGTTTTATCGTCCTGATTCATAAGGTTGGGTGTAGTATTCTGGCTGGCATTTGATACCAGAGTGTTCCAAGCAGCTCCGCTCATAGGTAATCCAGCTAACTCCTGAGCCGAAGTCCATATCCCCGGTCCGGTGACAATCGGTGGCAATGTCGGAGTCGGACCTCCTGGGGTTGGAGTTGGTGTCGGTGTCGGTGTCGGCACGGGGGTACCCTGGCACACCTGTCCATAATGGTTAAACAAAATCACAAAGTCCACCCCGTTTACTTTTCCGTCTGTGTTGAAGTCTCCTTGGGTTGCTCCTCCGCTGGTTGGTTTTCCGTAATTGTTAAATACCACCACAAAATCCACTCCGTCAACCTTACAATCCCCATTAGCATCCCCGGCAAGTGCTCCCTGCGCGTTTACCTTTACCGGCATTGCTGTCACCACCCACATCATCACGATTAACATCCACCACTTCATCATAAAGCCAATGCACCCATTATAATCAGTACCATCCCTATTCCCAGCACACTGAGCGTCGTCTCTACCACCCCCGCCTGAGGCAGCTGGGAAATAGCTCCGGGCGTCGGCGTAGGCAAGATCGGCGTCGATGTGGGGGTAGGAGTAGGGATGGAAGTAGGAGTAGGGGTAGGGGTTGGTGCTGGAGTCGGTGTGGGCGTGGGGGTAGGTCCCGGCGTGGATGTAGGTGTAGGATGAGGAGTCGGTGTGGGCGTCGGACTAGGCGCACCCGTAGGAGTGGGTGATGCCGGCGACTCCCCCGTCACTGTGTAGGTCCCCACCGACGTCGGAATCAACAACGTATCCGTCGCTGTGGACTTAAGCGTCACTTTACTCTCTACCGCGTCAAATGTCACATTGATTGTCCCTGGTACATCCCCCCTAAAATTAATAGTCGCCAACATTTCTTCGTTGGCTGAACTAAAGCCTGATAGAGACGTGTTAATTGCTGCTATCCTCACTCTAACCAGCCCACCGCTGGTAGTCACTGTTTTAATGGGCATGCTCCAATATCCTGTCCCCAATAGCTGTGGATTAGCCACGATACTGGCTACCGATAACGGGGGTTGTGAACCTGGGTAGGTATAGTTCAGCTGGACGGTAATCGCCGAGACCGGCTCGGCTCCGGGGGTAAATCTCACCTCCACCCCGAAAGTCCCCCCCACCCCGACAGTCTTAGACTCTGGCACCAGTCTCACCTGGGCTGTTCCACCCTGTACCGCCGCCTTTTTTCTAAACAGTTGTTTCTGCCCCACCAGTACCAACCCCACCACCAAACCTGCCCCCAATACCAGCGCCGTTATCAGTATCCACAAGGCACGTCTGCTCATAGACCCTCCATCTCAACCCGACGTCCATCCTTGATAAGAAATCGTGTTTCTTCTCTGTCCACTTCAAACTTTAAACCGCTCCCTGTTATCGGCACCCGGGCTAATTCCACCCTGCCCCCAAAATTATATTTCTGGGCAGAAATAAATGCCCCCGCTAGTTTTATCTCTACTCCTCCCTTTATTTCTTCCGCCTTGGTTATAGGAAAACTCCATCCCTCTTTTATCATCTCCCCGCCCGGCGTCAGTTTGCCATCGCCCCCCAGCTTCCCCCCCACCACTTTGAGCTTCAAGGCAAACGCCGACAACAGTACCTCTCCCCCCACCGGCTCTGCCATCAGCTTCAATTTCCCTTCCTCCATCCGGGTAGACAACTTCACTCTCCCCACCGCCATCGCCGCAGTCGGAGTCGGCTCCACCTTTTGCTCCTTCCCTTGGCGCAATTGTTTATCCACCACTCCCGCCGCCACTCCCACCGTAATTAACAATCCGGCAATCAGGGCAAGAAATTTCATATTTTATCGATCCCCGTCGACCGTGAAGTCAGTGTAGTTAATTAATGTCAACGCCACGTCATCAATAGTAATTCTGTTATCAGCATTCACATCTTCAGGCGTTCCCGCTGGAACCGGCACCACAAAGTCAGTATATTTAGCCAGGACTGCCGCTACGTCTTCAATAGTAATAGTATTCGTCCCATTCACGTCCCCCACCAGAAGCTGCTTGCTTTCATTGGCCAACGTACTCCAATCTTGGATCAGTGGGACACCTTGATCTAAGCGAACATTTCTAATACAGCGTTGCAGATGAGACTGCGTTTTAATACAAATATCGTAATCTCCGGTTGCAACCGAGACAAAGAAGTTTCCTCCGCTGTACACTCCGCTACTGTCGTTGATTAAAGTTGCCGACGCTAAATTCGAGACAACTTGGCCATTTCGGCTAAACTTTATCACAGACAGTTGATCGTTAGCTTTTGTAGTTATGCCTTGCAAACGGACCTTGAAAAAGAAGGATGTTTCAGTCCCGGTAGGAGTTGGGGTAGGAGCTGGAGTTGGAGTTGGGGTGGGTCTGGGCGTTGGTGTAGGCGTAGGACGGGGAGTTGGGGTAGGAGTGGGAGTGGGTCTCGGTGTGGGTGTAGGGGTGGGTCTGGGCGTTGGTGTAGGCGTAGGCGTAGGACGGGGAGTTGGGGTAGGAGTACTCGCCACCGGGTTTAGAGAGAGCGCCGTCCCCGTCGCCAACACTGACAATACCCGTTCCCCCACAGTCACCACCTGCAATTGACCTGTGTCAAAATCCAAGCCAGCACTGTCATTATTTGTACTCGACGCCGACGTCAAAGTCACCCTGGCTATCTCAAAACTTCCCGACGGAGGCACAGGAGTAGGGTTCGGCAGCTGCACCAAGGGCAGGCCGAGGGCTATTCTTACTCTTCCGGTAGAATTAGCTTGGGCCCGTGTCGTTTTAGCCAGCACAGTCGTAAGAGGGCCCGTAATCTGGACTTCACTCGCCAACCGCACTTTGGCCGTATTAAAAGTAAATTCCACCTGCGCAAATCCCACCTTTTCCACTCCCGAATCCACCATTATGCCCAAAGTCTTATTCGGGGGCAGAGTGGCAGAAGCTGGAGAAGAAAACACTCTCGCTCCCGTCCCGCCGCCAGAGTTAAGGGTCAGAGTCGCTCCTCTCGGATTTACTGCCAATTTCGTGGCCGCGTCATTGACAATTTCCACTTTCGAACTGTCATAGTTCACGCTGGCTGTCGTATTGGCCGTAGTCACCGACCTAAAAGTCACCCGGGCTAGCTCCACGTTCCCGCTCGGTCCCTGCCCCGCCTGCCCCAAGGGCATCCCCACCGCCAGCTTCACCCTGCCCGTCGAGTTAGCCTCCGACGCAGTAGTCTTTATCAAAACTTGCGTCAAAGCCCCCGTCACCTGCACCTCTCCCGCTAATTGAACTTTAGTCCTGTCAAAAGTAAACTCCACGTGCGCCCCCGAAATCTTCTCCGTTCCCGCCTCTACTACTATTCCCAAGTTTTTATCCGGCGGCAGCGTCTCACTACCAGGAGAGAAGGCCAGCCCTACCGTCGGCCCGGCCGCCCGGCCTAGCCACCGTCTCACCTGCATTGTCCCCCATACCAATACTGGCAGCACTGCCACCAATACCAAAAGGGCTATTAATTTTGAATCAAGTTTTTCCTTTATATTCATCATTTGATTATACACACCCAGACTGGCCATAATGGTTCAAAAGAATCACATAGTCGGCGATCGTTACCGCGCCGTTGTTATCAAAGTCTCCCACTGTTCTCCCCCCGGCTATTGTTTGGCCATAATGGTTCAAAAGAATCACATAGTCGGCGATCGTTACCGCGCAATCTCCATTAGCGTCTCCGGGTGGAAATGACAAAGGCGTCGGCATCGGGGATCCTCCTAACAAAGTTGAGCTTCTAAGTGTCGTCCCGTCATCGTATATCATCCCCACCCCGGGCGCATATCGTTTGGTAGAAGGCGGCGTCTCATTTACCAACAGGACATTATTGAATGTCCCCGCCGGTGTCGTAAACGATCCCCCCAAAGCCGTGTGCTGCGCCCGGTCTTCAGCCACTCCCGGCGCCACTTCTTGGGTATACCTTTGTCCCACCGCCGGATTGCCCGGCATGATAATCCCCGGCCGGAAATTAGGATGACTCGGATCATCATAAGCAATCCACGCTCCCCCTATTGGATTGCCGCTGCCGTCAAATACATCCTCTCCATAGTAGCAGACGGTCCCATTCGGAGCCTGGACGAACCAATTATTAGACACCTCAATCAACTGGCCGTTTTGCCATTCCCGTTCCTCTACCACCCGCGTGGTCACGCCTCCTATCACCTTAGTCTGGCTTAATACACTCACCTGAACTTTTAAACCTCCGCCCTCCAAGACATTGACCATCCCTACCGGCAATGGAAAGTATGGGTTGTTGATGTTGACCGAGAATGGTCCGTTTGCCCGGTCGCAGACAGAAATCGGCAACTCGCCAGTCTGGGGTGTAGGCGTAGGCGTACCCGGCCTCGGCGTCGGCGTCGGTGTGGGAGTGGGCGTTGGCGACGAACCTGGAGTACTGGTTGGATCTCCGCCGGACGAATTTAATGATATTGTGTCAGGATTAGCCCCACTTTGAGTAATATAACGAGCGGTCATGGTATCTCCGCTGACCTCAAAAAAGAGAAAGCCTGCGGCTGAATCACCAGAAGATGATTTGGCTGCACATCCCGGACCCGGACTGGTTGAGGTGCAGCCGGAAGCGCCGGTTTTGCCGCCATTTCCGATGGTATATGCTTGGACATTGGGATAAAAACCTGCTTTTCGGTTCCACCTTTCATATACATGTGAGTGACCCCAGATTACCAGGTCGGCTCCGGCATCGGAGGCCATGCGAATTAAGTTATCTACGATAGCTGTATTTGTGGAGTGGGATCCGGCAGACCAGCCGTTGTGGTGCCAATAAACGACTTTCCAAGGTTGGTTTGAAGCTTTCAAATCATTGTAAGCCCAGGCTACCTGGGGATCTGATGCGGAAGGGGTGGTGGCATTATATGCATAACTGCCGTTTGAATTTAACGCTACAAAATGAACGTTTCCATAGTCATATGAATATGTCGATATCTGGGAAGTCATTTTTCCTCCACCCGGAAGGCTATGATCGGCCATAACCGTGGGACAAGAAGTTTCGTGGTTACCGCAAGTGACGTAAAATGGAGAGAATGACATAGTATTTTGACCGGGAGTCGCGTCGGAGTAGCGGTTGAAGTGGAGAGTATTGTTGCCACTGAAACTGGTCCCGTAAGGATAAGCTATATCGCCGGCGACCATAACCAGGTCGGGCTTTTTGGCAAATACTTGTTTAGCAACGTTGTTCTGGGAGGTGCTGTTGACACCAGAATCTCCCCAAATAGCCCAGGTAAAGGGCGTGGTTGAACCAACGGCAGGAGAAGTTTTGAAATAGTGGTTGGGATCACCGGCAGCTGTTAAGGCTGTCCCGGAAACAGTAGTCACTTGATAGTAATATTTTGTGCCTGGAGCAAGTCCGGAGATCTTAGCGTGGTTATTATTTCCGCCGGTACAAGGGAAACTGGCATTGTTACCGCAGTTTATTAACTGCTCTGCGTCGCTGGTTACCTGGTTGCCATAGGCTATTGTCAGTCCATACTTGACGACGAGTTGTTCCTGGGTATCGGTCGCCCACCTGAAGTCGAATGAAACGGTGTTGGCTTTCTGTAAGAACACGTTTCTGGTAAAAGTTGCCGCATCGACAGGTGAGGGTAGAAATGCTAATACTAACAAGAAGGAGAGGATAAACAAAAGTTTTTTGGGCATTCTATTATGTAGTACTTAGTTTCCACCTTGACATGAGGCTTTGTCAACAGTTAGGATGAACTAAAGTAAATGAGAGCTGTTTTTTTGTCCGTTCTGGTAATTGTAGCGTTGTTAGCTGCGGGTTACTATTTGTTCCAAAGGCCCAAGATGATTACGAAAAATCCTGAAGAGGTCTTAAATAAGGTCGAGGCTATGGATGTCCAGGCAAAAGACGGAAAATTTACGCCAGACAGTTTCAAAGTTGAGCTATTTGATACGATGAAATTAAATATCTCGGCCGTGGACCGGGATTATGTTTTTAAAGTCAGAGATTATCCTCGAATGGACGTGAGCATTCCTGCCGGAAAGACCGTTGTCGCCCCTATCGTATATTTAGGTGTAGGAGATTATGTATTTGACTGTGGCGAAGATTGTACCGGGACGATTACTGTGGTTCAGGAGAAAGATACTGAAGGAGAGGAACCGAATTGATTCGCCCCAAAGATTCCAACGCTTGATTTAGCAGCATATACGGCTCAGGTCTTTGCCACCGTCTTCCTCCCAAAATCTCCACCACTTTCTGATTATCCCCCATCTCCCGGGCAGCCAGGGCCAGATTAAAAACCACATACGGCTTCATATCTTCGCCGACACTATCTTGCATTGCGTCATAGATCTCATAAGCCCCCCTGGCATCTCCTGTCTCCAATTTAATTCCTCCCAGATTGATCAGCATGTTCCGCTTTTGGCTGAAATACAAATAATTCTTCTTCTCCGCTAACCCCTGTTCATAATACTTCCGCGCCTCGGCCAGATTCCGAGACTTCAAATAATAATTCCCCAAATAATAGTACCCTTCCTCAAAATTTCGATCTTTTTCCACTTCCGCCTTAAAAAGGGTCTCATCATTTTCAAATTGAAATCCTGCCCGAAAAACCGTCATCGCCGCGATACCCAGCCAAATTCCCAACACTATCCCCGCCATTCTCCGGCCCTTCTTGAGTTTACCCAATAACACAGCCGCTAATCCGGCCAGTCCCAAAACCGGCAAATACCCATAATGGGGCGATCCGACTCGCGGCACCGGAATAATATTCAATCCCGGGGCCAGAAGAATCAAAATCATCAAAATCGCCTTTCCCATGCCAGATCGAACACCCGCCTTCCAGATAATTACCCCTACTCCCGCCAACAATAAAATCACCACCCACACATACCAATTTGTCCAGTCCATCACCCGGACAGCATCGCTAAAATTAGACTTAAAAGGAGACACCAAAAGTAGGATCCACTTACCCGCCAGTCCCAACCTGGTTGCGATATGCTGGCCTATCGACAACTCTCCCCACCCTGTTCCCCAAATTTTCGGCACCACCTTCATTCTCAACGCCGCATAAGCTGCCATTGTTCCTGCTCCAATTATCCAGAGGCGAACATTAATTTTCCCGAGGTTCTCGTTAAAAAATTTATCCATGATAATCAATACCGGTATCAATACCAACGCCGTCTCTTTAGACAGCAACGCCCCCGCCATCGCCACCCCAGTAAAGTAGACATCTCGCCATCTTCCTTTCTCCCTAGCTCTTTTATAAAAAATCAGGGTCAGCATTATAAATATCGTCACCAACAACTCCTGCCTTTGGATTATCGAGCCTACCACCAGTATTGAAGCCGGATGCAGTCCCACAATTAACATCGCCCAAAATTTCTGCCGGGCCGTTAAATCGAAAAAAACCGACAGGAAAACCGGAGCTAGAATTACCACCCCCAAGTGCAGCAGCACGTTAGTCAGATGATATCCCGGTGCCCAATGTCCATATAGCCTGTTATCAATACTATTGGCTATCGTCACCATCGGCCTATAAAAACTTGTCTCCCCAAAAGGAGTGATGAACGCTTTGTATACTTGACCTATTGGCAACACCGCCCGTTTCTGTTCTATATCATTATGGTCTAGCCAGGTAAAACCATTGGGTATATAACTAATATGAGCCGCCACTACAAATGCCGTGATTAAAAAAATAGCCTTATTACTCTTAATAGTATTCGCCATAGCCTCAGGAGTTCTCATCTATTTCCGTCAATCTTACCATTCCAAACTCCTCTTCTTATAAATTCGAACCCAATAACAACACTACCAAGAAAGACAGACAAAATCATTAGTGCTGATGCTTTATTTTCAAATAACAACTTTATCGGTCTTAATAATCCTTCTTTGACATTGCTTACATTTAAAGTGTATGTTCCGAATAAAGTTACCAAAACGCCAACTATAGCGATAAAGCTTGGTTTTTCGTTTAAGGGCGGAAGAAAAGCCACTATAAGGGTGAGTATTGGCCCAAGAGCAACAAGAGGATAAATTGCTGATAAATCAGCGATTTTCATCGCTCGAAATTGGACAATTGTTGAGATGGTATAAAAAAGAACAGAACCGGTAACACCGACAGCAAATAGGATGTTTAGATCGGGAACCCCTTCCTTTATGGCGGAGATTGCGATAATTGGTGTCGCTAAAAGTAAAGTACACCAAGTTAGAACGGACGGGCTAACTCCTTTTAAAATTTTCTTGCTGAAAATTACAGAAATAGCAGATATTAAAGATGTTGCTAATGCAAGATAAAACCACATATATCAGTATCAGACTTTTGACTCAAATAAATGTTTTTTGTTGCTGGGACATATCCTTTATTATGTCTCTCTATTCTCTCCTTTAAATTATCCGTGCATCCAGTATATGGTTTATTGCCAGAACAACTGAGAATATAAACGTAATACATTTTACAACTCTCCTTCGCGATCTACTTTAAGCGGACTTTGTCCGCCGTAGCTCGCTTGCGCCACCGCTAAAGCCTTAGCGACACGCGGTCGGCGAGCGAAGGCGGTGTGTATTATACAAAGTTCGAAACTATTTCGAGCAAAATCCAAATGATTAAAGCGGACTCGGCAGGGCGAAACAATTTGTCTGGGGGAATGGATTCGCCCTGCCTCGGCTGATTTCCCGCCCGCAGGAGGGGTCTGGGGAGGAATGCGGGCGGGTTTCGGACTGGGGGTTTTCGGAAATTCGGCGGCTAATGAACTATAACCAACTGGCCATTATCCCCGCCAGCTGGTTCTCTCTATTTTTGAATCCGTGATCTGCTCCTTTGATAATTCGGTAAACCAACTTTGGTTGATAACTTTTTAATATCTCAACAACTTTTGGCACATTACCCCAAGCGTATTCGTCTTTATCTCCATAGACAACCAAAGTTGGTTTTCTAATTGACTTGAAGTGCCGAAAAAGTGGTTTTGTGGATAACTTCACTCTCCGTAAAACTTCATAGAACGGAAAAATATTATAATCTCCGTCTGGATTTGCGATGTCGAAAAATCCGATATAGGAAAAGAACTCGTCTGGCAATATTTCTTTAATAATTTCTTCTCCGTGCTTAGCTTTGGTTTTTTTCTTTGCTTCGGCGAGAAGTCTCCAAAATTTTGATTTTCCAAGAGTATGATAGTAAATACCAGTATCATCGCCTCCGCAAAGAAGAATGTATTTTTCGACATCGTTTTTCGGCTTGTAAAAGTTGTAGACGCAAATTTTATTCGCGCCTGTTGAAGCTCCAGCAAGATAAAATTTGCGATACCCTTGTTTCTTCAAAAAAGAAATCGCTCCGTCAACATCCTCTATGCACTCCTTGATTTTCTCGTATGCCATTCCGAAACGCTTCCGCTCATCTCTTTTACCAACTCTCACATTTAGTTTTTTGATAATGTGAGCACCACGATTATTGAAATACAAAGTCGAGATATTTTTCTTTGCAAGAGCGGAAGCGAGAGGACGATTTTCTACTTCGTCATAAAAGACGGACGAGCTGCCATTGCCATGCAAATAAATAACCACGGCTTTATCTTTTTTGCCTCGGTACAAAAGTCCGGGCAAAGTTAGTCCGTCTTTTGTTTGAAATTCTACAAATTCTGGTTTGATCGTTTTCATAGATTTATTATGAGTTATTAATTTTTCCATGTGCCTTTTGGATTGCGGCACGCGCAGAAGCAGCTTTGTCGGCTTTTTCTTTTGCAATAATTTTCTCATCAAGAATCTGTTCAATTCCAATTTTTACGGTCTCGAAATACTGCAAACATTCGTCTTCGCTCAAATCATGAATACCCTTGCTCAAAATCGCATACAACGACCGATTTTCAACGAGAAAATCAGGTAGATAATCTGCCACCATTTGTATTTTATCGTCCATCCTTGCCCGCGTATAATTTTCGATTGTGAACCCCTTATTATCTGCTTGCGCACTCACACATGCCTCTTCAATAAGATTTTCAAAAACACGACGGAGATAAACAAATGAGCCAATGCCTACTCCGTGAGCGGCAATACCAATGCCTCTCGTAAATTCCCTGTATTCTTCCTCGCCAAGAATTTTTCTGTATTTTTCTGCTTGAGGAATTTGAAAATCGGCAACCGAAGGCCACTGGCCGATTTTCAAAAGGATGTCCTTGCCTTTGAAAAAATAAATATAATACTTGTGATTATTGTTTCGTGTGCATTTATACGAATTTCTCCTAAATCCAAAATCTTCGCGCTTCCAAGTTCCATATGTCTTGCTATAGACATATTCTTCAGCATCAAAAACACTTTCTTTGTCGCACCAAATACAATAAGCGTCCATTGTTGCTGAATGGGAAATATGCTCAAAAACTTTCTCGGCGATAACACCTATACTTAAATCAAGAGAATGATACAAGGGCATTTCAAGATGAAACGCCTTCGGCGATTCTAGATACTGATCAATTTTTATTTCTATTAGTTCTTTTTCTTCCGACATAAATTTATTTTGTAGCCACGGTGTGAACAATACTTTCCAGTGAAAACTTTTTACCTGCAAAATAATCTCTAACCATTTGTTTGATATCTAAATCTCGAAGAGTCATGTTGTCCATCGCATAAATTTCATCGGGAGAAAACCACTTTGCTTCAGTTACATCATCTTCAAGTTTTCCGCTTGATGTTTCCGAAATATCTCCGATGAAAATAATTTTGATTGCGTGAGGTGTAGCGCCAAGTTCTTTCTCAATATCTTTTCTTACTAACGAATAAATGCCGAGGAGATATTTCGGCGTGAAAGAAAAGCCGGATTCTTCCAATACTTCTCGTTTAACTGCCTCAACTGGATTTTCACCAACATCAATCCAACCTGCTGGATGATTCCATTTTCCATTATCCGGTCCTTTTCGTTGCGCTTCGCGCACTAAAAGAATTTTTCCGTCTCGTTCAAGGAGACCATCGACGACTCCAAATGTTTGTGTAAATACTCGTGTCATATTTTTATTTAATTAAATCGTCAATGCTTATTCCTAACCCCTCGGCAATCTTGGTAACTGTTTGGATTGACGGTTTTGTTATCACATTTGATTCAATCTTAGTCAGTGTTGTATAGGGAATATCGCACTTTCTCGCAAGAGCGTCCTGTGTCAGTCCTTGCTTTGCTCGAAAGACTTTTATTTTATCCCCAATTTGTCTATTTTGTTTGCTTTCCATAGTATGCTAGTATAAGTATGAGCGTTTAAACTAACCCTCACAACTATACTAACATGAATTCAATCTTTTCTCAATTTGTAGCCGCCGAATTTCCGAAAACCCCCAGTCCGAAACCCGCCCGCATTCCTCCCCAGACCCCTCCTGCGGGCGGGAAATCAGCCGAGGCAGGGCGAATCCATTCCCCCAGACAAATTGTTTCGCCCTGCCGAGTCCGCTTTAATCATTTGGATTTTGCTCGAAATAGTTTCGAACTTTGTATAATACACACCGCCAAAAAACGAAATCGGATTTTAGAGTCGAAATGGGGTCGCGCCGAAGGCGCGACACTAATGCATTCCCCCCGCCGAATCCAGAATCCAAAAGGGTTTTCCACGCTCCGCGTGGCTCGTCGTTTGCCAATGCAATTTTATGATTGATCACACCAGAAAGTTTTTCATCTATACTCGCAAATCAACTGATACGGAAGATCGGCAAGTTAGAAGCATTTCGGATCAACTGGCCGAATTAAAAGAGTTAGCGGTGAAAGAACAAATTGAGGTTGTAGATATTTTCGTGGAAAAGCAAACCGCTAAAGCTCCGGGTCGGCCAGTATTTAATGAAATGCTTCTCCGTATCGAAGCAAATGAGGCAAATGGAATTTTAGCGTGGCATCCCGACAGATTGGCGAGAAATAGCGTTGATGGTGGAAAAATAATATATTTGCTCGATACGGGAAAAATTGCCGAGCTAAAATTTCCAACTTTCTGGTGTGATACGACACCGCAAGGAAAGTTTATGCTCTCAATCGCTTTTTCTCAATCAAAATATTATGTGGACAATTTGAGTGAGAATATCAAGCGAGGACATAGAAACAAAGTGAAGGAAGGAATATGGCCTCAAATGTCTCCGATTGGATATGTGAATGTGAAAGGTAGTGGAATTATCCCTCATGCAGATTTAGCCCCACTCGTTCGCAAAACATTTGAGGCATATGCAACTGGAAACTTCACTTTGAGGGAAGTCCGCGACAAATTTAACGCGCTTGGATTGAAGCGAAAAAGCGGCAGAGAGCTTGCGGTGTCGAATTATCAAAAACTTCTCAAAAATCCTATTTACACTGGACTAATGAGGTATAACGGAGAGATTTTTGAGGGTAAGCACGAGCCGATTATCACAAAGAAACTTTTTGATTCCGTTCAAGAAGTGATGAGCCGAAAATCTAAACCGCAGAGAAAGGGATTTCACCCATACATCTATCGCGGATTTTTCCGTTGCGGAGAATGTGGATGTTTTATTACCACTGAACAACAAAAAGGTCATCATTATTTACGATGTACAAAACGGAAAAATCCTTGTGAGCAAAAATATGTTCGTGAGGAGCTCATCACTTCTCAAATTCAAGAGGAAATCAAAAAAGTTTCTTTGCCTCTCGATTGGACACAATGGATGATTGCCGAAAATGCAAAAGATCGGCAATCGGAAGTCCAATCGAGCACGCTTTTTGTGGATTCTGCAAAAGCCGATATTTCTCTTTTGGATTCCAAAATTGAGAAGCTGATGACGGCATATTTAGAGAGCGCACTTTCACTTGAAGAATATCGCGACACCAAAAGTGCGCTGGTTGCCTCAAAACAGCTTCTCAAAGAGAAATTATTGGCTTTTGAGCAAAAAGCGAATAATCGGTTCGAACTTACCGAAAAGTTTTTGAAATACAATATGGAATTGGCAAACGAGGGAACAAATGAAGAAAAACTTCAT
>Ga0209727_1000744_pt1 | contig 32994 bp, 26 predicted proteins | sample RifGroC1_FD_183995 | JGI IMG/M metagenome (GOLD analysis project Ga0209727, IMG submission 183995) | Groundwater microbial communities from Rifle, Colorado, USA - Groundwater C1 (SPAdes) (version 2) | ecosystem: Environmental > Aquatic > Deep subsurface > Groundwater | place: Rifle, Colorado...
GTGTGAGTATCGTGTCATGCCCGCACTGTTTTGCCATCGCTTCAAATCGGGAATCCCGCGATCGTTCCTAATGGATCAGTGGAAAGCAGCCCGGGAATGCGTTGGAAAAAAGCGCGGGAGGCTACAAGGGGTTGGGATCGATCCTGAAAGCCTGATGAAATCCTACGAAAAATGTCCGGTGAAAGTTGTGCCTGACATAATCGAAGTTGAAGGCCTTTCCATATTAGCTTTTAAAATTGTCTGAGGTGTGAATCATGCCTGATGTCGAACAGGGTGTACTGCTAATTATTGCCAAAGTTGCAAAAAAAGAACCATCGGAGCTGAAGATGGAAACACGGCTCGCAGAAGAATTGATGCTCAAGTCCATGAGCAAGATCGAAATTGCCGCGCTTATTGACGACAGATTCGGAACGTCGCTCACAAACTTTGAGATCCGTGTTCCCAAAACGGTCAAAGAGGTCATTTCACTGGTTGAAAGCAAGTTGTAACGCAAAGCTACGGACGGGCATGGCGGAAGCTGTGTCCGTCCGAACTCAATGATTGAGGAAAGATAATGAATATTATGGAATACCTTGAGGATAAGGCAAAAAAGAAAGTAAAAAGGATCGTCTTTCCGGAAGGCGCGAATCACTCTGTCATTGCTGCCGCGAAGGAGCTTTCCGACCGCGGGCTGATCGAGCCTGTTCTTGTCACCAACACGGAAAGCGATAGTCGGCTTCCTCGCTATATTCAAAAATATTGTGAAGAGCATGAAATGCCTTACGCCGTCGGAAAGAAGATCATTTCTCAGCCGCTGTATTTTTCCGCCATGATTGTTAAAGAAGGAGAAGCTGACGGAATGGTTGCGGGGATTGAACACGCGACCGAAGAGGTGATCATGGCAAGCGAGCTCATTTTCGGCCTGAAAGAAAATGTGACTGTGCCTTCAAGCTTTTATTTATTGGATATTCCCGCTTGGAAAGGCTCGCAGGATGGTTTGATGATCTTTTCCGATCCATCAATGAATCCTGACCCGACGCCAACAGAACTGGCGGACATCGCTTATACGACAGCGCACAGCGCCCGAGATCTTTTTGGATGGGAACCCAAAGTTGCGCTTCTTTCCTTCTCAACAAAAGGAAGCGCCGATCATCCGGATGTTCGAAAGATCCAGGATGCCTGTGAATGCCTGAAACTGAAAAAGTGTGATTTCCTTTTTGATGGAGAACTGCAGGCGGACGCCGCTGTCAATAAAGCGATAGGACTCAAAAAAACAAAAGGCGAAAGCCCGGTTGCGGGGGACGCCAACATTTTGATCTTCCCGGATCTGGATGCCTGTAATATTGGATCAAAACTTGTTCAGCAGTTTACCGGCGCTAAATTCTACGGTCCGATCCTGCAGGGCTTTCGATTTCCTGTAAGCGATCTCTCCAGAGGCGCTACTTCGGACGACATTATCGGCAGTGCGCTTATCATAGCGGCACAGGAAAGCGGATGGCGAAAAGAGAAATAACATGATCGGCATAGGAGTGGACATCGTCTCGATCCCGAGAATGCGCGAAACGCTCTCGCGGTCGGGAAATGCTTTTATAAATAAGGTATTCACCGAAAATGAGCAGCGGGACTGCCTCACGCACGCTGATCGTGGCATCTATTACGCGAAAACATTCGCGGCAAAGGAAGCGGTCTTTAAAACGTTCGCTATTGACTGGGTCGATGATATGTCATTTAGGGATATCGAGATAAAAAACGGTCTTCACGGCGGACCTCTCGTCGCTATCCACGGAGCTTTTGAACAATATTTCGGGCGGAAGTGCGCCGAAAAGATCCTGCTGAGCATTTCGTGGGAGGAAGATACTGCCGTTGCCTATGCGGCAATGGTATAACCGGATCAGCGACAGGTATTTACAAAAGCACACTCCCGGAGCATGGCGTTGAAGTCATATCGCAGGAAGTAACCTGATTTCCAGAATTATTGTAGCTATGATTTTGTAAATCGCTTGCTATTTCAAAGGAACATATCCGGAGCGTTTGGCTTATCCACGAATCATTTTCGAGGCTCGCGACGACGAGCCTGTCCGCGACCCTGAGGCAGGATTGGCGCGCGGAACTCGAATCCGTGGATCAGATGACCTTCGACGAGTTCATGAGCCCCCTTCCGACGCCGAACATTTTCGTCGTCAGCGATATGGATCCGCTCAATGGAATGGAGCGTCCTGGCAGGGATCTTCCTGAAAATACTCGGGAATGTCCGTGAAGCTCAGCGCCCGATATTGGTACGGCGGGATGCGTCGCGGATCGGAGAAGGAACGTTACGCGATCGCAGACACGGCCCGCCTCATCCCGGCCGACGCCGAGCTCCTCGTCCGCGGACCCGTATAGTCCTTATCCGGGATCGCCGGGATAAAGAAAGGCCAGCTCATCCCCCTGCCCGTCCTGGACGGGAGGGGCTGCATGCTCCGCACCGGGGGAGTCGATCAGCTCGAACTCTCGCTCGTGCGAAAACGCGGCTCCAAATACGAACTCCGCAACGCGGGCTCGGCCGAGCCGACAGGAACGGTATCGCGCGCGGGCCCCGATGATCGGTTCTCTACCGCCGTTGCGGGAATCGCTGCCGACATCGCCGCCTTGCGCGGAACCTTGGCCGGAGAACTCGGCAGCCTCGGCTCGGAAATCCGGAAGATCAAGGGCGAACAGGAAACGCTCGCCGACCGCCTCGATTTCGGCGACGGGGAAGCGGCCGCGACGGATCGCGGCGACGCAGCATCTCCCATGGGGTCGCTCCGCGACTATCCGGCCCAGGCTCTCCTGCCCTTCCTCGCCAACGAAAGCGCGCAGCTCGTCGCCCTCATTGTCGCCAACCTGGACGACGCCCAAGTCGGCGGCATCGAAAAGGTCGTCGGCATTCTCAACATCTCCCCGAGGGCGGTGGAAAAAAACGTCATCGAGTCGTTGGAACGCTCCAAGCCGGAGCTCGCCGAGGACATCAAGAGGAACATGTTCGTGTTCGAGGACATCGTGCTCCTGGACGACGAAGCCATCCGCGCCGTGGTGGATCGCGTCGACGCGCGCGACCTGCTCGTGGCGATGAAGCCGGTTTCCGACGCCCTCCGGGAGCGGATATTCAGGCTTCTCGACGCGGAAGATGCGAATAAGCTGAGGGAAGGTTACGCGAAACTCGGCAAGATGCGGCTCTCGGAATCCGACGCGGCGGGTCAGCGCATCGTCGAAGCCATCCGGACGCTCGAGGGGGAGGGGAGGATCACCATCGTCCTGCCCGAAGCCGGTTCCGGAAATTGAACCGTGTCGCTTCCCATTGGATCATAATTATTCGCTATTCGAAGTATTTACATGATGCACTACGTTTTTCATAATCCGGTTGGGGATAATAGAGCGGATAGCCGGAAGAGTGGAGGTCAGCATGGGAAACGTGACCCTACGAATGAGTTACGAGGACAGGTTGGGCCTCATAAGGGACGTTTCCGCGATTCTTTTGAAATACGGCCTCAACGTCGAGGCGTTCCAGCTCATGAACCGGATGATGTATGTGGAAATCCACGAGAATCCGACCGCTCGCTGGGGAAGGATCCTGGCGGAGATCAAAACGGTGATCCTTCCGATTCCTTCGGCTGCTCCGAGTCCTGCAGGCGGGGCGCATCAGGCCCCTCGGATCGAGCTAAGAAATCCGCACAGTCGGTCCGGGTACCCAGAAGCGCCATGGCTTCCCCCTATCCGTTTCAACGCCGTCCCGAACAAAGCCTACGTTTCGAAAATGAGCTATCCGCCGCTTCGCTTCGTACGCTTCTCCGGACCGACCCTTACCGAGGGAATCGAGACGGGGGTCGTTGACGGAGTTTCCGTCCGGAGAACCTCCGTCGCCCGTACCGTCACCGATTGCTTCAAGTACCACAACAAGATCGGTCAGTATATCGCTCTGGAAGTATGCGGCCACCTGCCGCGTGACCAATGTCGTCCGACCCTATCCGGAGAGCCTCTCATGAGCGCCCGCAACCTCGCCGCCTGCATGCATGCCCGATTGTTTACGCTCGCGAAGGAGACCGGCCAGGGTTTACCATCGTGCTGACGCGGTACGCGATTGGGTTTCTCTGGCTAATGCTTTAAAAATGCACTAGCATTGGTATCGTGTATACGCAAAACGGCACTGATATAAAGCGCCTTCTAGAAAAATATCCTCGCGGTGCGGTGCTCACTGCCCGGGAGTTGCTCGGCCTCGGCGTATCCAGGGAACTGCAGAGATCCTACGTGCGTTCGGGGTGGCTCAAGCGTGTCGGAGTCGGAGCATGTCTCGTTCTGGGCGGTGAGATGAGCCTTGATGGGGCGCTCCGGGCTCTCCAGGAGGGACTGCGCTTGAGCGTCCACCTGGGCGGATACTCAGCCCTGGGTGAGAAGCACGGGAAGATCCACAACATCCTCGCCTCCAGGAAGGCTGAACTTTTCGGCGGACGCGGAGAGAAGCTTCCGGTGTGGTTCATTTCCGCCTTTGGCGACGATTGCCTCCTCACCCGCACCGCCTTCCTCCCCGCCGAACTTGGCCTCGTGGATATCGATGCGGGCGGCTTCTCCGTAAAGGTCTCCTCAGCCGAGCGCGCCATGCTGGAACTGCTCTACCTCGCCCCGGCGACCCACACTCTGCGCGAGGCTTATCAGATCATGGAGCTTCTCACCACAGCCAAACCCGCCCTCGCCCAGGAGCTCCTGGAGCACTGCACCTCGGTCAAGGTCAAACGGCTGTTCCTGCTGATGGCTGAACGTACGGGTCACGCCTGGGTCAAACGGATAGACCTTTCCGGTGTTGACCTCGGTTCCGGAATCCGTGAGATAGAGCGAGGTGGGAAACTTGACCGGAAATACAGCATCGTCGTCGGCGACCTAGGCGAAATATGAGGAAAGAATACATACGGCAGGTGGCGCTCCTGGTCGAGACGGTTCCGTTCATCGAGAAGGAAGCGTGCTTCGCCCTCAAGGGAGGAACCGCCGTCAACCTCTTCCATCGAGACATGCCGCGCCTCTCGGTGGATATCGACCTAACCTACCTCCCGTTCGACGACCGCACGACCGCCTTCGCGAACATCAACGCCGCCCTGTCCCGAATAGCGGCTTTCCTCGCCAGTCCAACTCGGCATCTGCGAAAGGGCCGAAAGGGAATTCGGGTACGCCGAAATGAGGGTAGTCTCGCCGCCCGAATTGTACGGCGGGAAGATGTGCGCGGCCTTGGACCGCCAGCACCCCCGCGACCTCTTCGATATCGCGCTCCTATTCGATGGCGGCGATACGGATGTCGATCTTATGGCCGGTTTCATTGCCATGTTGTTAGCCCACAATCGTCCCGTCCATGAGCTCATGGACCTTATGCGGAAGGACCAGTCCGAAGTCTTCGATAAGGAATTTTCCGGGATGACGGATCGGACCTTCACCTACGGCGATCATGCCGCCGCCTTGGAACGGTTGATCCGCTTCATCCGCTCAGGTACCGTCCCGTACCGGGACTTCCTCCTTGACTTCGTTTCCCTGCGGGCGGATCTCTCGGCCTCCCCGATTCCCAACCTCGATAAGCTACCGGCCGTCCTTTGGAAAAGGCAAAATTTGGAACGCCTTCGGGATGTCGATCCCGCGAAATTTTCGGAACAGCACGAAAGATTGCGCCAGATACTGGATACTAGCCTGTCGGGTTGAAAACCAAAGACAGTTGGGTCTTGGCTGGTTTACGCCGTCTCGCAACCCGTTCCTGTGTCTGTTTTGGAATTCAGCCTTCCCGGCGCGGGTCAGGCCTCTCGTGGGTCCTCATGAACAGGCCGTGGAAAACATCCACCTTTCTGACGAACTCCATCCGATACAGGCGTTTCATATTGTAGGCAAGCGCCGCCAGATTCTATTCGGTACCCATTTTCACAAGACCGCCCGATACTTCCTGGGCACGAAGGTCCTCCTCCCGTACCTGATGCTCCGCATACTCTTCGTCGCTCCGGGGCGCCCCCGTTTTTTATGTCTGATCCGTCCCGATAGGACGACTCCGTTCGCGGAATACCCTAGTTTCGGCATAGAACGCGAATCAAGGAGCGAATCAGAATGCAAACGACGGAACTTATCAGACTGAGCGATGTCTCGCTCACCTACGGGAGCAACGGGACCAAGTGCGAGGCGCTTAAGAAAATCAACCTGACCATCGGGTCGGGGGGACACTTGGCGATCGTCGGAAAATCGGGCAGCGGAAAATCGTCGCTGCTCAACATGATCACGGGAATAGACCACCCCACCTCGGGGACGGTCGTGGTCGGCGGCACGACGGTCCATACCCTGAAAGAGGGCCCCCTCGCGCTTTGGCGGGGAAGGACGGTGGGGATCGTCTTTCAGTTTTTCCAGCTCATCCCGACGATGACGATCCTCCAGAACATCATGCTCCCGATGGAATTCGTAGGCAACATCCCGAAAAGGGAACGCCGGGACAGGGCGCTCTCCTTGCTGGAACGGACGGGAATATCGAACCATGCGGGAAAGGTCCCGTCGGAACTTTCGGGAGGGGAGCAACAGCGGGCGGCGATCGCCCGGGCCCTGGCCAACGACCCGCCCCTGATCGTGGCCGACGAGCCCACAGGCAACCTGGACAGCGTCAACGCGGAAATGGTCCTCGGGATTTTCCGCGGTCTGGTCGAGGCGGGAAAGACGGTCGTCGTAGTGACCCACGAGCGCAATTTGAACGAAGAGTACTCCAGGGTGGTTAACCTGAAGGACGGTACGATAGTCGGCGACGAACGGAGCCGCTCATGAAGTACCAGATTCTCAAAGCCTGGAAGGACGTGACGGAGGGAAAGGGGAAATCGTTGCTGGTTATTTTCGCCCTGGCGCTCGGACTATGGGGGCTTGGCTCCGTCCTGGTTTCATGGCGAATCCTGGGCAGGGATTTGAAGGAAAATTATCTCGGCACCTCTCCCTCCCATGCCGTATTCACCCTGAAGAATCCGGACCCGTCGATCCTTGAGGCCGTGAAGGGGCTCAAGGATATCGAATCCGCGGAATACCGCGATTTGAAGATGCTCAGAATCGAAGTGTATCCCGACAGCTGGATTCCCCTCTGGCTGTTCGGCGTAACCGACTTCGAAAACATGGAACTCGCCAAGGTGGTCACCGAATCCGGCGAAAAGAAACCCGCTCCCGGTGCCATTCTGATTGAACGCGACGGGCTCGGAATTTCCTCGCTTGAGACCGGATCGATCGCCTTGGTCAGGAAGGACAACAGGAACCTTGAGGTTCCGGTGGACGGGGTCGTTTTCGATCCCGCGATGCCGCCGGCGACGCAGGATCATTTTATCTACGCCTATACGGACATGGCGACATTTTCGGCCCTGAGCGGATCCGAATCGGGAAAACGGCTCATCGTCCGGTTTCAGGGAGTCAATTCCGGCGCGGACGTCGACAAGGTGATCGCGAAATTGCGGGCGGACCTGGGTTCCAGGGGATTGGACATCGGAACGGCTGAAGTACGGGCGTTCCTTGAACATCCCCACCAATGGCAGCTCGACATGCTGATGGCGATTATCGGAATAATAGGACTCCTGTCCTTCCTTTTGAGCTCGATCCTGGTGAGCCAGGTAGTGGCGGCTTTGCTCGCCAAACAAATCAGGCAGATCGGAATCCTCAAGGCCATCGGCGGGACCAGCGCCAGAATCGCAGGCATATTCACGGTATACCTCCTGTTTTTCGCCGTTGCCTCCGGAGTCATCGCGATTCCTCTCGCGATCTCGACGGGTTACGCATTCTCCTACTTTTCCGCCGGCATCCTTAATTTCAAAATCCTCACGACCAAGCTCCCGGCGGAAATATTCGCCCTCCTCATATTCTCCGCCCTGATTCTGCCCTTCCTTTTCGCCTTCCCCACCTTGGTCAGGGCTGGCCGCGTGAGCGTCCGCGAGGCTCTCGGGGAAACCCGGACCCTCTACCGCAGGAGGGTGACCGGCCGTGTCGTGGTCACCGTCCTTGCGACCGCGCTGGGGGTCGCGATTTTCAACACCGGCTTCAATCTTCGCCAGAGCCTGACCGATTTCCTGGCCACGACCCGTGACTCCATGCGTTACGACATCCAGGTGGTGCTGACGAAACCCGTTCCGCGGGGCGACTTCCTCAAACCGTTTCAAACCATCCCGGGAATCGAGCGGACCGAACTCTGGACCGGGGGACGCGGAGAACTCCAGACGAAGCTATCGGGAACAGACGACGGAATCGGAATCGTGTCCCTGCCCCTCGATTCAAAGGTCATGGCGATGAAAATGGCCAAGGGTCGTTGGCTTGAATCCGCATCGGAGCCCGAGGTCGTCATGAACCAAGGCGCCATCGAGCTTTTCCGTCAGCCTGAAATAGGTCAAACGCTGACCATCGGGATAGCGGGACGGAACCGCCAATTGAGGCTCGTGGGCATCGCGGAAGAAATCGACCGCCCGAAAATCTATCTGAATGAAGCCTTCTACGACCTTTGGGCCAATCCCGACCACCTGTCGAATACCCTGATGATTACGGCGATGGACGGTGAATATTCCGCCGTGATGGCATTGAAAACGGGGATAGAGAAAGCGGTCAAGGCCTCGGACCTGAGCGTCCTGGACGTCATGTCCCAGGCAGAGAGGGTAAAAATAATCGCCGACCACCTCAACATCATCCTGATCACCCTGCTGCTGCTGGCTTTTCTCGTCCTGGGCGTCAGCGCCCTCGGAATGGCTTCCGCGACGACCATCACGGTCATGGAAAGGACAAGGGAGATCGGCGTGCTCCGGGCGATAGGGGCGACGCCCCGAAGGATCATCGGCCTGTTCGTGACCGAAGGGATGGCGACCAGCGCCGCGGGCCTTGTCTTGGGCTTGATCCTCTCCTGGCCGATGAGCCTGGCCGCCTCCGTCCTGTTCGGGAACCTGATGCTCGGGGAAGGCGCGGTCCTGCGGTACGCCTTCAGCCCCGACGGATTCTGGATAACCCTTGCCGCGACGGTCGTCTTCGGGTTCCTCGCAAGCAGGATTCCCGCCGGCGGAGCGATCGGAATGACCACAAGGGAAGCCCTTGCCTACGAATAAAAAAGCTTAACGCATCGCCGCCTCGGCCAGGACGGCCGCCGTTCCCCTCCCGATGAACCGGGTCATGACGGCGGCCACCCTGTTCCCGAATCCGGGCACCACGGCCTTCTTTCCCCTGGCCAGTGCCCTGAGGCCGACTTTCACGACAGCCGGGCTCGCCATCATCGATGATCGTTGATAGGGTGTCGGCGTTTGTCCGGCTACCTTCAGGAACCCGGTGGCGGTGACGCCGGGGGAAAGCACCGAGCAGGTCACTCCCGTCCCCCTCAGCTCGCGGTTCACGGCGATTCCGTAATTGAGCACGAAGGCCTTTGCGGCGCCGTAGGAAGCATACAGCGGAGTGGGTTGGAAAGCCGCGATGCTGGCTACCTGGAGGATGCGTCCCCATCCCCGCTCCTTCATTCCTTCCGCGAAGACTCTCGTGGCTTTGACCAAGGCAACGATATCGAGCTGTAACATCGCGTATTCCTTCTCCCAAGGAATCCGGTCGAAGGGGCCGAAGGAGCCGTACCCCGCGTTGTTGACGAGGACGTCCACGACGAGCCCCTTATCCGCGATGGTTTTGGCGAGGGCATCGACCGAATCGGGTTGCCCCAGGTCAAGGGCGATGACATCGACCCTGACGCCGGGAGAGCCGGCGAGAATCTCGCTTGCCAGCGCCTCAAGGGCGTCGGCCCTGCGGGCGGTGATTATGAGGTTGGCTCCCTCCTTCGCCAGTTGGCGGGCGAAGTCCGACCCCAAACCGCTCGACGCGCCGGTCACGAGAGCGGTGCGTCCCTTAAATATTGAGTTGTTCATTCTTCCTCTCCTTGTAATTGACTCAAGGTCATTTACGCGAAGATACCGTCATTTCAGGAATCTGTCAAGCTTGATGACCCTGGGTCAATTGTGATATCGTCAAAACATGAAGCGAGCGATCGGCGATGACCAGAAAACCCGAAGACGCCTCGATATCATCGAGAGCGCGAAAGCTCTCCTTTCGGAACGGGATTTTGAGTCGGTGACGTTGACCGAGGTGGCATCCAGGCTCGGCCTGGTGAAGGGAACCCTTTACCAATACTTTCCGACGAAGGAAGCGCTCGCCCTCGAGGTGCTCGAACGCGAGACCGGATTGTGGCTTGAAGATCTCGGACGTGAACTTGAGGCGAATCCCGTCAGGAGCAACGGGGACCTGGCCGGCGCGCTTGCCGCCAGTCTTGCGCAGAGGCCGCTCGTGGTGAGTTTGTTTTCCATCGTCCACATCCGGCTCGAGAAAAACCTGTCCCCCGAGCGCCTGGTCGCTTTCAAACTCAAATCCGCCGAAGCCCTCGAATCGGGTTCCGATCTGCTCGAATCCTCCTGGCCCCCCCTCGCCGGAAAGGGGAAGGAAACCATTCTGGCATTTTACGGCCTGGCCATAGGAATCGGTCACCTTACGGAGCATTCCGCATCGATCGAAACCGCGCTCAAGACTCCCGGTCTGGAGGTTTTTCGCCTGGATTTCGGGACGCAACTCAGAAAAACGATGACCTGGCTTCTTGAAGGGATCATCTCGCAAGGATCGGGGAGGTAAGGGATGGCGCGGTATTTCCTCTTCTGGTGCGCCGGGACCGGATTCGGCGTGGTGCTTTTTGCGGTTGGCTTGCTCCTGACCCGAAAGAAGGCAAACAGAGCGCAGGATTGGGCGTTGTCGATGTTCCTGGTTTGTTGCCTCTTGAATTTAAGCCATCCCCTGATCATACCGTCAAACGAATTGGTGGAACCTCTCGAATTTCTCATGGCTCCCCTGTTCGTGGCCTACATCGCGACCCTGATGCGCGGTACGTTCCCGACGAAAAGGGAAATCCTGCTCCATGGAATTCCCGTCATGGCGCTTGCGGGGCTGTCCCTGGTTCCCGCAATGTCCGTAGTCGCGTGGAGCGCCCTGTTGGTCCAAATGCTGGTCTACCTGATTCCGGTTTCGGGAAAGATCCACCGATACGCCCTCAAGCTCAGGGAAGAGGTCTCCAACCTGGAAGGGGTCGAACCCGAGTGGATACGGTGGCTCCTGGCCGCCTTTCTCTGCCTGTATCTTTTTTTTGCGGCGGTCCTTGCCCTTAGGCTTCACGCTACGTCCGCTTTCCCTTTTCGGAACCTTCTGGTTCCGGCGCTGACCGTTTTCGTCATCGCCCTGAGTTTCCGGGGATTGCTCCAAAAATCCCCTCCGAGGGGAATTATCAACCCTGTCCCGACGAGGGAGCGCGCGGTCGTCACGGAAAAGGAAACGAGCCGGATCCAGGGACTCCTCGACAAGGCGTTGAAAGAGGAAAAACTCTACCTGGATCCCGAGTTGAGCCTATCGGATCTGGCCGACCATCTCGACATTCCCCGGAACACCCTGTCCTGGGTCATCAACCAAGTCCCGGGAAGGAATTTTTACGATCTGATCGGGGAATGCCGGGTCAGGGATGTACAGTCCCGAATGGCCGACCCGCGACAACGCGATCAGAAGATCCTGAGCCTTGCCCTCGACGCGGGCTTCGCTTCCAAGCCTACCTTCAACGTAGTGTTCAAGAAAGTCACCGGCATGACTCCGTCCGAATACCGGTCCAAAATTCCGGTCTGATCCGTCCCGTCAAGACGATATCTTCTCCCGCGAGCCGCATAGTCGTGCGTAAGGAGATCATATGAAACGAAGCACTGTCATGAAAATTCTTGCCGCGACCTTTGCGGTTACGGCCATCCTCTTCATCGCCCACAATGTCGTCAACGGGAACGCCTGGGAAATCATAAAACGACTGCATTCATCTTAGCCGACCCGGGGCTGGCGCCGGCGGCGTATCGGGCTAAGTCACCACCTTCGCCCCCCCCGCCTCCAGCGCCGCGCGGGCGGCCGCGGGAATGCCCGCGTCGGTGACCACCGCGCGGAGGATCGAGGGGTCGGAGCAGACGGTCGACGAATGGGCGCGGCCAAATTTGGACGAGTCGGTCAGGACGTAGTTCTCCGCGCCGCGCTCGAGGACGGTCCGGGTGATTTCCGCGCGGGCGAAGTCGTTCAGGGTGAAGCCCGTTTCGGCCGTCCAGCCTGAGACGCCGACAAAGGCCTTGGAGAAGCCGAGGGACCTGATGGCGGCCACGGCGACGGGGCCCACGAGGCTTTCGCTCTCCTCCTGGTAGGCGCCGCCGGTCACGACCACCCTCACCTTGGACCCCCGGAAGATGCGCGCGATGAAAAGGTTCGGCGTCACCACGGTAAGGTCCTTCTCCCCTTTCAGCCTCTCGGCGAGGAAGGCCGCGGCCGAGCCCGCCTCTATCAGGATGGTGTCGCCGCGGGAGACGAGGGCGGCGGCTAGTTCCGCGATGCGGCGCTTCTCTTCGTAGAACAGGCCCATGCGGAAGGGGATGTCGTCGCCGTCCCAGGCGCGCGCCTCCCCGTGGAAGCGGCGGACGAGTCCCCGGCTTTCCAGGGCGTCCAGTGACTTGCGGATGGTCACTTCGGAAACGCCCAGTTCCACGGCCAAGTCCGCTACCCTGCGGCTGCCGGCTTTGAACACGGCGTCGCAGACGATCGCGTCCATATCCCGCCGCCCGCTCGGGCGGCCTGAAGGGCGGCCGAGCGGGCGCCCGACCGGTGAGCCGCTCATGGCTGAAAGAGGGCCGCCGCCCCCAAGATGCCGGCGCGGACGCCGAGGATGCCTTTCCTGATCTCCATTCGTTCCAGCATCATGTTCCCCGCTCGTTCGTAACAGATCCGCGACGCGTCCTGGAAGAAGAAATCGGGGAGATTCAGTAGGCCCCCGCCGAGGACCACGAGGCGCGGGTTCAGGATCTGGAAGATGTTGTACAGGCCTATGCCGATGTAGCGCGCGAAGTCTTCCACTACCTCCCGGCAGAGTTCGTTGTCCTCGCAGCCGGCGCCGAGGAGCTCGCCGTCCAGGTCGTCGTAGTCCCGGCAGCCGGAAGGCAGGCCGGACGGCTTTCCGGAGGCGGCGAGGCGGCCGGAGGCCCGACGGGCGGCCTCCGGAAGGGCCAGGCCGGAGGCCGAGCCCATGAGGCAGCCTCGGTTTCCGCAGGTGCAGAGCCCGCCGCCTGAGGCGTCCACGATCATGTGGCCGAACTCGCCGGCCGTGCCGGTCATGCCGCGGTAGAGCTTGCCGTCGATGATGATGCCGCCGCCCACTCCGGTGCTGACGGTCATGAAGACCATGTGATCGGCGCCGATGCCGGCTCCGTAGCGGTGTTCGCCCAGGGTCTGGCCGTTCGCGTCGTTGTCGGCCAGCACGGGGACGCCGATCCGTTCCTCCAGGCGCCGCCTGAGGGGGAAGCCCTTGAAACCGGGAAGGTTGGAACAGGTGAGCGTGACTCCCTCGGGCCAGCGTATGTGCCCGGGGAAAAGTATTCCGACGCCGTCAAGGTCCGCGCGGCCCCGGCCGGCGGGAGCGCCGGCGCATTCCAGGGCGGCGTCCAGGTTACGCACCACGCGGTCCAGGATCTCCTCTTCGGACAGACCCGCGTGATCCCTGCTGGAACATTCGCCGAGCAGCTTTCCGGCGGAATCCACGATACCGACGGCCAGTTTTGTGCCGCCCAGGTCCACGCCCGCTCGCCAGCCCATCAGGCACGCTCCCGAAGGTCGTGCTCTGTGCGGGCGATGATGTCGTCCTGCTGTTCGCTCGCCAAATCGTTGAAATAGGCCGAATAGCCGGCCACGCGGACCACGAGGTCGCGGTGCTTTTCGGGATGGGCCTTGGCGTCCAGCAGGGTCGAACGGGAAACGATGTTGTACTGCACGTGCCAGCCGTCCAGCTCGTCGAAAAAGGTACGGATCATTGCGATGAGCTTGGCCCTGTCGGACTCGCCTGCGATAGCCTGGGGCGAGAGTTTCTGGTTCAGCAGCACGCCGCCGAAGATCCGCCTTGCGGGAAGGCGTGCGACCGACTTGAACACGGCGGTGGGACCGGAGACGTCGGTGCCCGAGGACGGGGAAGCGCCTTCCGCCAGGGGGGTGCCTGCCTTGCGTCCGTCCGGGCTGGCCCTGACGACCGAACCGGAGGGGACGTTGGCCGAAATGCTGGAGGTGCCGGGGTAGTAGCCGCCGCCGATCGGTCCCCGCCCGTACCGGGTGTTGCGGTGCTTTTCGATCTCTTCGATATAAAAGCCGTAGGCGCGTACGAGCAGCCCGTCGGCCTTTTCGTCGTCGTTGCCGTACTTCGGCGCCTTGTTCAGCAGCCGGAGCCTGAGCGCTTCGCCGCCGGGACCGGAAAAATCCTCGGCCAGGGCCTGCATCAGTTCCGCCGCCGGGATCGAACGGTCCTGGAAAACGAATTTAAGGACGGCCGCCAGGGAATTGCCGAGGTTGGCGATGCCGACCTGGAGGCCGGATATGAAGTCGTAGACCGCCCCGCCTTCCTTCAGGTGCTTGCCCCTGGCGATGCAGTCGTCGGTAAGCGCGGACAGCAGGATGTCCGGCACGAGCTCCTCCAGGGCCGTATCCACGGCGGCGTCGACGGCGACGGAGGCGCGGGTATAGAAGACGATCTGGCGCTTCAGGGCTTCCATCAACTCCTCGAAGTCGCTGAAATCGGCGAGGTGGCCCGTGCCGGGGAGGAAGGTCTTGCGCGAGGTGGCGTCCCGGCCGTCGTCCAGGGTCGCCAGGAAGACGCGCATGAGGTTCAGGAAACTCATGCCGGTGGTTCGGTACCCCCATCTGCCGGGAACCGCCACCTCTATGCAGCCGATAGCCGAGTAATCGCGGGCGTCTTCGATCGATACTCCTCGTTCGACCATCCCCGGAATCACCACTTCGTCGTTGTTGAAGGCGGGCATGCCGAAACCCTTGGAGATCACGTCCATGGCCGCTTTCAGGAAGTCGTCGCTCATTCCGCTGTGATAGCGGACCGTGAGGTTGGGCTGGGTAAGCCGCATTGCGCCGACCGAGCGCAGGATCAGGTAGGAAAGCTCGTTGACGGCGTCGCGGCCCGTGCGGTCCACTCCGCCTATCGTGACGTTCTGATAGAGCGGTCCCCCGGCCGAATAGCGCGTATGCGACCAGGACCGTACTTTCTTAACCTCAAGCAGCTTCAGCCAGCAGCAGGAGAGTAGCTCCTCGGCCTCGTCGGCTGTCACGCGATAGAGTTCCCGATCCCGTTCGTAGAAGGGATAAAGATACTGGTCCATGCGGCCGAGCGAAAGGGAATGGCCGTTCGATTCTATCTGGAGGACGAGCTGGGAAAAATAGGTCAGTTGCAGGGCTTCCCTGAAGGTCTCGGGCGGGTCTTCCGCGATGGCGCCGCAGATCCGCGCGATTTCCAGCAATTCGGTTCGCCTCTCATCGTCCGGAACCGGCCCTCCAGAGCCGCCGGGCATGGTCTTGTCAGCCAGGGGTCTGTCAGCCATGGTGCCCTCCGCCATCGAGTGGGCGAGGGCTTGGAAGCGGCGGATGAAGGCGGTAAAGCCCGCGAGGCTGTCGGCCATGGCCAAGTAGAGCTGGCTCTTGAGCAGGCCCTCGCGGGTGGTCGGGTCGACGGCGTTCCCGGCTGCCGCGACGAGGTCGGCGTAGCCGCTGAGACCAAGTTCCAGGAGTTTACGGTGGTTGATCGCGATGTGTCCGTCGCCCGAGGTCATGTTTCCCTCTGCGCGGACTATCCCCGTCTCGTGGATCTCGGAAAGTTCGGGCGAGAGGAGGGCGTGTGAACGGTCTTGGAGGGTCCGGCCCTTCCACCAGAGGCAGATTTCCTTCAGTTCGGCCTTTTCGGCCTCCCCGATCGAATAGGATTCAGCCTGCCGTTTGTCGATGGAGTCCACTTCCTTGAGTATCCAGTCGACCGCGTACTCGGGGAAGATGGGCGCGGCGCGCTTCGCGCCGGAATGGTTGCCCACGATCAGCTCTCCCTCGTCGATCCTGATGGTCATCTCTTCAAGCGTCGTCCGGAGGGCGAGGGCTCGGAGCCGTACGATCGGCAGCTCGGCATGCTCGCGGTATACGCGCGTGTAGATCCGCGCGCGCTGGAGACAGAGGCTGGGGGCCGCCGCGAAGATCCGCTGCTTGAGCTGGGTCAGGCGTTCGTTCATTTCATCCTCCGATCGTGATATCCAGGCCGAGCGCGCGCCCGGCTTCCGCCTGGCGGCGCAGGCGCGGGGTCGATACGGCGAGGCCGCGGGGATAGGGGTAGGGCCGTCCGAGAGCGGCGTATTTGCCCGCGGCCAGGTCGTGGTAGGGGAGCAGGTCCATCCTGGGCTTTCCGCCGGAAGGGCGCGGCAAGTCCGCGGCGAACTCCATGATGCCGCGCATGGACGCGTCGTCGTCGTTGAAGCCGGGGATCACGGGTACGCGGAAGACCATGTTCGCGCCCGTCTCAGCGAGCAGCTTGAGGTTGGCCATCACGAGGGTTAGGTCGCCGCCCGTGCCTTCGCGGAAAGCGTGCTCGTCCGTATGCTTCAGGTCCACGAGCCAGGTCGGCTTGAACGGAAGAACGCTTTCCAGCGCCCCGCGGCCGACCGCCAGGCAGCTTTCCACCGCGCAATCGACCCCGCGCTCGGCGAAGGCGCCCAGGAGTTCCCGGAGCAGGGCGCCCTGTGCGAGCGGCTCCCCCCCGGAGAAGGTCACGCCGCCGCCGGATTTGCGGAAGAAGGCTTCGTCCTTCATGACTTCCGCGATTATTTCTTCGGCTGAAGCTTCCCGGCCGGCGATCCGGATCGCAAGCGAGGGACAGAGCTCGGCGAGGGCAGGCAAGCCGGTGGCCGGCTCGGCTGTCAGGCCTGCGGCCGGTTCGGCGGGCCGTCCGCCGCCCGCCGAACCGGCCGCACCCAGCGCGCGCTGCGCACGGCGGGCGGGCGCTATCCTGCCTTCCGCGTTCCGGTGCATGAAGCCGCCCGCCTCCGGTCGTAGACAGGAAGCGCAATCGATGCAATGCTTGGGATCGAAGAGAAGCTCAGGCCCCGCTTCCTGGCTTTCGGGATTTTCGCACCAGGCGCAGCGGAGCGGACAGCCTTTGAAGAAAACGACAGTACGGATGCCTGCCCCGTCGTGGGTGGAAAAGCGCTGGATGTCGAAGATCATCCCGTTCATGACCCTCAGTATGCGGTATCGGTTTCATTTAGTCAATATTAAGTTTCATTCGAAAGTTATGATTGTGTTTTGATTTTCGGCCCAGCCCTACGAATGGAACCGGCGTGAAAGTGGATCTCCCCTGCGGCGAGCTTTTCTCCAGGAGCCCGGAGCGACCCATTGAATAGCTCCCCCTTACCGGTAATGACGCATTGTCCAAGTTGCTCTTCCGGCAGGAGGGCGATAATTTCTTCCGCTTCCTTCAGCATGGTTCGCCAGGTCAGGCTGAGCTCGCCGATGGCTGGCTGTTGACCGGCAAAAGCAAGGGTCTCGTAATCTTTTTGGGTATAATGAGCTGACCGGCTCGCCTGCTCCAGAATGAAAGAAGGACCCAAGCCGGGATCCTTGCCGCTAAAGGCATTTCATCAGCTTTCTCGCCAGGATGTATGTTTTCCGGTCGCCATGTTTGGCGAGGATCGTAAGGCAACGGGAAAAATCATCCAAGGTTTCCGGCATATAATCGTCCCGGATGAACCATCCGCATCTCAGGCGATTTTCTTTCCAGAGGTCGATTATCTGACTTTGAAGAGTTGCCATAGGTCCGTCCATGATACTGACAGTATAATCCAGAAACGCGGCCTGCGACCCTATTCCCCCACCGTCAGGTTCCGGAGCCGTACGACGAAGCGCATGCCCCGGACCGAGGAAGATTCGCGGTAGGAGAATATGATGCGGTCCCCCGGCGCCAGGAAGTAGGCGCCGAGCGTGGTGCGGGCGGGTACCGAATACAGGGCGAAGGGATCCCCCGCGAGCATGAACTGGATGGCGTCTTCGTCCGGACGCTCCTTCACGCGGAGGACCGTGCCGGAGTATTCCACGAGCCGCTCGTCGGCTTCCGCGTCGCCGCCCGTCAGCCCGACGAACTGGGCACGCGCCGATCCCCTGGTATCCCCCATCGAAACCTTTTGTCCGGTCGCGACGTCCACATAGGCGAAGCGCTGCCGCTGCAGGTCGTTCTTCAGGATCATCGCGAAGGCCGGGATCCCGTCCACGTCCACCAGGAAGGGCCAGGAGGCGGACAAGCCCTGGGCGCGCACCCTCTCGTCGTTGACCGCGATATCCATCGCGCGCATCTCGGTGATTCCCGATAGCGGATAGCGCCGCGCCTCTCCCGACTTCAGGTCCACCATCATGAGGCCCACGAGCGTCTGGTCGGCCTCATTCGGCGAGGTGACGCCCGAAACGAACCAGGTTCGGCTCCCGGCTGAGGAGTTCGACACCACGTACGCGTAGCTATCCGAAAGCTGGAACACGTCCTTGCGTGCCCCGAAATAGTAATTGCCCCAGCCGTTCTTCAGGCCCAGGTAGTCGTTCGCCTGGCTCAGCACGAGATCCACCGGGATGCTTCGGTCCACCCAGTCGGGCTCCGTCCCAGCCGGGTAATACGCGACCGCGCCGTTCACGGCATCGACGAGCACGAGGCCCTCGCGTACGGGTCCTCCGAAAACGCCGATCGAGTTCCGCAACGTCGGGATGGTCCAGAACGGATTTCCCCCGTCATCGATTTCGAAACTCCAGGAACCGAAGAGCTTGGTCCGGTACGCGAAGCGCGCGCGGCGCGCCAGATCGCGCGAGAGGATGGCCCCGGGCGTGAATTTCATGCCGCCCTTCGTTTCCGCCAGTTTCCCTTCGCCCGTTTCCTGGTCCACTTCGATATAGCCCGCGGTCCCCGTCTCCCCCGCGCTGATCGCGACCGCGCTCCCGGAGTAGTCCAGCGGAGCGACGCGGATGATGCGGGGCTTTCCGTCCCGCAACACCGAGAGCGAAGTGAAGATCGTGTCGTCCATCTGGAACTGCGCTCCGTACGGCCCGAGTTTGCCCTGCGCGATCGTACGCGACAGCTCCTTGTCCAGCGCCGGCAGGAGCAGACGTTCCTTCTCGTCGGCCGAGATTCCCTCGCCCGGAAAATCGCGCGGGAAGTCATCGGCCGCGCGTTCCGAAACCGGAAGGCGCCTGAAAAAACGCGCGTCGTTGCCCGGCCAGAAGACCCACGAAAAAGCCGACAGTATGAAGGAAGCCGCGACGGGGATCGCGCCGATCGGGATTGCCGCGAATGCCGCTCGCGGTTTCCCCGCGGCCACGAACGCCAGGCTGGAAACCAGGAATAGGTAGACGCCCGCGAGCATCCACAAGGTGAACGACTGGAGATTCCAGGCCGGCAAGGCCAAGTAGTCGACCACGGGGATCGAAACGAGGACCAGGCCGAGAAGCGCGAGCGCTACCGCGCGGGTTTTATTCATCGAGGGCTCCTTCCGAAGGTACGGAATACTTTAAAGCGGAGGAGGGGAGAGCGCAAGGCGGCCGGTTTCCGGCGGGAATTTGACGGCATGAATAATCGGGCGTATCATCCCTTTTTATATAGATAGCGCGGAGGGTGAAATGCGAGCTTATCTTTTTAACAGATTTAGAGTTATTGGTGTTTTTGCACTACTGGCCGGACTATCCGGATGCAATATCATAGGGATGTTCCTGCCGGATAGCGGGAAGAAGGATCCGCCGCCGCTGGCGACTACTTCGGTATCCGTCTACATTGACGATGCCACCGCATTGCTAAAAACCCAAAGCAATCTTACCGACGCGCAGGCCGAGACGAGCCGGGCGGGCGCCCGGAATGTCGTGACGGCGGCGAACCTCTCCAAGGATTTCACCGAAGAGTATGCGGGGCTGGCGGTCGAAGGCGCCGTCGCTTCCATCGGCGGTATGGGCTTCACGACAGACGATGCGCGCATCGCGGCCGTGGACGCTATCATGGAGGCGTACGTCGCAGCACTTAACACTCGGCTCGCCGGATTCGAGACGGCCACGGCTTCCTCCCGCGCCACCGACGCGCAGAAGACTGTCGTAAGCAGTCTGCTCGCGCGGCTTGCGAGGGCCGCAGTCAAATCCCTCCAGCTCACGGGCGTTTCGGCCGGCCAGCTTCCCGATGCCGCGGGCGGGGCCATCGGCTCCATGGTCTCCAGCCTCGGCTCGGGCGGGATCACAAGCGAATACGTAAATTCCACGGTAGGCGCGATCGCGAAGGCCGCGGTGGAGTCGCTCACGGCTTCAGGAATGACTTCGGTGGAAGTGCGGGGCCTCGCGGTCCATGCAATCACGAGCGGCGCCGTGATTGCCGCTGCCTCCACCGGTATCGTAGGAGTCGGCGCGTCTGACGTCGGAGCCCTGGTTGCCGAGATTTCCTGCGGCGCCTCCCAGGCCGCCGCGGACCTGTACTCCGGAAATACCCAGGATGCCCGGTCTCTGGTCCAGTCAGTCGCTCAAGGCTCCGTCGCGGGCATCAAGGCCGCGATGGATAGCGGCGCCGTCGAGTCCTCCGCTGTCTCCTCACTTATCGCGAAGAGCGTCGAGGGCGCGTCGGAAGGCGTGTCCGACTCCGCGGGCAACGCGACCGGCGCGATCGCCCTCATCGGAGCGGTGACGCAGGCGACGTCGCAGGCAGCCACGGCCATCGAGGGCCAGGACTCATCTTCGATCGCCCGGGGGATCGCGCAGGCGGCTTCCACCGGCGCAGCGACCTCGCTCGGCGCGGGCATTTCCGCCGAGCAGCTCGCTACCGCCATCGTGCTTCAGGATTCCACAGGCGCCTCCATCGAAGTGGACGTCACCGCGGAGATCGGCGCGGGGATCGCGGAGGGCACGAACTCCCTGCCTGTCGCGGAGGCGGGACCGGATCAGATCCGGCCAGTCGGAGAGAATGCCGTATTCTCGGCGTCCGCATCCTCGGATACGGAGACAGCCTACTCCGACCTCGCCTTTGAATGGACGATGACCATGGCTCCCGCGGGAAGCGGGCTGAGCACGTGGATGGCAACCGGAACGTCAGCGACCGTCGTCGCCGACGTCGCGGGCACCTACCGGATCCGGCTCCGCGTGACCGACGGCGGGGGCAAGTCCGCTGAGGACTTCGCCGCCCTCGTCTCGACTCCCATCGCGGGAGTAGTAACTTTCGAGGGCATGACCGCCGCGGTGCGCCTGGCGGACGCGAACACGCTCCGCATCTCCGGCCGGATGAAGGCCGCCCAGGACCAGTACCTCCTCGTGCTCAACAAGTACATCGAGGTTCCCTCTGTCTTTGCGGAAGCCCTCTATTGGCTCGGGCATACCTTCGACGACTTGGGACAGTTCGACGCCGCTATCGCTCGCTATGACGAGTGCATGGCCCGGTATCCGGCCACCGCCTGGGCGAACCGCGCAAAGGTGAGCCGCGCATGGGGCCTGGGATTCAAGGTTGCTACAAGGCCTCAAGCCAAGACCATGTTCGAACAGGTTCGCGACGGCGCTCCCGGCACGGCCGCGGCGGCCGAGGCTGTCGCGGGCCTCGCCTACATCGAATTTAAATACGGTAGCGATCTGAATGCCGCATACGCGCAGTTCGCGTCCGTGCTGACCCTGACCGGCGCCGAGCCCGGCCTCGTAGCCTGGATGCCCATCATCATGGGCGAGATCCTGGGGAAGCAGGGCAACTCAACGGACGCGATCGCCTCGTACGAAAGCGTCGTGGACGGGACCTTCTTCGCGGCGCAGGAAATCGAACCCGTCGTCAATTCGATACAGGATGCGTATGGACACCTTATCGAGACGTACCGCGGGAATGACCGCGCCTCGCTCGTCGCGCTGGTCAATGACGCGGTGACCGACACCGACTTTGATGGAGAACCCTTCCGCAAGCTCCAGCTCGCGTCGCACGGATATGGCGCGATGATCTACGACTTCGACAATACCGCCGCAGAGTACGCGGAAATCTCCGAGAACCTCCGCGCGGCCCTGACTGCCTACGCGGGCACGGATGCGGCCGATGGCCGTTACAGCGGGCCTGCTGCCTGGGGTTACGTCCACATCGGCAATGCCTACAACAATGCAGCCGATACCCTCGTCGGCACTGCCATGACCGAGGCGGTAGGAAAGTCGATGGTAGCCTTCCAGAAAGTCATCGATACCTATCCCACCGTTGATAGGTCTTGGCCTGCGGCGCATGCTCGATCAGGTATCGTAGCCGCCTATCTCTGGCGGCTCGAGGATTACGCAGCGGCGGAGACGGCTGCCCGCGCGGCCGTCGATTTCCAGTACCCGGTTGACGTGTACGCAGGAGTTCGCGCCTTGGCCGCCGACCGGATGGGGCAGGTCCTTCAGAGGCAAGGCTGGAACGCGAGGAAGGACGGAGGCTCGGACCACGTCGCGCTCTTCGAGGAGGCGATCTCCTGGTTCGAGAAGGCGAATTCCGGCTACTATCCCGGCACCGACGATACTGAATGGTTCGTGCAGGAAGCCAAGCGGGAGCGCCTGGACTGCCTGATCGGGCTGGACCGATACGCGGACGCGCGGTCCGCGGCGACCGCCCTCCTCGGGAATCCGAACTTCGATACCGCAACCAAGGCTTCCATCGCGGTACAGATCCCGAAAGCCTACCGCGCGGAGATCGGCAAGCTCGCCGCAGACGGCAATTTCGACAAGATCATGACCATGTGGACCGGGTTTTCCGCCTCGATAGCCCAGGTAGCGGCCTACAAGGACGATAGTGGCAAGTACGTGAAGAACGGCGCGTTCTATGCCGAAGCCCTGCTGCGCTACGGCGAGGCAGTCGAACGCTTCACGGGCGAGCTGCGTTGGCGCGACCTCTCGATCTGGGCCGACGAACTGGGTGATGCCGGCGCGCTAGGCATCCAGAAGCTCGACCTGCTCTGCGATCCGGTAAACGGCATCGCGGCGACGTTCGCGTCGCTGCCCCGGGAGTCCTGGATCTTCTTCGATGCATATATGGCCCGCGCCCAGATCCTGCGGAACTGGGGCTCGGTAGACGATCCCAAGTACGCGCTTTCTTTGGCGGCTTTCGAGGCTCTGTACGAGGAAATGACCCGCACGAATGACCCGGTTCCGTATTCGCCGCCCGAGCGATTGGTATGGTTGCTCCGCGACTGGGCGTACTTGTACGACAGCCGCGGCGACCTCGTGGACCTCCGTAAGATGAAGTACGCCGATCCGCCCGCGTTGCAGAGTGAGATAGACGCCAAGTACGCCGCAACGATGACCGACTTCGAGGAAGCGGCCCGGCTGTATAATGAGTGCGCCGTTCTGCAGGACGGAGAGCTCCAGCCGGACGAACAGGCCAAATCCTTTACGGACGCGGGGCGCATGTACCGGCGCATGCTGGACCTTTCCCGCGACTACTACGGCGAGTGCGGCGGTGTCCTTGACGCCGCGGTCCGGACGAAGTTGGAATCATGGTACTCGTCGGGACTCGCCGCGCTCGGAACAGTGACCGAGAACGATGCGAAGTACCTCGCCCTGGATAACGGCGGAGTCACCCAGCGCGCCTGGCGTTTCCTCGGCGAGTTGCACATGACCTATGCATGGTATTATGAGAGCTTGCCGGACTACGATACTGCGACGCTTAGGTCCTACATCCAGTCTTCCGTTGACGCCTATCGGAACGCGAGCGACGAGGGTACTTACTCCGGCGTGGATCCTCACCAGCTGAGTGAGTCGCGGCGGGACCTGGTCGGCCGCCTCTGTGACCTGGCGGACACCTACCGTTGGCGGGAAGGCGAACCCGAACTTACCCCGGGGGCCAAGGCCGCGGCGACCGCCCTGTTCTCCGAAGCCTACGAGCAGTGGGCCCTCCTCATCGTCGATCCGATGCTTGAGGACGACAACCGGGCTTGGGCGACAAAGGAGCTGGGCTGGAACGTGCAGCGTCTCTGGGACCTGCTGACCGGCGTCATCGGCGAGGGCGTGGAAGCGGTCGATTTGGGCATCGCCGAGGAAAAGGCGGAACTCGGCATAGCCCTCCTCACGATCGTGGTGGACCAGTATCCGTTCATCGATGACGGGAGGACCTCCGCGGAAGCCCGCTGGGAACGCGCGAACCTGCACGAGAGGGCGGCCGATTGGTTTATCGGGGTCGGAGGCGATATTGCGAACGCGGCCGCGCTGGTCCATCTGCAAGCGGCGCTCGCGGATGCCCAGGCTCTTGTAGGAATGCAGTCGGTTCATCCGGACTGGTGGTGCGTCTCCGCGAGTCTTGCCTACATCGACCAAGACCAGAACGGTTTCCAGGAGACCCGCGCCGAGTATATCCAGTGGCGCATCGATCAAATCCCGCCGCCCGCGGGAGCTTACGCCCACCGCCGCGCCCGTCGTTAATACGACTGTGTGATCAGGAATTTATGGGGCCTCCCTTCGGGGAGGCCCCATTTTTACCGGACGGCGTTTCTCTCGCGCCCCGCCCTGTCCTGCCCCGTGCGCCCCCTTAGGCGTGCTGTCTTGGGCGTGGCGGCACAGATGTGCCGTATCAGGATCATCGGATGAACTACTCGATCGTATGGCTTCCGATATACGCGTTCGTCCGCTTTCACGTGCGGGAGGCCCCGCGCAGCAACTTGATTTTGTATAGTTCGTATTCCGATGCGGCGCGGATCGCTCCGATCGGAATGGCCGCGAAGTCCACGCGCGGTTTCCGGTCCGAATTTGACGGCATGGATAATCGGGCGTATCATCCCTTTGATATCGATAAGTGGAGGGAGAAATGCGAACGTATCTTTTTAACAGATTTAGAGTTATTGGTGTTTTTGCATTGTTGGCCGCATTGTCCGGCTGCAATATCATCGGGCTTTTCCTGCCGGATGATGGTGAGAAGGATCCACCGCCGCTGTCGGCAACCTCGGTTTCCGTCTATATAGATGATGCCACCGCATTGCTGAAAGCCCAAAGCGATCTCTCCGACGTTCAGGCCGAGGCGAGCCGGGCTGGCGCCCGGAATATCGTGACGACGGCGAACCTCTCCAAAAATCTCACCGAAGATTATGCGGGGCTCGCGGTCGAAGGCGCCGTCGCCTCGGTATTGGGTTTCGGCAACGGCGCCACCTATGACGACGCGAAGATCGAAGCGATCGACGCCATCATGGCGGCCTACATAGCGGCTCTCGAAAGCCGCCTTGATGAACTTCAGGCAGCCTCCCCATCCTCCCGCGCTACAGACGCCCAGAAGACCGTTGTTAGCGGACTTCTCGCGCGCCTGGCAAAAGCCGCGGTGAAGTCGCTCCAACTCACGGGCGTCTCGACGGGCAGGCTTCCGGAGGCCGCGGGCAGCGCGGTCGGATCCATGGTTTCCAGCCTCGGCACGGGCGGCATAACGAGCGAATACGTGAATTCCACCGTCGGCGCAATCGCGAAAGCCGCGGTGGAAACCCTTGCGGATTCCGGGATGACCGGCGATGCCGCGAAGGCTCTAGCGGTTCAGGCTATCTCCAACGGTGCGGTCTCGGCCGCTACCTCCACCGGGATAGCGGGCGTAGGAGCCTCCGACGTCGGTACCCTCGTAGCTGAAATATCAAAAGGTGCATCTCAGGCTGCAGCGACCCTCGTGGGCGACAATGCCGGGAGCGCCGCGACCTTCGTGCAGTCCGCGGCGACGGGATCCGTCGCCGCCATCGCCGCCGCCGCGACGGCAGGTACCATACAAGCGGATTCCATCGCCTCCATCGTCGCCAAGAGCGTAGAAGGAGCGTCCGCCGGAGTATCAACGGCCGCGGGAAGCTCGGCCGCGGCCGTCGTTCTTATCAGCGCCGTCACCCAGACGACCTCCCAAGCCGCTACCGCGATCGCCGGACAGGATGTGACCGTAATGGCCAAGGGGATCGCCCAAGCCGCGTCCTGCGGCGCGGCTTCTTCGCTGGGGGCATCCATATCCAACGAACAACTCACTGGCGCCATCGTCCTTCAATACTCGGGTGGCGGGACGATAGATGTCAACGTAGGCGACGAGATCACCGCCGGCATGGCCGATGGCATCAACGAGCCGCCGACCGCTGACGCGGGAGCGGACAAGACCACGACCGTCGGAACCGCCGTAACCTTGACCGGAACGGGAAGCGATGCCGAGACGCTGACGGCGAATCTCACGTTCGTCTGGAAGGTCGTCGGGGTTCCCGCAGCCAGCGCGCTACTTCTGGATAACAAGCTGGAAAGCGCATCCTTCACCTTCACGCCGGATACTGCCGGTACCTATACCCTGCGCCTCCGCGTATGGGATGCCGGACAGAAGTACGCGGACGACCTCGTCGTCGTGACCGCGACCGCGCCGACGGGCGTGCTGGAAGTAGATAGCCTAGATGCGACGGAGCGCCTCGCGCTCGCGAAAGACAAGAGATCCCGCGGTTGGACCGCCGCCGCCCGCGACGACCTGCTGATCCTTGTGAACAAGTACCGGGAAGACCCTGCTGTGTTCGCCGATGGGTTCAACGAACTCGGGGATGTTCTCGCTGAGCTCGGCCAGAAGGACGCGGCCATCGCCCGATACGACGAGTGTGCGCAGCGCTATCCGAACGATTCCGCCCAATTCGCACGTTCTCGGATTTCCAAGGCCTTCCAATGGATAGGTGATGCCGCGAAGCGCGAGGACGCACGGACTCTGTTCCAGTCCGTCCGCGACACGAGTCAGGAAACCCTCGGAGTGGCGTACGCGAACTTCGGACTCGCGAACACGCTGATGGCCGAGGGGAACTTTCCCGAGGCTCGGACCGCGTACCAGGCGATCCTGACTTCCGCAGGCGCGAACAACGACCTTAAGCTGAACGCCCAGTTGCAGATCGCGATGACGTACCGCTACGCGGGCGATCGTCCGAGTCTCCAGCCCCTCTTGACCGCGTTCGTCGATCCGGCAATTCCCTTCCTCGGGACGGGATTGGACGAGAACGCAGCGGATTGGACAGCCGTTCGCGCCAAGTATCTGACGCAGGCGTACAACGAGCTTGTCGCGATGTACCGCAAGGGGAAGGAAAAGGCGAACATGCTCGCCGTGGTGACGATGGCGGTCGCCGATGTGCGCCTGGCCGATTTCCGACGGCTGAACGTCGCGCAGAACGGTTACGGCGCGGTCATGTACGACTTCAACGACCCCTCCGTCGTTTTGGACAATCTGCCCGCGTTTCTTGACGGGGGCAATGACGATTGCGAGGCCTACTCATCGTATCAAGCCGGTGCCGCGACCGGCGACGCACGGGCAGCTGCGTCGGCCGCGTGGGCGTACATGCATATCGGCAACGCGTATGACAAGAAGGCCGACACGCTCGACGGGGACGAGCTCCGAACGGCTTCCGCTTCAGGGATAGCCTCCTTTATGACCGTCATCGATCGGTATCCCGCGATCGCCAATTCCCGGCCGGCTGCGAACGCTCGCCAAGGCATCGTTTCGATCAACCTATGGGACCTCGGCGATCTTGCCGGTTCCGAGGGGGTTGCGGCTTATGCCGCCGCATTCGCGGCCGCGGACGCCGCCGTTAAATATGTTTACCCCGATGACGCCAATCCTGTCGTATATACGATCGCGGCTAACAAGATGGGCCATGTTCTTCGGCAATACGGTTGGCGCGCGAAGAAGCAGTCGGGCGTCGACTATATCCAGTATTTCCGCGATGCGATCGCTTGGTACGAGCGCGCTTCGCCCATGTACTACCCCGGCGTCGCGGAGACGGAAAGCTCGGTGCTCGATTCCAAGAAGAATCGGCTGGACTGCCTCATCGGCCTCGACAAATTCGACGAAGCCAGGAGCGGCGCCTTGGTCCTCATGGACAACACCGCCTTGAGTGTCGCGGACCGGGCGAGCATCGCCTATTATGTACCGAGCGCCTACCGGCGCCAGATCCAGGACCTTGCGTCCGACAGGAACTTCACGGACCTTGTCGCGCTTTTGCCGGACATGCAGGATTCCGTTGAAAATGTCGGGAACTACCTTTCCGGTACTGACTACGCCGGAGGCGGCAAAGCTTATGCCCAGGCATTACTCTCATTCGTGCAGGCAGTCGAGAGCTTCTCGGGCGAGGTCCGCTGGGACGGCGACCGTGACGTATGGATTGAAGAAGTCAATGAATGGGCGGCCGAGGCCCTCGCGATGGCCGACTCCCTCTTCGCGTCCGAGGGGGGCGGCGATCCCGCGACAGCCTTCGGTACGTTGAATCCCGCGGAGTGGTACTTCTACGACGCGAGGCAGGCCCGCGCCCAGCTCCTGGCCGCTTGGGGTTGGATCGACAGTGACAGGTACGCGGACGCGATCGCGGCCTACCAATCCCTGTACGACGATTTTGAAGCGGTCGGCTATACTCCCCGCTCGCGCCTGGTTTGGCTGCTCCGCGATTGGGCGTACCTGTACGACAGCCGCGGCGACCTCGTGGATCTGTGGCGGATGAGGGAAGAAGGAAAGGAAGCGGAAATACCGGCCGCTTACGCGGCTGCGATGGCCGATTTCCAGCAAGCTTCTACCCGCTACGTAGAGGTCGCGGGCCTCGATGGCGGTGACTTGGAACCTGCCGGCCAGGGACGCGCGTATGTCGACGCGGGCCGCATCCTGCGCCGGATGATCGACCTTGTTCGGGAATATGTCCAAACCGTCGGCTACGTGCCGACTCAGGCGGATTACGACGACGTCGGTGATTGGTACCTTGAAAGCGAGACCATGCTGACGACCGTCGCCGGGAACGGAACGGACGAAACCGAGTACTACGGCATCGACAACGGAGGCGTCGCGCAGAGAGCCTGGCGTTTCCTCGGCGAACTCCACTCGACCATGGCGTGGTTCATGGAGGCGACTAGCGGTAACGACGCCGTCGCGATGGAGCCCTATTTCCGTAAGTCCGTACAAGCCTACCGCATCGCCGTGGACTCCGCGCGTTTCCCCGGCGCGGATCCCCATGATCTGAGTCGTTCGCGATCGGAGCTCGTGAGGCGCATTCTCAACCTCGCGCAAACTTATCAGGATGTCGTTCCGCCTGCCGGCGAGACGGCTACGACGCTTTTCGATGAGGCCTACGACCAGCTCGCCCTGCTCATCGTCGATCCGGAATTGGAGGACGACGACCGGGCATGGTCGATCTCCGAGTTCGGCAGGAGCGTGGAATGGCTGTGGAACTTGCTGGACGGTACCCTTTCCGGAGGCGAGGACCTGTCGGACGCGGCCGTGAAGGCGGGCGTCGGAATCGCGACCCTCGGCATCGTCGTCGACCAGTACGGTTTCGTGGAAGAGGGGAGGGTCGCCGCCGAGTCGCTGTTCGGCATCGCGATGCTGCATAAGCTGGTCGCGGAGTCAGGCGTCTCGAATACCGTCGCCCTGGAGAGGTGGACGGCCGGTAAGGCCGCCCTCGATACAATCATCGGATCATACGGTAGTTTCACGGATTGGTGGGCGGTCAGCGAGGCTAACAACTGGATCCAGTTCTTCCAGCAGAAGATCGACAACCCGGCGTCAGCGCGCACCGCGCGCGCATTCCGGTAAGCGGCCGGATCTTCGCGAATTTGCGCGGCCTCCCCCACGAGCACGCGCTCGTGGGGGAGGCCGCGCCTTTTCTACTCCTCCGCCAGCGGCGCCTGGAATCCGAGCACCTTGGCGCAACGGTTCATCCCGGTGCCATGGGAGAATATCAACGGCTTTTCGCCGCCGGACTTCTCCGCAAGGGCGAGGGCCGAGGCCAGGTGCAGGGCATCCAGGGTCTTGATACTGACGGGGAAAGCTTCCATGGCGCGCTTCTTGACCGCGGATGAAAGCGACAGGAGGTACATGCCATTCAGAAGTTTTTCCAGCCGTTCCGTCGCCTTGAGCACGCCCTCATCGTCCAACTCCCCCTGAAGCCTGCAACGCTGGATGACCCTCCGGCATTCGATCTCCATTAGCTCGCTCGATACCGTACGATCGCAGGCCAACGCTTGGCTGATGGTCATTTCGCCACGTAGCATATGCCTCAGGGCAAGGGACGAATCGAGATAGGCTACCATGATTCTGCCCTCTCCTCCTCCAGGAAGGTCAGGGGATCGGTCGAAACGAGGGGCGGGAGCTCTTCGGCTATATATGTTTCAGTTGCCTCGCGGACGAATAGCGCCTCGTCCGCCAGAGGGTTGAGGGTCGCCACTGGCCGTTTATGGTCCACAACGGTAAGCACGAGTCCCTTCTGCACCCGTTTGAGCTCCGCGCTCAGGTTGGTCTTCAAGCTTGAAACTGAAATGGTTTCCATGTGACTAGTGTGTGACCATAATATACGAAAGTCAAGAAACCGTACTTGAATATTGCTTGAAGGATCTATTCGGGTGGAGGGGGAGCCCACTAAGGCGGTGATACGGGAAACACCGGATCATCCCTCTCGGACTGGGGACCCGCCTACGGGAAATCCGGTGTTTCCCGTGATCGGCGCGCAGGGCGATACCCCGCTCAGGCGGCTCCCCCTGGCTGCAGCCTCCTCGCCGCCGCGCCCATGCATGGGCGCGCACGACATTGTGCGGAACGCACGCGTTCCGCGGAGGCACGGCTGCCGGCGGCTGCGGGGGCTTCCGCCACCCCCACTGCATGGTTGTGGTATCATTGATTTGACAGCGTTATAAATCCTGGTTAGGATTGGATATAGATAATGGATGATCGAAAGCATGTCTGGCTACGACAGCGCCGTGATGCGGCCGCACTTCGAACAATCTGTCGCGGCGTATCGGGAGGCGTCAGACCAGACGAGTTTCCCCGGAGCCGACGTGCACCAGGTCAGCGAAGCCCGCACGAACCTGGTCGGCAGGCTCGTGGATCTCGCGAACACCTACAATACATGGGATTCCCAGAATCCGCCTCCCAGCCTGGACAGGGAAACCGCCACTGTTCTTTTCCAGGATGCCTACGATGAATGGGCGTACCTGATTGTCGACCCGGAACTTGAGGACGACAGCCGGTCATGGGCTACCCGCGACTTGGGCGAGGGTGTCCTGCGGCTTTGGGATCTTCTGGCTGGCACCTTGTCCGAAGGCGAGGACCTCGACGATCCTTCGATACGCGCGAATCTCGGCGTCCAGATCCTGATCATCATTCCCGATCAATACGCGTTCGTCGACGATGGGCGCAACGCGGCCGAGTCCCTCTTCCAGATCGCGTCCCTGCATGAGAACGCCGCACATGCTTTGGAGAATGCCTCGGCCAGCGGGTGGAATACCAAGGCGATTGCCCACTGGGTAGCGGGCATCCCGGCTATAGATCGTTTGAATGCCGAATATGGAACGCATTTTGACTGGTGGCCTCTCGGCGGAATCGCCGACCGGCGTGCGTACTTCGAAGCCGAACGCGTCCGCGTGGCCAGCCTTCCAACGGCGGCCAGCCGGGCTCGACGCTAACTCCTGAACGGCAATATTTACTTGGACGAGGCCTCCCTGCGGGGAGGCCCCATCCCTTTAGGATGTACAATGTACTAGTGGGACATCCCCAAGAGCCATAGCGGTATCGCGTTTCCTCCCGGAAAATCGATGTTATCTCTTATAACGAAGTCAGCCTTCTTGATCTTTTTGGATGCGCCCCCGACCTCTAATTTGATTCTTGTCATGCCGTCCGAGGTTTTTTTCGAGATGGCGAAGTCTCCCTGCGTCTCATCTTTTGAGGACTCGACCAGCCAACCGCTCTCGGCGCAGAGCGCTGCTACCAGCGCTTCCCTTTCAGTTCCGCTATTGCCTCGCAGTACGGGGTAGAACGCGGGATCCGAAAAAAACAATTTATCCCCAACGGATTTTGCTTTGGTATCATTTTCGATTCGAATGATCCGAAGGAGGCTGACCGATTCCATCACTTCGAGAAGTTGGTACAGTTTATCCGCGCCGATATTCCAATCGGCGCAAAGCGAACGAACCTGCAATCTGGGAATGGCGGACCCCGCCAATGTTCCGGTGATCGCTTTCATAAGGCGCAGGTTGCCGTCCGTCACATTCGGCAGGAAAAACGGAATATCCGAGTAGAGCGTCTTATCCAGGATCGCGAGCATCCGTTCTTCGAAATTTCCCTCGGCAAAGAAGGGTCGTGTTCCCGTGCGGCGATATTCACGGAAGTGTGAGAGTATTTCGGGTGTCGGTTGGACAGGAAGTACTGAATCTTTGCCGAAAGGATCGAACACCGGATAGTCTATCCCCGTTCTTAATGAGAGGAATTCGCGGAAGGATAGAAGAGGCATCCTGATCGGGACGAATCGGCGCGAGAGGTCACCAACCCCGCTCCGTCGTGCCAGTGATGATGAATCGCTTGCCCACAAGAGATGTCGCGGGAAATCGTCATAGAGGGCTTTGAGATGAAGACTCCAGTCCCGGGCAAAATGGACTTCATCAATTATGACGCCTGCGTATCCAGCCAGAAAAATCGCACTTACGCTGTCATATAAAGAGTCATTCGCCAATCTGGGGTTATCGGCGGAAAAATAGAGAATATTCTTGTCCAGGGCATGGTGCAAGAGAAAAGTTGTTTTGCCGACCCCGCGGGGTCCCGTAAGGATCAAGGTCCTTGGTATGGATGTGATTTCTTTTGTAAATGGACGGATTCGCCCGGGCATGGTCGCAACTTGGCGACTCATGCTTGTTTCCAGATCCGCTATCTGCGAGGTTGTCATGATAGCTGGATATTAGGTTTGATATGTTCTTGTGTCAAGAATGGAAGCGGCGAAATGTTCTTGCTGCAGGAACATTCTGATAGGTAGTGTTATCTTGATCCCATATTGCGGTGATAGGCGCGGCTTCCTTTCGAGGAGGCCGCGCCTTTTCTACTCCTCCGCCAGCGGCGCCTGGAATCCGAGCACTTTGGCGCAACGGTTCATCCCGGCGCCATGGGAAAAGATCAACGGCTTTTCTCCGCCTGACTTCTCCGCGAGGACGAGGGCCGATGCCAGGTGCAGGGCGTCCAGGGTCTTGATACTGACGGGGAAAGTTTCCATGGCGCGCTTCTTGACCGCGGATGAAAGTGCCAGGAGGTACATGCCGTTCAGAAGTTTTTCCAGCCGTTCCGTCGCCTTGAGCACGCCCTCATCGTCCAACTCCCCCTGAAGCCTGCAACGCTGGATGACCCTCCGGCATTCGATCTCCATTAGCTCGCTCGATACCGTACGA
>Ga0209727_1000753_pt1 | contig 32652 bp, 21 predicted proteins | sample RifGroC1_FD_183995 | JGI IMG/M metagenome (GOLD analysis project Ga0209727, IMG submission 183995) | Groundwater microbial communities from Rifle, Colorado, USA - Groundwater C1 (SPAdes) (version 2) | ecosystem: Environmental > Aquatic > Deep subsurface > Groundwater | place: Rifle, Colorado...
CGCCGTCACGTATTCCCGGGAGCAGGCGACGGTCCACGCGTCCCGGTACCCCTGGCTCGTCCCGGTCTTCACGGCGACCGGCCAGGGGTACTCAAGGACCGTCAGGCGCGGGAACGAAGGGGCACGGGCCTGGGGATCGGAGAGCCAGAGCAGGACCCGGCGCGCGGCGGCGGGAGACAGCACAGCCTGGCCAACTGCCGACGCGCCGAGTGCCGCCTGACCGGAGGCAGCCTGGCCGGGTGCCGACGGCCCCGGCTCTCCGGCGAAGAACGAAAGTTCGGTCCGGCGACCGTCCCGCGCGAGGGTCGCGTAGGCTGCCGCTAGGTCGGAGAGCGAGACCTCCAGCCCTCCGATGGCGAGCCCGTAGCCGTACCAGGAGGAATCGCGGTTTCCGCGCGCAAGGCCGAGGTCGCGGCAGAGCTGGAGGAAGCGGTCCGGCCCCACCGCCTCCAGCACCCGGATGGCCGGGATGTTCCGGCTGTTCGCGAGGGCACGTCCGTAAAGCATGGGCCCGAGGTAATCTTCGTCAAAATTGCCGACCCGGTATTCCCCGGTCGGACCGAGCACGGAAAAGGGCAGGTCGGCGAGCACGCTGCTCGGTCCGAAGGCGCCCTCGTCCAGGCCGAGCGCGTACAGGAAGGGTTTTAGCGCGCTTCCGGAGGACCGGGGTACGGCCGCGAAGTCCACGGAACCCGAGCGCGACCTGTCGAAGTAATCCGAGGATCCGGCCCACGCGAGGACCTCTCCCGTCGCGACGGAGAGCACGACGCAGGCGGCGTTGCCCGCGAAGCCCGCCGAGAGATCCCGGACTGCTCCGCGGACCACGCCGGCGACGAAGGCCTGGAGCCCGGGGTCGACGGAAGCGCGCACTCGCCTGCCCGCCGCCCTGGAACGGCGGGACTCTTCGATGGCGCGTACGATGAAATGCATGGATTCTTCGGGGCGGGCGTCCCGGTACGGCCTGCGCATGGCCCGCAGCTGGACCGCCGCGGCCGCGCATGCGTCGGCCTCCGCTTTCCCCGATTCCCGGAGGAGGGTCAGCACGAGCAGGGCGCGTTCGCGCGCGGACTCGAAACCATCCTTGTCAAAGAGATTCATGCGTCCGGGAGCCCTGGGCAGTGCCGCCAGGATGCAGGACTCGGCCAGGCTCAGGTCGGCGACCGGTTTGCCGAAATAGCGGCGGGATGCGTATGCGACCCCGTTGATGCGGTTGCCCTGCGGGACGGTGGATAGGTAGCGGGCCAGTACGAAGCGCTTGCCGTACAGAGCGACGGCAGTCAGCGCGGCGACTGCCTCGCGCGCCTTCCTGACGGCCGTCCGCGGCCCCGGATGCGCGATGCGGATAGTCTGCATCGCGATGGTGCTCGCGCCCTGCCGTCGCCCCGAAAGGTTCGATCTCAGGGCCCGGGCTATGGCGATCGGGTCCACCCCGGGATGGAAGGCGAAGCGCCGGTCCTCCACCGCGATCACGGCGGCCGTGAGCAGGGGGTTCTCGTCGGCTTCGACCGGCCAATAGCCGAGCTCCCCCTCGCCACCCGCGTCCTCGCAGAGAAAGCCCCCCAGCCGGTCCTCCAGCAGTATCGTCGGTGCCGGGAGGGGCAGGGGGACGAGGACAGCGCCCGAACAGAAAACCGCGGCCGCGAGGAGGGCGGGCACGGCGAAGCCGAACGCGAAAGGCGAAGCCGCGCGGGGATCGGGAAAACTCATCGAGCCGCGGTATCCCCGATCCTGACCGCGCAGCCGTCGGAGAAGCCGAAGGTCGCGCCATCGTACATCAGTTCCGCCTTCGCCTGGGGAGCCGTATAGCTGCCCGGAAAGCTCGCGCGGGAACGGAAGAAGAAATGGAAGGTGCCCTTCGGCAGGCTGTTGAAGTAATAGACAGTCCTGTCGTCCAGCGTCATCGTCCAGCTCGGCTGGATCGTGTTCCGTCCATAGGGAATCGCATCCGGGCTCGCGCCCGCGAGGCGCGGATCAAGCGGCTCGAAGCCCGCCGCCAGGGGAACATCCAGCGCGACGAAATCGCGTTCCATGAAGTTGGTGAGCGTCACGTGTTCCTCCACGATCTGGTCAAGGGCGAAGGCGGCCGTTTCGCCGGCGCGTGCCTTGATCGCCTTGCCGGGCGGAAGGCCGCCGTCCACCGGGATGAATTCCCTTTCGACCAGGAAGCCCTCGTTCCGCGCCTTCAGCCCGCTCCCCCGGGCCAGCGGATACCAGGTGGTCGTGCAATGGAAGGCGATGGGGGCTTTGCCGGACTTCTTCTTCAGGCTGACGGTTCCGGCAGGGAAATCCTTGAGGTCGAAAGTCGCGATCCGCGCGCCCTTCGTGCTGAAGCGCTCGGTCCTGGAGGGCGAGGCCACCTCGAACTCGACGGTCTCCGCGGGCGTGCTCTCCATCCATGCGGCGAGGGCGCGGGAAGCCGCGACCGTGTCCATGGTGGAGCCCCACCCTGCCGCGCCCGCCTTTTCGAGCAGCCAGTCGGCGAGCATGGGCAGGCGCTTGTCCTTCCGATCCACCGCCGACAGGGCTTCAAGCACGGCCGCGACGGTCCGCGTTTCCGTGACGAGCACGCGGCTTCCGGAGGAAAAATCCTTCACTCCGGCGAGCACCGTCGCCCCTCCCGCCCGCTTGGTCACGAGGCTCGCGACGAGGGATTTTTCCAGCTCGTTGAACTTCGCGCCCCTCCCCTCCCCCCGCGCCTTCAGCAGTCGGTACAGGGTCGCCCGGCTCAGGAGGTCCAGGCTCGCGGATTTTTCCAGGAAGTTGCCCGCGTAGGAAGAATTCCACCGGCCCGCCGCGTCCAGGGCGGAGAGGGCCTGGACGCGCTCGAAGAATTCCCAGTTCAGTTCCCAACGGTAATAGTCCGAACGCAACGAGGCGTCCAGGGCGTCCGCGGCCCGGTCAAAGGATTCCCTGTCGATGCGCAGGCCCGCCTTCTCAGCCGCGGCCAGGAATTCCACGACGTACGCGGTGAGCGCGACGGAGGGTTCGGAATCGGGCCAATACGACAGGAGACCGTTCTCCGCCTGGCAGGTCTGGAGGTAGCGACGGTATTCGGCGAAGGATTGGGTCAGCAGGCCCGCCTCCGTCGCGGCTCCCGCCGACGCGATGAAGTCCTTCAGGGCGACGGACGGGAAGAGCCGGCTGGTCACCTGTTCCAGGCAGCCGTGTGGGTACTCGTCCAGGAAACGGAAGCCCCGCGCGATGACGAGCAGCCGCGGATCGGTCGCGACCAGCAGGGTGCGGTCGATCGTACCCGCGCGCGCCGGAGCCGAAGGAGGCGGAAGGGCCAGTTTGCCGTCGGCCGCGGGAGAAAGGACGGAATATTCGCGGTACTGAGCCGCGTCGCTGCGCACGGGGAGGTCGAGCTCGAAGGCGTCGCGCGCCTTGTCGGAAGCCCGCTCCATCGCGAAGGAGACGGCGGCGGTCGGAGCGCGGGCGGCGTAGTCTCCGGGAAGGCTGAGGGGAAGGAACAGGCGCAGGGCGTCCTTGGCGGGCAGCACGACGCGCCGCGCGCTCTGGAGCTGGGACGCGGTTCCCCCGGGCGTCGTGAAGCCGCCGAGCTTGAAGGCCCAGCTCGCCTCTCCGCCTTCTCCTTCCACGACCCGTGCGGTCGCGCCGGCCTCGAATTCGTCCCAGGGCCTCACGAAACGGGGCAAAATCTGCTGGAGGGCGACGGCCAGCCTCACCGTCAGCTCCGAGCGCGCGGAACCGAAGCGGTCCAGCCCGCTGGTCACCACGACGCGGACGGCGAAGTCGGTGAGGTTGTCGGGCAGGTCGATGTCCACGACAGCCTTTCCGCCGACCACCGGGATGCCCGTCTTGAAGTAGGGGACGGTCTTGAAATTCTTGCGCACCGTCGACCGGTTGAAGAGCTCGCCCATCATGAATTCCTCGGCTCCGTCGCCGCCGGGGACCTCGGAAACGGGAAGGAAGCCGAGCGCCCGGTTGCGCGTGTCCAGGAGGCGCACGGAGCCCCCGAGCCTGTCCAGGAAGGAAACCAGCGGATCCAGGGGCTGCTCCTCCCCGAGGGAGAGCACCGCCTTGTCGACCAGCCAGACCGTCGCCTCGCCGTCCAGCGGCGCCCCGCGCGTATCGCGGGCATTCACCGTCAGCCGGACCGTCTGGGCGGGCGTCGCCTTCGCGACATGATCCAGGCCGACCAGCACCTGGTTCTCCACGGGGGCGACCCGGAGCAGGAGGGAGGAGCCGACCGTCGAGGGCTTGCCGAGGTCGGCGGCCTCGCCCGACGCCGGACGGGCCGCGCCCGCCCTTCCCCGGTACAGGATGGCCTGCACCGGGATGGAGGGCGCCATGTCCGCGCTGATAGGCAGCTCCCAGGTTCCCCGTCCGTCCTTGACCGGAACTACCGAGTAGCGGACGGCGTCGGGAGCCTCGACGGCGAGGAGCACGAAACCGTCGCGGTACGGGCTCTCCACGACCACCTTGGCCGTCTCCCCCGGCTTGTAGGAATTCTTGTCCGTCGTCATCTCGAAGACGCCCGCCCGTTTACGGTCCCAGGAAACGGGTCCCTCGGCCGAAACGAAGAGGTCGGAGCTCGCGATTATCCTGCGGCCGAGGTGGTCGCGGGAGGAGACCTCGAGTATATAGACTCCCGGCTCCTCCACCTCGAAGGAGAGCTTCTTCGCCGCGGGCCCGGAGACGAACGAGGTCTCCGCGACGACCGCGTCGACGGACTCGCTGACGTACTTCGCGTCGCCGGTGGTGAAATCGGTCTCGGCCACATAGCTGTGCCATTGGCGGTGGATGAGCCTGACCGAGAGTTCCCTGTCCGCCAGCGGTTTGGACTTGTGGTCTATCGCGAGGAATTCGCCGCGCACCGTCCTGCCCTCCTTCACGAGGCGGTCGGTCTTCAGGCCGACGGAGAAGGGCGGCAGGGCGTACACGCTGGCGGACCGGGTGACCGTCTGCCGGTCGGCTCCGCGCACGGTACCGGAAATGACGTACCTGCGCGCCTTGCCGTCCCTCTCGTTCCTGGGGTCTATCAGCAGGCGGGCGGCTCCGTCCTGGTCGAGCGTCCCGGTGCGGCTTCCCGTCTCGGCGGATTCCGAGCGCGGGCCCTGGCTGAAGCGCTCGTCGGTGGAAAAGACGAAGCCGGGATATTCGGCGGGCCGGAGGCTCCAGGGGTACTGCTCTATCTCCCAGGAAACCTCTTCCCCGGTGACCCGGCCGCCCGCATAGTAGGTCGCGGTCAGCAACAGCTCGAAGGGCTTGTCCATGGGGACGACCGGATCGGCGTCTATATCCACCTGGAAAAGGGGTATGCGGTAGCTGAGTATCTTGAAGGGTACAGAAGAGAGCACCTGGCCGGTTTCTATCGAAAGGGTCGCGACGTACTCGCCGGTGGGGGCGTCCGCTTCCAGGAAATCGAAGGACAGGGCTCCGGAAGCCAGCGAAGGCTTCAGGTCGAAGGTCCAGCTCCGCCCGTCGGGGCCCGATACCGTAGCGACGAGGGGTTTTCCCGTATACGCGCCTATCTTTCCGAGCCTCCAGTCGCGGACCCAGCCGAAGGCATGGACGCTCTCCCCCGGCCGGTAGACGGGCCGTTCCGTCGCGATCCTGCCCTTGTAGCGCGCCTTCTCCCGCTCCGCCCGGCTGTCCGCGGCGAGCCAGGAGAGCCAAGATCCTCCGGTGAACCAATGGTTGTTCGCGAAGGAGGGGGGCGGATCACCGCAGGACTGGACGAGCAGGTCGTCGGCCTTCGTGACGACGACGCGGTAGGGGACGAGCTTGAGCGCCTTGCGGTGCTCGTAGCGGAACAGGCCGGATTTGTCGGTGCGGCCCCGCAGGAGGACAACGGGCGCGGCTCCGTCGCGGCCCTCCACGCGGATCTCGGCATCGGGCACGGCTTCTCCCGAAGAGAGGGACGTGACGAGGAACTGGAGCGCCCGCTCCTCTTCGGAAACGGTGAGGCAGAGGTCGGTGACGTCGACGCGGACCCAGTAGCGCCGCGTTCCCTTGTCGAGGGTGCGGTAACCGATGAGGAAGGATCCGGCGGGATTCTTCCCGAAGGCCGAGTCCAGTTCGGCCCCCACGTCCAGTCCCCAACTCGCGCGGGGCGAGGATGACGAGACGGGAAGGTCGGCCACCTTGGACACCGTCGGAGACAGCAGGAGCCGGATATGGCCCGCGACGTCCGTTCCCGGAGCAGGTTCCTCGCCGGGCATGGGGGGACGGGAGTTTTCCTCTATGGCGACGGGAGAACGGGGGAACGGGAAGAAATCGTAGCTCAGCGGATCGATGCGCTGCAGGCGCAGGTCGATCTTGCCGGTTCCCCTACCCTCCATCGGGAAAAGCCGGGGGCCGTAGCGCTCGACGAGGGCGCCGGCGGCCTTCCACGAGACGAACGCGGATTCCTGCTTGAAGTAGAAGTGGAAGGAGGAAGGTGCGGCGGATACGGCGCGGCGGCCGGAAGCCGAAACGAAGTAGGCGGGATTCGCCAGGATGCGGTACAGGCGATCGCGGTCGGCCTCGAAGCGGAGGGAAACGCGCCGGTCGGAGGTCTCGAAGCGCAGGTTCCGTACCGCGGGTTCGAAGGAGAAGGCGCGCTTGACATCCTCGAGACCGGGAGGGGCGATGCGGTCCGAAAATTCGAAGAAGAGGGCATTGTCGCCGACGCCGCAGTCCAGGGCCTGGTCCTCGGCGTAAGCCGCCCCCCGGGCGGAAACGGGCAGCCGTACCGAGCCGGCGCCCATGCCGGTCATCCTGAACTCGCTCTTGGTCTCCCATGAATAGTCCGCGACGGAGCCCGGGATGGACGGATCATCCGAGAGCGCCAGGTGGAGGAGGATGCGTTTTCCGTACGGCACCGCCTCGCGCAGCGAGATCCGGTATGAAGCGCGCGTCACCGACTTGCCGGACTCGAGCTCTCGGACGGAGAAGGAGCCCTCCGGAAGCCATTCGGCGTTTTCTCCCGAGACTCCCGGAAGATCGCGGAGTTCCACGGAAATGAGCGAGCGGAGGGTCTCGGCCTGGATGGGTCCGGGAAAGGTCAGGGTGATGGAGGAGAAGGGCTCCAGTCCGATGGAGGCCGGGGCGGGGGAAACGGATTCGGGTCCGGCGACCATGGTGCTCAGGCGGTGTTCGCCCGAAAGGGTGACCACCGTGAACCTTCGCAGGGGCGGCCAGGGAGCGGAAGGAAGGAAACGGAGGGTACGCGCGTCCTCCCAGCGGTATTCCCCGTCGACCGCGGGACGGAGGGACAGGTACGGCCCCGGACCCGGAACGGCGGACGCCGAGGAGGGACCGACATCGCGGTCGTAGAGCACGGTCACCGGATCATAGCCGCGGAGGAAACGATCCGGAACCACCAGGGCGGTCGGAGTCTGGGAGTACGCCGCGGCGGCGATCAAAAGGAAGGCAAGGGTCGAAACGCGCATCTTTGTCATCGTCATTCTCCGTCCTGCATATAAGCGGCGACGATCCCCTCGGGGACATCGTGGTTTTCGCCTTCGAGGCCGATCCAGACCGGCGCGTAGCGCAGGGCTTTTTCGCGGGCCTCGACGACGATGTTATAGACGCCGGCTTCAAGCTCATCCAGGAAAAGCGGTCCTTCCGAGATCGTCCGCATCGCCGCGTCCGTGAGGCGGACGGATAAGCCGTCGCTTTCGGCCCGCACGCCGACGCCGACCCGGCCCGCGCGGGAGACCCGGAAGCTGTAGACGTGGAAGCGGAAGGGCGCAAGCAGGCGGCTCCCGCCCTCCCCGGACTCGGTCCGCGTCTCGACATCGACCGTTTCGGCCGCGAGGGTGCCCGACCGCGACGAGCCGAGGAAGGGCCGCGCGACGACGGAGTACGAGCCCGCGGGGAGCGAAAGCAGGAGGGCCTGCCCCTCGGTTCCGGCCGCGAAGGCGACGGTCCCGCCCCTTCCGTCCAGAATCGCCAGGACGCCGCTGCCGCTGGCCCTGACGTAGACGGGCCGGCCGCTTCCGTCCACCGGAAGCGCCCAAGCGCGGGCTGCGGCGCCCTCGAGCGTCCGGCCGGCGCCGACGGCTTCGCCCGCGGAGGAGGCCGCATCACGCAGAGCCCCATCCCGGAAAGCGCCTTCACGGAAAGCCGCGGGAAGGTCGGCCGCCACGGAAACCCGGTACCAGCCAGCGTCCGCATCGACTTCCAGGCGGCCCTCCGTGCCCCGGACGACCAGGACGGACAGGCCGCCCGGCCCCTCGGCCCGCTCGCCGCGGGAAACGATCCCCGTCGCCTCGTCGAAGAAGCGGATGCCGCGGACGGTCCCCGCGACGACGATGGACTGGGGAGCCTTCGCCCGGATCGGGACGGATACGCGTCCGGCGGCGCCCGGCGCGGCCTCGACGGCTTCGCCGGAACCGAGGATACGATCGCCCGCTGAGGATGCCGGGAAAAGTTCCAGGGAGGCGAGCGCCGGCTTCGATCCTTCGTTGAGGATGTACATTACGCCCGACGCCTCGGTCTCGAAAGCCGTTGTCGCGTCGGCGGCGATGAAGGTCCGCAGGGTCGCGTCCGTCGCCGTGAAGCAGGAAAGCCCCTTCTCCAGGGTCGCTCCGAACATGAGCTTCGATCCGCCCGGCGTCACGGCGACCGCCGAGGCGGGCGGAACGGTCAGGGTGCGCGGGCTTCCCGGCACCAAGACCAAGTCCGCGGTAACCGGGAGGGTACGGAACCGCAGCGCTATGCGCCTCCCGTCAGGCCGCTCGACCGAATCGCGCAGGTCGACGGTGCGCGTTCCGGCGGCCAGGCCGAGGACGGTGGAACGGTCCGATACGGCCGACCGCGACCAGTCGACGCCCGCGGCCTCCGCCGGGGAGCCTGCCCCGCGTACCGACAGCGAAACCGGCCGGCCGCGCGCCTCGGCGACGAGAAGCCCCACGGAGCCGAGGGGAATCTCGACCGAAACGCGTTGCCCACCCCGGGCAAGCGGAAGGTTGGCAGCGTCACCGCCCGAGAGGGACAAGACCCGCAGGGTAAGCCGTCCGATCGGGGCGAAAGCGGCATCGGCCAGCCAGGATCCGGCAGCGCGCAGGCTATCGCCGGCGACAGGAGCGAAAGGAACGTCGATGCCGTCGGAGCGAAGGAGCCCGTCGCGATCCGCGAACCGGCTCCTGCCGGTCGGATCGCGCAGGAGGACCGCGGTTTTTCCGGTCTCGACCGCTCCCTCCTCGTCCAAAGCCTTTTCCTCGAATTCCAGTTCGCGAACCCGCAGAACGACGGGAAGCGCGTTTTCGGCGGACCGCGAACACCTGATGAGATAGGAACCCCCGCCCTGCAGGGGTACGGCGAAACGTCCCCCGCCTGCGGCAATCATGAGGCCGTCGCGTTCCAGTGAAAGATCAGAGCCGCCGTCCGCCTCGATCAGGTACGGAGCCGTGCGGCCGGGCACGAAGGGCACGACCGATATCGCGTCGGCGGCCTCCAGACTGCGTTCGAAGGATCCCGTCGCGCCCGTCTCGCGTCGCTCGCTCCTGAACGAGAGGCGTATCGACGAAGTCGACGAAGCGGAACCCGGTTCGATGAATTCCGGCGGGTCGGAAAGGGTCGGGTCGTCGCTCACGCCGATCTTCACCACATAGCGGCCTGCTTCCAGCGGTAGCGCGATGGCGCAGTTCCAGTCGTCGGCTATCGGCCGCGCGGACGCGACGAACTTGTAGCCCCCGTCGGTCGATCTGAACAGGGCCGCGTCCAGTTCCGACCGCCCCGAAGTCGTAAGGCTCCAGTACCCCGGCCGCCCTATCGCGACGGGGATCGCGGCGCCTACGGAAGCGGGGACGGACCGGCCTTCGAACAGGTCGTCGCAGGAAACCCACAGGTCGTAACCATGGTCCTCGTCGCTGATCGCCGGTTCCATCTCCAGCCGGTTCCGCCCCGCGGGAAGCTTGAGCTCCATCGGCTCGGACGAACCGAAACCGGCCTCGACGATGGTTCCGTCTTCCGCGACCAGTCGCCAGGCCATGGAATCCGAAAGCGACAGGAAGGCGCGGACCGCTACGGGCACCGGGAGCGCGGCCGTATCCGGACCCGGCCCCCTCCAGCTCCTCTGGTACTGGCGGCCGAATTCGGCCGGGAAGTCCTTCCCCGCCGAGGCTGCCGCCGCCTCCGCGGGCGGCCGGATCGCCGTCAGCGAGAACACGCGCCGCGTGGGCACGGGATCGGGGAAGGAATACCAGACGTACTCTCCCCTCCGTAGGACGTTCCGGAAGGATCCGTTCGCGACCGGTTCCCTGACGGGCCAGCCGCCCGAATCCTCCAGCCGGTAGGAGAAGTCCCTGTCCAGGGACCAGGCGTCAATCCTGTACTCACCCGTTTTATCGGCCTTCACGGGGATGACGAGGGCTTCATCCGCCGCCGCAGTCGCGCGCCGGATGGAACCGTCGGAAAGCGCGGCGAGCGGGCGGACGGGCGAGCGGACGAAGGACACGCCTGCCTGGCCCGCTGAGCGGCCGAGCGCGGTCGCCTCCACCTGGTAGCGGCCCGGTTTCAGGTATTCCAGGATGCGCGCGTTGCGGCCGGCACCTCCGCCCTGGGCGCGCCGGATGGATACGCGGAGCGGATCGCGGAGCGCGATCCCCGTCTGAAGCCGACCGGTCGTTTCGACGACGTAAAAGCCGCCCGTCTCCACGCTGAACTCGAAACGCCGCGTTCCTCCCGCCGGATATTCGTCCCAGACCGCCTTTCCCTCGCTGAGTTCGACCGGCGCCGCGGCCGCTTCCGCAACCGCTACAGCGGCCGCTTCCGCGGCCGGAACGGGCAGCGCTTCCGCGAGTATCCACTTTTCGCCCGCATGGGAAGACTCGACCGAAAGCTCGTGGAGGCCAGCCCCGTAGGCCGCGGCTTCGTTCCAGCCGGCCCCGTCGACCTTCACGGTAAATCGCGAAAGCCCGCCGCCTTCCGCGGCCGTCCCGCCGTCGCCGAGGATGCGGAGGCGGGACGGTCCCGCAAGGAGGAAGCGGACGGCGGTCCGTTCCCCGGGCAGCAACCTGATCGAGAGGGGCCCGTCCGCGAGTTCGGCGGGCAGGCGCCGAAGGGACGCGCCGAAGGGAACGTACGAGGAGGCGCCGACGAAAAGCAGGAGCCGCGCGGAAGGGCCCGACTTCGGAACGTACAGGGAAGACCAGGAAAACGATTGGGCGGGAGCGGCCGGAGCGGAGCCCCAGAGCAGGGAACCGCCCAACCTCGACAGCAGGCTGTCCTTCACGATAGCCGCCTCCAGGAAACCGGGGCGCAGGGACGAGGCTCGCAGGAGGTAGCGACCGGCCGGGAGTTCCACGCCCGTGCCCCCCGGGACCTCGGCGACGGGCTCCAGGTACGGACTGCCGTTCTGGAAGCGGCTGAATTCCCAGCTGGCCGCGACTTTCTTCGGATCCTTCTCCTGCACGACATAACGGGCGCCGACTGCCACGTCCAGGTATAGCGCGAAGGAATCCAGGAGGTTGGCCTGCAGACGCAGGGGTACCGAATCCGTCAGCTTGAAGGAGGAATCGGCGAGGATTCGCATGCCCGTCCGCGCGGACGAGGCACCGGCCTCCGCGACGAAGGCCGAAATCGGAGCGGAATCCTTGGCCTCCGCGGAGGCGAGAACGCGGAGCGCGGCAGTCCCTGCCTCTTCGCTCGCAAGCTCGCTTCCCGAACCTTCGACCGAGGGGAAGAAGCGGACCGCGGCCCGGCTTCCGATCGCGCCCCGGACGACCAGCCATTTCCGCTCGTACCTACGCAGCGACAGGGTCGCCGCCTGGGAACCGGGTTTGCCGTCGGTCGACGCCATCGGGCGGGCGCCGATGAAATCCCGGCCCTCCGGGGAAGCCGACAGGGACAGCTCTCCGCCGGAAATGGCCGCCGCCTGCGCGAAGTCGACCGAGGGAGGCAATGAAAGGCAGGCGAACCCGGAGCCTCCGATTTCGACCTCGTGGAGGCCGATGTCGTCGAAACGCCGCTCGCCCTCCATAACGTACAGCTCGTCTCCGCCGCCGCCGCCCGACCAGGGAAGGCCGGGAGCGCCCCAGCAGACGACCGTGTACTCGCCCGGCTCGACCTTAGCCGAAATCAGCCGGTAGGAAGCGGGCTTCCCCACTTCCGCCTCGACCCGCCCGGTGAACGGCTCGACTCCCGTCTCCCAAGTGCCCGAACGCAGCAGGGTCATGCCGCCCAGGGTCCGGCCGAGGGCCAGGAAGGTCAGGCGCCCCCCGCCCTCGGCGACGCTGACGGGAAAGGTAACGAGCTCTTTTTCGCCGAGCCTGTGGACGCTGAAGAAACCCTGCCCCTGGGCCGCGCCGGACCGGACAGTGGGGCGTTCGCGGAAGCGCTCGACGATGACGGTCGCCCTGCCGCCCTCCCGCTTGTATATGCGCAGCTTGTAGTCGCCGGGGTCAAAGAAGGCCGAGAAGTCCCGCGGGGCGGAAGCCGTATCCTCGGAGAGGAACGCCGAACCGAGCACGCCGTGCATGCGGTCAACCACGTCGACCGAGGCCCCGCGGTCTCCCTCCAGCCGGACGGCGTAGCGTCCGCGCTCGCGCACGGAGAATATCCGTTCGGCTTGGGTTTCCTCCGCGCCGATGCCGAACTCCGCGACGGTCCCGGTTGCGGCGGTCCCGGTTGCGGCGGTTTCGGCTGAGGCGGTCCCGACCGCGGCGGTCCCGACTGCGGCGGTCCCGACTGCGGCGGTCCCGACTGCGACGGTTTCGGCTGAGGCGGTCCCGACCGCGGAGGTTGCCGCCAAGGCGAGGGTAAGTGCGAGGGCGAGCTTCCGTGAGTACCTCATTGTTTCCTCCGTCCGGTAACGGCGATGGCTATCGAATCTTATTATAAAAGAGAGGATCACCTACCCCGTCAAGGCCGACAGCGCCATAAATATAGCCGTCCCGCCGACTATGCTCAGCAGGGCGTTGCGCCGCCAGAGATGCAGCGCGACGGTCGCGAGGGCGGCCACGAAGGCGGGAATGCCGAACGGCGCCTTCGCGGAAGCGGCCGAGGCGATCGAATAGACGGCCAGGACCGTCATCGCGACGGGGGGGACGGCCTTTTCCACAAAGGAAACGAAACGTTCCCGTCCGCGGCCGCCTGAGCCGCGGAAAAGGAAGAAAGGAGCGGCGCGGCAGGCGAGGATCACGAATGCCATGGCGGTTACCATGACGAGGGCTTCGCCGAGGCTCAGCACGGTCGGCCCCCTTCGGCCGCGTTTCCCTTCGGCCGGTCCATGAGGGCTACGGCGGCGAGCGCGGCGCCGATCGCGACCAACAAGGCCGCACGCGAGGGAACCAGCATGGACGAAAGGATGGCCGCCGCCGCCGAGATGGCGAAGGGGGCCACGCGCCGGACCCGGAGGGCCTGTTCGACCATGAGCACGACGAAGAGGGCGGTAAGCGCGAAGTCCAGCCCGTCCAGCTTGAAGGGCAGCAGGGATCCCGCGACAGCGCCGATTACGGAACCGGCTACCCAATACGACTGGTCCAGGGCCGAGACGAGGAACATAAAGGCGCTCCGGTCTTCCTCTTCGATGCCGTCGATCCTCGAATCCGGCAGGGAGGACAGCAGGGCGAAGGTCTCGTCGGTCAGCGAGAAGACGAGGTAGGGCTTCAAGCGGCCGGCGACGCCGAAGCGCTTCATCATGGACACTCCGTACGCCAGATGCCGCGCGTTCACCACGAGGGTTATGAGGGCGGCTTCGGCAAGGGACGCCCCCGAGGCGAAAAGTCCCACCGCGATGAACTGGGCCGCGCCCGCATACATGAACAGGCTCATGACAAGGGCTAGCCAGGCGGGATATCCCGCATCCACCAACAGGAGCCCGAAAGCGATCCCGATCGCGAGGTATCCGAGCAGCACGGGCACGGAATAGCGGAAGGCTGCGGAGAAAAGGCGGCGGGACGGAATCATTCCGGCTTACTCTCCGTCAGCATGGCGGTGGGCAGCCCCTCCGGGGAAAGCAGTCCACGCCCCCGGCCAAAGCCCTCCTGGACCATGCCAATGAGGGCTACGGCCGATTGCACCAGGGACATGAGTGAGGCGGTTATCTCCCGCTCCTCGTCCTCGTCGATGAAATCGTCCCGGGCGAGGGCTCCCGTGATGCGCATGTTGAGCCGGGCCACCTCGTTGACGAGGACGGCCATGCGCTGGGCGAGCTGCTTATAGGAATACTGCATCCGCTTGTCGGAGATGGCCGTCAGGGAATCTATGATGGAGACTATGTTCTTGAGCTGGTGGACCATGCGGGGATTGGGATTCCTTTCCGCCTCGACCCGCCAATTCTGGAAACGGACGAGCGTCTTTTCTATCAACTTGCGCAACTCGGCGTTGGACGGACCGTCTTCCGTCGCGGCATCTTCGGTCATCTTTCAGCCATCCTTGGTTCCCCGCGCCGAACATAGCACGGAGGAACGCAAGCAGACAATCGATGACGCTAAACGGCGGGCCGGGAATTACCGATAAGGAATACATGAAACGCGCACACCCGATAATCGCCCTCCTCGCCCTCGCCGCCCTCTCCTCCGCATCCGCCCAGACGGTATCGGAACCGGCCGCATTCAGGCAGGAAGGAATAGCGTCCTGGTACGGGGCGGAATTCGAAGGCAGGCCCACGGCGTCCGGGGAACGCTTCGATTCGCGCCTGCTGACCGCCGCCCACCCCACCCTCCCCTTCGGTACCGTCGTCAAGGTCACCAACGCCCACAACGGAAAAAGCGTGACGGTCCGCGTCAACGACCGCGGGCCCTTCGTCGCCGCCCGGATCATCGACCTGTCGCGCGCGGCGGGGGAAAAACTGGACATGGTGGTCACCGGCACCGCCCCCGTCGTCGTGGAAGCGGTCGTCGCGTCCGCCCCGCCATCCATACCGCCGTCCGCAACCCTTATCCCGGCCCCCCTTCCGGCGGCGGCGGAAGCCTCCACCACCGTATCCGCCGCGGCCACCGTTTCGGCCTCCGCCCCCGTCCCGACTCCCGCTCCGGCGGCTCCGGCGGTGGCGGCTCCGGCGGCTCCGGCGGCTCCGGCGGCGGCGACAGCAGCGGTGGTGGCGGCGGCGGCGGAGGTCCCGACCCCCATCCCAGCCCCCATCCCTGAGGCGGCGGAATCCGTCCGGATCGCCGCCAGGCCGGCGGCCCGCCTCTTCCCCAAGGCGCCCGACGCGAAAAGCGACAAGAAGTACCGGTTGCAGGTCGGGTCGTACAAGCTGGTCCGGAACGCGACGGAGGCGTACGACAAGCTCTCGAAGGCCGGCCTTGTCCCGTCCTATGAACGGAACGGAGAGCTGTACCGGGTCGTCATTGCCTCCGTCCCGGGGGCCGAGGTCCAGGCGGCCGCCGAGCGGCTCGGGGAAGCGGGTTTCGCGGAAGTCCTTGTCCGCGAAGAACGGTAGGCTCGCCGGACGATGCCCCGCGGCAGTACGAGGCATCACGACCGGACCGCTCCTTGACAGGACGGACGCGCGCGACGAGAATCCGAAGCGCGATGCCGCCTGAGGGAAGGGCCGCAAAGGGGTTTGCATGAAGAAGAAGGTCAACGTCAATTTCGCGGCCGGCGTGATCCTGCTCGTCGCCGGGGTAGCGGTTCTCGCCTACGGCATCTACCTATATAACGTTTCCCGCCAATCGCTCGGCAGCGCCCTCGGCAAGATGTTCACCGGGAAATCCAAGGACGAGACCACCGCGATCGTCACGATAATCGCCGGAGGGGCCTCAACCCTGCTCGGCGCCTTCCTCGCCTTCGCCCGCGGCCGCCGCTGAGCCGTCCTCCGCCTGCCGTCCGCCGTTCCTTAAAACAAGGCCGCCCTGAAGGACGTGAACCGTCCCTCGGAGCGGCCTTTTCATATCCCGATTAAACGTATATAGTTCAGAGGGATATCCTGCGGTTCCGGATCGGGACCGTAGCGTCTCCAAGCCGAAGGCTCCCGCGCCAGCGGGATACCGAACAGGACGGGCCCGAAAAGCTGCCCCATTCGCCCAGGCGGAGACTGAAGAGGCGCGGTACGCGCTTCGATCCCCTCGAAATTGACCGAAAAAAAGAGAACCCGATGGAATTTACCGAACTGAACTTGCACCCCGATCTTCAACGGGGACTCGCGGACTCCGATTACGTGACATGCATGGCCGTGCAGGAGCAAGTGCTCAAGAACGCTTTTGGCGGCTCCGACCTCTACGTCCAGTCCCAGACCGGGACGGGCAAGACCGCGGCCTACCTCGTCGCGATCTTCCAGCGCCTCCTCACCGAGCCCCTGCTCGGCGGCAAAAAAGCCCTGATCATGGTTCCCACCAGGGAGCTCGCGGTCCAGGTCGAAGACGAAGCCAAGAAGATCGGCAAGTACCTTCCTTTCAAGGTCGGCAGCTTCTACGGCGGCGTCGGCTACGCCCACCAGCAGAAACTCCTGCGCGAGAACGCCCAGATCATGGTCGGAACGCCCGGTCGCGTGCTGGACCTCAACGGTTCCGGCCAGATGAATCTCATGGACATCGCCTTCCTCGTCCTGGACGAGGCCGACCGCATGTTCGACATGGGCTTCTACCCCGACCTCCGCAAGCTCATCAAGGTAGTTCCCCCCGCCGACCGGCGCCAGACCATGCTCTTCAGCGCCACCCTCAACGCATGGGTCAAAAACCTTGCGTGGGAGTACACCAAGGAACCTCTGGAAATCGAAATAGCGCCGGAGAACATCACGGTCCTCGAGATCGACCAGATGCTCTACCACGTCCCGAGCGAGGACAAGCTGAAGTTCATGCTCGGCCTCTTCGAGCGCGAGAAGCCGGAAAGCGCCATCATCTTCTGCAACACCAAGCGCTTCACCGAAATCATCGCCAAGCGCATGCGCATGAACGGCATCGAATGCGAATTCATCATCGGGGACCTCCCCCAGATCAAGCGACTGCAGGTCATCGAGGACGTCAAGGCCGGAAAGAGCCGCTTCCTCGTGGCGACCGACGTCGCCGCCCGCGGCCTGGATATCGAAGGCCTGGCGATGGTCGTCAATTTCGACCTGCCCACCGAAGCAGAGAACTACGTCCACCGCATCGGCCGCACGGCCCGCGCGGGCAAGACCGGCAAGGCGGTCAGCCTGGCCAGCGAACAGGACGTCTACTACCTGCCCTCCATAGAGAAGTACCTGGAAAGGAAGATTCCGTCGGAGGTCGCCCAGGCCTCCATGTACGGCACCGACAAGAGCGAAGGCCTGCGGATCCGCACGGACGACTACGGCGACGACAGGGGCGGCGGAAGAGGCGGCCGCAGGGACGGCAGGAGCATCGAAGGCCACGGAAGTTTCGGCGGAGAACGGGGGGGCCGGCGCTCGGAGCATGCGCGTCCCGCCGAGCGCAGGAACGAAGCGGTCTCCGGCCAGGACATACGGAGGAACCCCGAACGCGCGGCGCCCGCCGGCGTGGCGCGTCCCTTCGTTCCCAAGCCCGACGCCCTCCCTCCTACCGAACGCCCCCGCCCCGTCGATCGCCCGCCGCGCGACGCCCGGATCGAGCGCGAGCGCGAGAAGGCGCGGACCGCGGACCGGGAGCGCATGGAAACCAGGACCACCCAGGGCCCGCGCGACAACCGCGCGGCCGCCAAGCCGGACCTCTCCCGGGTATCCCTGGAAGAGCGGCTGGCGTACTACAAGCGCAAGTACGGCGACGATCAATCCAGCCCGCCGCAGGCGGCCGAAGCGCGTGAGGGCCCCCGGCCAAAAGGCCGCGCCCCGGGACCGAACGCCAAGCCGGGACGCGGCCAGCGCAGGGACGCTACCCAGCCCCCCGCCCAGAAAGGCCCCGCCCAGAAGGCTCCGGCCCAGAAGGCTCCGGCCGACGGCCCCAAGAAATCCATCATCGCCCGCCTGTTCGGCGCTTTCGGCAAAAAAAAGTAGGACAACCCGATGATTTTCGTAACCGACGTTTCCCTCGCTTTCGGCGAACGCAGCCTGTTCAAAGACGTCAACCTCAAATTCACGCCGGGCAACTGCTACGGCATCATCGGAGCCAACGGTTCCGGCAAATCCACCTTCCTGAAAATCCTCTCCGGGGAGATCGAGCACGATCGCGGCGAGATCTCCATCGGCGCGGGGAAGCGCATGGCCATCCTGAAGCAGGACCATTTCGCTTTCGAGGAATACCCCGTCCTTGAGACGATCGTCATGGGCTACGCGAAGCTCTACGCCGTCCAGAAGGAACGCGAGGAAATCTACGCCAAGGAAGACTTCTCGGAGGCGGACGGCCTGCGGGCCGCCGACCTTGAAGCCGAATACGCCGATCTCGGCGGCTGGGAAGCGGAGGCCGAGGCGAGCCGCATGCTCTCCGGCCTCGGCTTGGAAGAAGAAGACCACGGCAAGCTCATGAAGGAGCTGGACGAATCCAAGAAGGTGCGCGTCCTGCTGGCGCAGGCCCTTTTCGGCAATCCCGACATCCTCCTGCTCGACGAGCCCACCAACGGCTTGGACCTCGAATCCATAGCCTGGCTGGAAGAATACCTGATCAATTTCCCGAACACCGTGATCGTCGTCTCCCATGACCGGCATTTCCTGAACGCCGTCTGCACCCACACCTGCGACATCGACTACGGCAGGATCTCCATGTACTCGGGCAATTACGATTTCTGGTACCAGATGAGCCAGATGCTTCAACGGCAAGCCCGCGACCAGCTCAAGAAGAACGAGGACAAGGCCAAGGACCTGCGCGAATTCATCCAGCGCTTCTCCTCCAACGCGTCCAAGAGCCGGCAGGCCACCAGCCGCAAGAAGGTGCTGGAGAAGCTGGATCTGGACAACATCAAGGTCACGACCCGAAAATTCCCCTACGTCGCCTTCAAGAGCGAACGCGAGATCGGCAACAACGTGCTCCGCATCGAAAAGCTGGCATACACCTTCGAGGGCACCCGGGTTCTGGAGAATTTCTCTCTCACCGTCAACAAGGGCGACAAGATCGCCTTCGTGGGCGCCGAGCACCAGGCAAAAACCTCCGTATTCCAGATAGTCGCGGGAGTTGAGAAAGCCGAGGCGGGCGACTATTACTGGGGACAGACCACGAGCGTCTCGTACTTCCCCAAGGACAATGCCGGCTGGTTCTCCTCCGACCTGTCCATCACCGAATGGCTACGCCAGTATTCCGCGGAAAAGGACGAAAGCTACGTCCGCGGCTTCCTCGGCCGCATGCTCTTCTCGGGCGACGAGGCTCTGAAGCCCGTGAACGTCCTGTCGGGCGGAGAGAAGGTCCGCTGCATGCTTTCCAAGATGATGCTCTCCGGCGCGAACGTTCTGATCATGGACGAGCCGACCAACCACCTGGACCTGGAAGCCATCACCGCGCTCAACGACGGCCTTAAGGACTTCAACGGGGTCCTGCTCTTCAACTCGCACGACCACGAGTTCATCAACTCCATCGCCAACCGCATCGTGGAAATCGTCCCCGGCGGCCTCATCGACCGGATGATGCCCTTCGACGACTACCTAGCGGACGAATCGGTCAAGGCCCTGCGCGTCCAGGCCTACCACCATGCGGAGAGGCTGAGCATCTAGGAGTCCGTCGGACTTATGATTTTTGTTGGGTGAAGGTGAGCCGCGAGTGGAAAAAGGGCGAGGATTGAGGGCCATACTTCCCGTATGGCCCGATTGACGAGCCATTTTTACGCCGCGGATCGCCGAGTCCAACAAAAAAGCGCAATAAAGGTACCAATTCACCATTCACATCACTTTCGCGGTCATAAGTCCGACAGGCTCCTGACTAGCCCTTCCTGACGTACAGCGGAATGGAGGCGATCTCCTTTTCGTCGACATGCAGGGAAAGGTTGATCACGCCGGGGCCCGCGAAACGGACTCCGGAGACGTTGAAGACGACGTGGGAGACCGCGGTGGCGTTGCCCGCGCCGCGGACTTCCAGGGTTCCGTCCACGGGGGCCACGAGCGCCGCTCCGTCCAGGTCGCGGCTCTCCACATGGAAAACGTGCCGCCCGAATTCCCAGATGTCGAAGCGGAGCCGGATAACCACGGAAAGCAACGGGTGGGTGCAGGGGAATTCCCGGGCGATGATGGTATCGAAGGTGCCGACGACGGTCAGCTTGCCGCCGTTTTCCTGCGCGAAATCGCAAAACGTGAAAAGTTCCGTCTTCATTTCAGGCCTCCGATAGCCGTTCGACCATACCACATTTCCTTGCCCGGGCGGCGCCCTTTCCGTACCTTTTACTTATAACGGAGGCAACTATGGCTCAAATCATGGTAAAGGGTTCCCCGACTTCCACTTCCGGCTCTCTTCCCGCCGTCGGTTCGGTTCCTCCCGATTTCGTCCTGGTGGACGGAAGCCTTTCGGATCGCCGCCTGCGCGATTGGGCCGGCAAGACCATCATATTGAACATCGTGACGAGTCTGGATACGTCCACCTGCGCCGTTTCGGCCAAGAAATTCGACTCCGAAGCCGGCAAGCTGCCGAGCGTCATCGTCCTTACCGTCTCCTGCGACCTACCCTTCGCCCAAGGCCGTTTCTGCAAGACGGAAGGCGTCTCCAACGTGATCACCCTTTCCCAAATGAGGGACCGCGCATTCGGCAAGGACTACGGAGTGGAAATCCTGGATGGCCCTCTGGCGGGCTTGTTCAGCCGGTCCGTCGTCGTGATCGGCGCCGACGGCAGAGTGAAATATACGGAACAGGTGCCCGAGAACAGCCACGAACCCGATTACGGGAAAGCGCTCGCCGCCGCACGCTAATCCTTGAGGCCGAAAGCTTCCTGCGCCTGGGCGCGGATCTGGTCGACCGCGGACTGGTAGCGATCGCGGAGGGCGCCCATATTCTGGTTGTAGAACGCCACGAATTCCGGATCCTGCAGCGGGTCGATGGCCATGCGCCTTCCCGTGCGGCGGGCGATCTCATCTTCCTTCTGCTTGAGCTTGGGGGCGTACTGCTGCCGAATCGCCTTGTCGTACTGCTCCGTGTCAGCCAGATAGCGTTCCAGGGCCTGGAGAAGCTGCTGGAAGGTCTGGCCGAAACGCTTGTCGCCGATGACGGCTGCCAGGCCCTTGCCGACGGAAGCGAGGCGGACGAGGTCTTCCTTGATCGCGGGCAGCGAGATCTGGGAGATCAGTACTTCGAAGATTCCCCTGCGGATCGAATCCTGCTTTTCCTTCGGGAAACGCTTCAGCTCGGATTCTATCGACGATTTCTCCGGATCCTCCAGGAAAACGCTCGCGATTCGCTTGCCCTGCCGCTTCAGTTCGAACAGCTCGATGCTCTCGCGGTCGCCCTTGACCGATTCGGTCCTCTCCAGAGCCAGCTCCAGCGCGCTTTTTATCAATGCCATATTCCGCCACCTCTCCATGGAAAGATACTCAGCCGCCGCCCGTGGGGCAAATCGCGGTCATCCGTCAAATAATCACCGCAGGGAAGCGATGGCTTCCTGGGTCATGCGGTCGCAGCGTTCGTTGAACTCATGCCCCGCATGGCCCTTCACCCAGCGCCACTCCATCGGCAGTCGCGCGGAAAGCTCGTCCAGACGTTGCCAGAGTTCCTTGTTCTTCACCGGTTCCTTGGCCGCCGTGCGCCAGCCGTTCCGCTTCCAGGAAAGTATCCAGGTGCTTATTCCCTTCTGGACGTACTGCGAATCAGTATACACGGTCACTTTCCGGCCGCTCGACCGAGGATCGGCCAGGAGCAGGTCCAGCGCGGCGATCACGGCGGATAGCTCCATGCGGTTGTTGGTGGTGTTCGCCTCCGCGCCCCATTTCTCGGCCAGGACGTTCCCGTTCTCGGGAGACACGATCACGTAGGCCCAGCCCCCGGGACCGGGATTCCCGGAACAGCCCCCGTCGGTGAAAACGAGCAGTTCTCCGTCCGTCATGGCCGCCCCTTGACCGGATCGGTCCTTGCCCATGCGTCGGCTAGGGCCGCTTCCGTCTCCTTCCAACCCAGGCAGGGATCGGTCACGGAGACGCCGTAGCGGAGCCCCTCGCCGCCCGGCGCCGGATTCTGGCAACCCGGTTCGATATTGCTTTCCATCATGAAGCCCTTGAGGGGCGAAGAGGGCTCTTCGCGCTGGGCGAGCAGGTCTTTGAGCACGAGGGCCTGGCGATCCGGCTTCCTTTCGGAATTGCCGTGGCTGCAGTCGATGATGATGGCCGGATTGAGCTTCGCCGCCAGCATCCGCCTCGCCGCTTCCTCCACGTGGAGCCGGTCGAAATTCGGCCCCGACTTGCCGCCGCGCAGGATGAGGTGCCCGTCCGGGTTCCCCACCGTCCGCATGACGATGGTGTAGCCGCCCCGGTCGATGCCGACGAAGGAATGGGGGCTCGCCGCGGAAACGATCGCGTTGATCGCTATCTGCGCGTCGCCGTCCGTCGCGTTCTTGAAACCGACGGGCATGGAAAGACCGGAAGCCATCTCGCGGTGGGTCTGGGATTCGGTGGTCCTGGCGCCGATGGAAGCCCAGGAAGTGAGTTCCGATGTGTACTGCGGGACGATGGGGTCCAGCATCTCGCTCCCCGCCGGCAACCCCATCTCGTTGATCGCCAGCAGCAGCCGGCGCGCGGTGCGGAGCCCCCTGGCTATGTCGTAGCTGTCGTCCATGCCCGGATCGACGACGAGCCCCCTCCAGCCGAGAGCGGTACGCGGTTTTTCGAAGTAGACCCGCATCACGAACATCAGCCTGTCCGAGTACCTGCGCGAAAGTTCCGCCAGGCGGGAGGCGTAATCCAGGGCGGCCTCGGGATCGTGGATCGAACAGGGCCCGACGATCGCCAGCAGGCGGCCGTCCCTGCCCGACAGGATATCGGAGACGCTTTCGCGGCCCTGCGCCACGGTCCGGGCGGCGGTATCGGACATGGGGATCTCACGGGCCAATTCGGCGGGAGATACGAGCGGGAGTTCCGAGGCGATGCGGAGGTTATTCGTCTTGATCATGCGTGGCTCCAACATAGCCGGGAAAGGCCGGGGGCGGCAAGCGGCAGAGATTGAAACGCGGAACGCGGAATGCGATAACCAGTAGCTTAAAGCCAGTAGCCAGTAGCTTAAAGCCAGTAGCCGGCAGGGAGTGAAGACCTTGCGGTCAGTGAGCTGCTGACTACCGGATACCGGCTTCCTTCCTATTGTTTCACCACTGCCTCCCAATTGCCCGAGGCGGCCGAGGCTTTCAGGGCATCCAGGACCGCCATGTTCGCGATGGCGTCGGAAACGGGCGTTGGCGCCGGTTTTTTCTCGGCCACGGCGAGGGCGAAGGCGTCGAATTGAAGGCGGTATTGGTCATCGATGGCGGTTTCGACGATCCGGCGGCCGACATCGTTCGCCACGTGCACGCGGCCGGGTACGTCGCCGTACATGTTGAAGGGGACTTCCACGGACAGGGAGCCGCCCGTCCCGAAAGCGTCGACGCGCTGTACGGAGAAGAGCTGGGTCCCGACCGTGAAGGTCGATCGGCGACCCGCGCCGAAATCCAGGATGCCCGAAACCAGCACGTCGGTCCCGAAGGTCCGGTCCCGCTCGATCAGGCACTGCACGCGTTCCGGCTCCGCGCGCATCAGGAAGCGGGCGCTGGAGACGGCATAGCAGCCGATGTCCAGGAGGGCGCCGCCTCCGAACTCGGCGATATTGCGTATGTTGGCAGGGTCTTTGTTGTTGTAGGTGAAGACGCAGTGCGTCGCCATGACCCTGCCGATCTCGCCCGCTTCGACGAGTTCGGACGCCCTCTTCCATTGGGGATGGAAGCGGTACATGAAGGCTTCCATTAGCAGCACGCCCTTGCGCGCGCAGTAGGCGGCAGCTTCCCGGGCCTGGGCGGCGTCCAGCCCCAGGGGCTTTTCGCAGAGCACGTGCTTCCCGGCGTCCGCCGCCTTTTTGATCCATTCAAGGTGGAGGTGGTTCGGCAGGGGATTGTAGACGAAATCCACTCCGGGATCGGCGACAAGCGCCTCGTAGGAAGAATGCGCCACCGCGAAGCCCCAATCCTTGGCAGCGGCCTGCGCCCTGACGCCGTCTCGGGAGGCGATCGCGTACGGCTCTACGAGGGACGACGACCTCAAAGGAACGGCCACGCGCTTGAAGTAGTGGCTCGAACAACCGAAGACTCCCATTTTCAGTTTACGCATCATGATCTCCTTTCGAATTCACGATTCTTCCAATCTTCTCTTGCACGCCAGGCCGGTCGGCGTCATCGCGAGCCCGCCCTCGGCGCTTTCGCGGAGCGAGGAAGGCAGCGAATCGCCGATCGATTTCATGGCGGATACGACCTCGTCGAAGGGAACGGCGCTCCGGATTCCCGCCATCGCGAGCTCCACGGCGACGAGGGCGTTGGCCGCGACGAAGGCGTTGCGTTTCACGCAGGGCACCTCCACCAGGCCAGCGACCGGATCGCAGACCAGGCCGAGCGAGTTCTTCAGCGAAAGCGCCGCCGCGTCGAAGCGCCCGCGCAGGGGAAGGCCCTGGAGGTAGCCGAGGGCGGCCGCCGCCATCGCTCCGGCCGCGCCGCACTCGGCCTGGCAGCCGCCCTCGGAACCTGCGAGGGTGGCGCCCTGCGCGATGAGGATTCCGGCGAGGCTGGCGTTCAGGAAGGCTCCGCGGAGGAGCGGATCGTAGGGGGGATCGAGCGCGGCGGGCACGTCGGAGGCATCCGGATCGGCGGACGGGGTGCGCGAGGCGCGTGAGGCGCGGGAATCCCACCAGGCCCAGATCGAGCCCGGCACGATGCCGCTGGAACCGGCGGTCGGGAAGGAAACGACCTTGCCGCCGCAGGCGTTCACCTCGTTGATCGCCAGCGAATAGCGGAGGGCGCGGGCGAACAGCCCGTCCCGCACGAGGGGGGACGGGAAGGCCGCCAGCTTGACCGCCGCGCCGTCGGTGAGCCCCGAACGCGAACGTTGCGGTTCGCCGAGACCCCGGATGAGGGCTTTGCGGGTGACGGCTATCCGGCGGTCCAGTTCGGCTTCGATACCGGCCTCGGTCTTGCCCGAAATGAAAGCTTCCCGCTTGAGCGCGAAACTTTCCGCGTCGATCGGCTCGGATTCGACTATCTCCGCCAGTTCATCGAAAGAAAGGAAGCGGAATTTCATCAGCGGCTCCTCAAATGCCCAGAGCGGGGACGCGTACGACCGCGTAGACAGGAGGAAGACTCTGGATCTGTTCCAGCACCGAAGGGGGAATCGCTCCGTCCGTCTCCACGACGAGCATGGCCTCGTCGCCCTTTTCCTTCCGGTGGCTGGAGGTCGCGGCGATGTTGATCCTGTTCGCGGCGAGGATATGGGAAACGATGGCGATGACGCCTATCTCGTCATGGTGGTGCACAAGCAGGGCGTCGAGCTCCCCCGACAGGTTCACGCGGTAGCCGTCGATCTCTTCGATCCTTATGGAACCGCCTCCGACGCTGGCCGCCCGGATCCTCAGCGTCCTGCCCGCCGATTCCAGTTCGAACACGACCGTATTCGGGTGCCAGGAGGGATGAAGGCCGGCCTCGCCGACCAGCTGGATGGGAAAGCCTTCGCCCCGCGCGTCGGCTTCGGCCAGCAATGCGGCGCCCCGGGAGAGGGCCTCGTCTTCGGGGGAGATTCCCAGGAGGCCCGCGATGGCCGCCTTGTCGGAGCCGTGCCCCTTCCAGGTCGTGGAGAAGGACCCGTAGAAGCGGACGATGGCGCGATCGGGTTTGGCGCCGAACATCCTGCGCGCGAGGAAGGCGATGCGCGCGACTCCCGCGGTATGGGAGCTGGAAGGACCTATCATAACGGGACCCAGGATATCGAAAACGGAGACGTTATCCTTCGGCATGGGACCTCCGCGCCCAGTGTAGCGCATGTTACGCCCGAGAGGAAGCGACAAGGTCGCGACAAGGTCGCGCGTTTTCCTATTGCCTCGGAGGCTCCGCATTTAGTATCTTCACTCCGTGCTTGTGCCGACCGCTCCGCGCGGCGCGCCGGGCACGAAACCATACCTAACTTTGCCGGATCCGTCATGGCGTACGGGACGCCGCCGCCGAGGCGGGCGTATACCGCGCGGACGGACCGGGACTGAGAAGAGAGGAGAAAGAGAATTATGGCGAAACAGCTGATGTTCAATGAGGATGCCCGCAGGAAGCTCCTGTCCGGCGTGGAGCAGATTTCAAGGGCCGTAAAGGTCACCCTCGGTCCCAAGGGCCGCAACGTGCTCCTGGACAAGAAGTTCGGCGCGCCCACCGTCACCAAGGACGGCGTTTCGGTCGCGAAGGAGATCGAGCTTTCCGACCCCTTCGAGAACATGGGCGCCCAGCTGCTGAAGGAAGTCGCCACCAAGACGAACGACGTCGCCGGCGACGGAACCACCACCGCCACCGTCCTCGCCTACTCGCTGGTCAAGGAAGGCCTGAAATCCGTCGCCGCCGGAATGACCCCCATCGAACTCAAGAGGGGCATCGACAAGGCCGTCGAGATCGCGGTCGACGAGATCAAGAAGAGCGCCAAGGAAATCAAGGACAAGGAAGAAATCTCCCATGTCGCCTCCGTTTCCGCCAACAACGACGTCGAGATCGGCAATACGATCGCCGACGCCATGGAGAAAGTCGGAAAGGACGGCGTGATCACGGTCGAAGAATCCAAGACCATGGACACTTCCATCGATTTCGTCGAAGGAATGCAGTTCGACCGCGGCTACATCTCCGCCTACTTCGTCACCGACCGCGACACCATGCAGTCCGTGTACGACGACGCATACATCCTGATCCACGACAAGAAGATCTCCTCCATGAAGGACATGCTTCCCCTGCTGGAGAAGGTCGCCCAGAGCGGCAAGCCCCTTCTCATCATCTCCGAGGACGTTGACGGCGAAGCCCTCTCCACCCTCGTGGTGAACAGCCTCCGCGGCACGCTCCGCACCTGCGCCGTCAAGGCGCCCGGTTTCGGCGACCGCCGCAAGGCCATGCTGGAAGACATCGCCATCCTCACCGGCGGCGAGGTCATCTCCGAAGAGCTCGGCCTCAAGCTCGAGAACACCGACCTTAGCCAGCTCGGCCGCGCCAAGACCGTCAAGGTGGACAAGGACAACACCACCCTGATCAACGGCTCCGGCAAGCAGAAGGACATCCAGGACCGGATCGCCCAGATCAAGGCCCAGATCGAAGACACCACCTCCGACTACGACCGCGAGAAGCTCCAGGAACGCCTGGCCAAGCTCGCCGGCGGCGTGGCCGTCATCAACGTCGGCGCTGCCACCGAAGTGGAGCTGAAAGAGAAGAAGCACCGCGTGGAAGACGCCCTGTCCGCCACCCGCGCCGCCATCGACGAGGGCATCGTCCCCGGAGGCGGGCTCGCCCTCATCCAGGCCGCCAACGCCCTGGACAAGGCCGACATCTCCAAGCTCACCGACGACGAGAAGGTCGGTTTCAAGATCGTCAAGCGCGCCCTTGAAGAGCCGATCCGCCAGATCGCCGAGAACTCCGGCGTCGACGGATCGATCATCGCCGACCGCGCCAAGGGCGAGAAGAAGGGTATCGGCTTCGACGCCGCGAAGATGGAATGGGTGGACATGGTGAAGGTCGGAATCATCGATCCCGCCAAGGTCACGCGCTCCGCCCTGCAGAACGCCGCTTCCATCGCGGCCCTGCTGCTCACCACCGAATGCGCCATCACCGACATCCCCGAACCGAAGTCCCCCCCCATGGGCGGCGGCGGCGGCGGAATGGGCGGAATGGGCGGGATGGATTACTAAGAAGAGAAAACGCTGAAATTGCGTTTGAGGGGGCTGCCGCAAGGCAGCCCTTTTTGTTTGAAGCTGCCTATTCCGCCGCTTTGAGGAGGCGCCGCGCAGCGGCAGGGCGGACACGCTGGCGCGGCCGACAGGCCGCGCAGTCCAACCGTTTCCACTAGCGCCCGAGTCCGAAGGACTCGGATGGGCGGGATGGATTACTAGAAAAGAAAACGCTGAAATAGCGTTTGAAGGGGACCGCCGCAAGGCGGTCCTTTTTCGTTTAGAGTTGCCCATTCCGCCGCCCAGCCGGAGAGCCGCACGGTCCAACCCCTTCCTCCAGCGCCCGAGTCCGAAGGACTCGGATGGGCGGAATGGATTACCAGTTCGAGATGGCGCTTAACATGGCGATTGAAGATGACCACGATAGCTGACGACCTGGATCCAAGAGACCCCTCCTCTACGATCGCATCTCCGTGAACGCCGGAAGGCACGCGATGCAGGTTTTGCTAGATCCCGAGGACCACACACGGTTTGGGGGAGCAGAGTTCGGGAATTATTGCTGATCGGAATCTATTTCATGAAAAATCGAGCTGACAAGTGCCTGTAGGTATGGTATTTTTCCCATAATAGTCAATCTATCTTCTTAGGAGTAATGAATGAAGAAATTTCTTTTCGCCGCCGTCGTCGCTTCCCTTCTGCTCGGCTGTAACCTCCTCGGGCCCGCTTCTGAAAAGGATACGGGGATGACCGCCGATCAGGCCGGAACGATCCTGTCATCGACCTTCAACCCTGCGATGAACAGTATTGACATGGAAGCCATCTTGTCCGGCGGAACGCCAACCCTTCCGGCCGGAGTCGCCTATACCGCAACGGAGACCGGCGGTACCGTCACGTTCACCAACTATACAACGGGCGGTTGCACGTATAACGGTAGCGTCGTGATAGCGATAGACATGAGTAATGTTATCGTGAATGAGACCACGTATGAGATGACGGGCACGATGAGCATGTCGATGTCGGGTTCCATGACTTCCTCCGGAGCGTCCGCGCATACTTGTTCCTACAGTTTCACTATGGCAACCGATATGGCAACCCAGGCCATGACGTATTCGGGCACCATGACCGTGGACGGAACGACTTTCGATTACTCCGAGCTCGCGTCCTATATGACTGACACGTCCGCCTGATTCCGGCTCGCTCGATCGTACTGATACCGTACGATAAAAGGCCTCCGGATTCGGAGGCCTTTTCTTTTTCTTTTCCTTTTCCGTGTTGTCGGGGTTCGGAAAAACGCTGCCGAGTGCAGTTTCTCGACAAATTTTCCATACATATGGCCCACTAACCGATGTCTCAAGCCGCGTTCCCGACCGCCGGTACTGGCGACGGAAGCCTCATGGTTCCGACGGTCGAGAGGCTACCCGGCGATTAGTTCACGGCCTTCGGCCCGAACATGACTGGCATTCCTCTCAGCAAGACCATTGCGGTGCTTTTCAATAGGCAAGTCTTCGACAAGGGCGAACTTATCAGGACCGGGCGCAAATAGTCGGCAAGCCATCATGTCAGCGAGAGCCCAGGCGGGAGAGAATGAAGATTGCCGCGGCCAGGGCTGCATTCCTTTCCAGCAGTATCATCGCAAAGCAGAGGGGGAAGGGCGGGATCGCCGCCGTCGCTGTTTCACGGCTCTGGGCGGGCTCTTTGAGACCGCCTCCACGGAATCCGTCCTGCGACGGCGGAAGCCCGCCCGTGGGGGAGCCGCGGGCAGACAGAGCCAACGCCCTGATGGATGAGGCAGGAATAGGCGGCAACAAGTGCTCCCCCTCCGGAAACTCCTTGACTTTTACGGTGGTCGGACGGAAAATGAAATATCCCAAAAAGGTATTCCTTTCTTTTTATATCGATAGGGCTATACTTAAATTACACCGGGTCAGGCCTTCCGCTCGATATATGCGAGAGCCGCGGAGGTGGCGATGCATCCGACCTGCCTCATTCGATTCTTCAAGATTGTCTTCCTGCTCATAACCGCGACGATTTTAGCCGCCGAGGACTTCGGTTTCTCCGCCGATGTGGGCGTACTGCCGACTTCCATGGGGACGGTCGGAGAGCGCGTGGAACTCGCGACGACCCTTCCGCCCTTCTTCAACCTTTCGTTCGAAGGGGTACAGGAGCGGATCCTGACGGCGAACGCGGACATGGATCTGTACGGCGGTCCGGTGCGGGGCGACACGTCCCGGGAATCCTTGAGGGGCCGGGGACGGGCGGGAGCGGCGTTGTCCTTGGGAGGCTTCCGGCTAGCGCCCTACGCCGCCTTCACCGCGGAGTCGTCGAGCGCGTACACGATAGTCCGCCTGATACAGGAAGGTTCGGGACTGCCTGAGAATACTTCCAGATTCATGGACATACAGGCGTCGGAATCGATTTTCGCGCCTGAAATCGGCGCTTCGGCTTCCTTCTCCATTCCTTTCGCCGCATCGCGCCTCTCCGTTTCCCTGGACGCCTACCTGTCCCCCGCAGCCTCATGGACGATGGACACGAGCCGCTTCCTGACCAATGTCGGCTGGCCGACTCCGACCCAAGCCGGAATCGTCTACCCCTACATCGCCTGGGCCGTCCGGGAAGAAGAACTGGAAGTGACCGCCTCATCCTGGGGCGCGTCAGCCTCGGCGGAGGCGGTCTTTGGCCGGGCCGGCTTGGCGCTTTCCTTCTTCGGCAATATATCCCGCCTTGAATATTCGGGAGTCTCCGATATCGGAACAAGGACCTTCGTGCCCTACAAGACCTGGGACGGCGTCACGCCCCTGGATGACCTGCCGCTTGCCATCGTCGAAGCCGAGGGAAGCGACGCGGCCAAGGTCGCTCTCGGCCAGTGGCGGATGGAGGCGGGAGCGAGCCTCCGCCTTATTTTCATGCGCGATCTTTTCCGCCTGCGGGCGGCGCCGCGCGTCGGGGTGTCGTGGGCGACCTTCTCAAAGGACTACCGCTATGACTACCTCGATGCGGGAGCCGGCCTTGAGGCGGAAAAGTGGATTGAAAGCTACGGCTTTGTCCGTTTCATCATCTCGCTGGGCCTCTGACCAAAGCCGTTCTTGATCGATTCCGACGCGGAGCGCCGTAACCCCTCCGCAAAAAGGAGCGAGGGAATGGAAAAAGTCAAGTTCGGAAGGATTCTCCGCTGTTCGCGGATGGCGGCGCTCTTTCTGGGAGCGTCCCTGGCGTTCACTTCCTGCGAGTTCATCCAGACGCTCATAATGGGCAAAGACACGCAGGCGCCCTCCGTCGTGATCACGTCCCCGGCCGCCGGCGCATCCCTTACGGGCACCGTGACCCTGAGCGCGAACGCGGATGATGAATCGCCCATTTTCCGCGTCGTCTTCTATGTCGACGGAATACCGCTCGCAAACGGCGAGGACAGGACCAAACCGTACGCGGTCCAATGGGACACCGCGACGGCGGCGGCGGGTCAGCATTCCATATATGCCGTGGCGTACGACGATGCGGGGAACGACGGCCAGTCATCGACGGTCCTCGTCACCGTCGTCGGAGGCGCCGGCGGAAGCTACGCCGAAGATTTCGAAGGATATCCACTCGGCGCGACCGGAAGCCTCAGCCCGAACATGCCGGTTGACGCAAGTTGGGCGGGAATGACCATGGACGATTCGACGCTCTCAATCGTCGCCGATCCGGCGGGAGGAGCCAAGAGCCCGACGCTCCGGCTCGCAAACGGGAACGCCGAAGCCGACGTCTCCACCTTCGTTGCCGCGGTCCCTTCCTCGCTGAAGGGAGAAGTCGAGTTCGACGTCTATATCGAATCGGCCTTTTCGCCCGGCGCGCTCTGCGTTTCGCTCGGGAGCGGAAACCTATACGACGAAACCGGCACCAATCAGCCGACGACGGCCTTCTTCCTCTGGTTGGTCGATACGGAAGACGGGAACGGGACGAGCGCCGCCTGGTTCAAGAACGGGACTACGGTCCAGTTCGGCGAAACCGAAATAACCAAGGGCGCCTGGCACCGGCTCAGGGTGGTGTACGATTGCGCCGGAAGCCGTTGGGGCACTTACCTGGACGACGCGGTTTTGGTTACCTCCCAGACTTTCGCGCAAGCCGTCGATGCCGTCGAGTACCTGTCCATCTCGACCATGGGCCTGTCGGCGGCCTGGTTCGGAGGCGCCTTCCTCGTGGACGGGATCGAAGCCGAAAGCGACCCCCTCGTCGTGATCCCGCCAGCGGACGGCGGAGGGACGCCGAGCGTTACCTCTCCGGCGACCATGGGCGCGAGCGCGGACGCGACCGGAATCGCGCTTTCGTGGACGGATTCGTCCGACAACGAAGACGGTTTCATGATCATGCGCGGAACGACGGCGGAGTATTCCGACGGGACATGGGACGGTATCGACATGGTCGGGAGCGGCGTCGTTTCGTATCTGGACGATTCCGCACTGACCCCGGGATCCACTTATTACTACATGGCAGTCGCGTACGCGACGATCGAAACCGTGGATTATTTCGGCATGTCGCCGATCGCTTCCGCGGTCGCGTATTCGGGCGGCGGAGGGGGCGGAGGACTTGCGGACGGCGTCTACGTGGCGGGAACGTATACCGCGGCCGGAGGGCTGGCCAGGGCAGTGATCTGGCATGATGACGGGGCGACGGTCGAGCGGATCGATTTGACGGACGGGGCGACGGCCGCCAAGGCCACCGATGTCTGCGTCGCCGACGATTTTATCTACATCTCGGGCTGGAAGCGGACCACGTCCTCCTCAAGCTCCAGCCGCAGCGCCGTCTACTGGAAAATCGACGGCGCGGGGGCCGTCACCGAGACGACCCTGCAATCAGGCTCGGGAGTCACCTACGGCGGACTGGCGCAAGCGATAGCGGTCGCGGATGGCGTGGTCTGGGTCGCCGGTGAGGATTGGCAGGTGGAAGGAGTCCGCTCCTGCGTCTGGAGGAACGGAACGCGCACCTATCTCCATGACGAATATGACGGATCGTATCCCATTTTCAGCACGGTGCAGGACATTTCGGTCTTCAACGGAACGGCGTTCATCGCGGGGAACATGGACAACAACTCCTATTCGTACGACCA